>Ga0181521_10002747_pt1 | contig 21047 bp, 20 predicted proteins | sample PEATcosm2014_Bin_32_FD_119764 | JGI IMG/M metagenome (GOLD analysis project Ga0181521, IMG submission 119764) | Peatland microbial communities from MTU Mesocosm Facility, Houghton, MI, USA - PEATcosm2014_Bin02_60_metaG | ecosystem: Environmental > Terrestrial > Soil > Wetlands > Peat | place...
AGCCGCTCGCGTCTTCCATGAAATCATGGCGACGCCCGATAAAGCCATCCCCCGTGACCTGCTGGAAAAGGCGAAGTGCATTGTCATCATTCCAGGAGAGGAGAAGGCAGCCTTCATATTCGGAGGCAACTACGGCAAGGGCGTGGCTAGCTGCCGCACTGCCAGCGGTTGGAGCGCCCCGATGTTTATAGCTGTCGGAGGCGGGAGCTTCGGTTTCCAGATTGGCGCCTCTTTCACCGACGCGGTGATGCTATTCATGAACGACCATGCTCTGCATAGCCTGCTAGGTGACAAATTCAAGATCGGCGCCGACGTAACCGTGGCGGCCGGGCCGGTGGGGCGACAGGCATCCGCCAACACCGATGTAAGGCTCGATGCGGAGATCCTGAGCTATTCGCGCAGCAAAGGTCTCTTTGCCGGGATCAGCCTGGATGGTGCGGTGGTGCAGGCCGACCACAGCGGGGATCGGTCCATGTATGGCCACGACGTCACCCACCAGGAAATCCTTGGCGGCAGAATGACGGTACCTGCGTCTGCTCACCGCCTGATCGAGGAACTCGACAGTTATCCATCGCATCGTGGAACCGACAATCAGTAGGCATACCCCCTGAGCCGGCTCCGGAATTGCAAACACTCCGGAGCCGGTTCGCGAGTTCGGGAACGCCAATCTGATGAGCGAGCACTCAGCCTTAATGGAGAAGAGAAATGTTCGATTCGCAGACACTGCCGCCAACCTCGCCGCAACGCATCGGTCTCGCTGCCGATCACGGCGGTTTTGAATTGAAGGAGTACCTGACCGCCATGCTGCGTGAAGCTCACTATGAAGTCTTCGACTTTGGTGGCGGACAGCCGAAGCCGGACGATGACTATCCAGACTTTGTTGTGCCCTTGGCTCACGCGGTCGCTTTCGGAGAGGTCCACCGTGGAATGGCCATTTGCGGCAGCGGCGTGGGTGCGTGCATTGCCGCCAACAAAGTGCCGGGCGTGCGGGCATGTCTGATCCACGAATGTTTTTCGGCGCGCCAGGGTGTCGAGGACGACGACATGAACCTGATTTGCCTGGGCGGCCAAGCGGTTGGAAAGGCGCTCGCCTGGGACTTGGTCCGAATATTTCTGCAGGCACAATTCAGCGGCGCGGAGCGTCACCAGCGCCGTCTCGCCAAAGTCGCAAGTCTGGAAAGCACAGAAGTATTTCATGCGCGGTAGCCATTTGAAAGGGCTCGCGCGGGTATCTGCGACGGACTGAGCTTCCTCGGCGTCGCGCTGAGTGAGTCGCGCAATGCGGAAACCGCGGGAGTGATCTCTGCCGACGCCAGCCGGGTAACGGTGCGCGTCATTCAAACGGACGAAGATCTGATGATTGCGCGATCGGTGCGCGGCATTCTCGAAACCGACGCGGGAAACGGAAAGGATCGACCATGAAAACCAACATCGCTACATCGGAACTGCCTCACAAGAAATCCGACGCGATCGCTGCTAAGGATCTAGCCACAAAAACCAACACGCTCACGCCGGACCTGCTTCACAAGATGAACGCCTATTGGCGCGCCGCCAACTATCTGTCGGCGGGCCAGATCTATCTTTACGACAACCCGCTGTTGAAAGAGCCGTTGAAACTGTCTCACGTGAAGCCTCTGGTGGTCGGGCATTGGGGCACCACGCCGGGCCAGAACTTCATCTACGTGCACTTGAACCGGGTAATCAAGAAGTATGACCTGGACATGTTCTACATAGCTGGTCCCGGTCACGGCGGCCCGGCGATTGTCGGGAACGTTTACCTCGAAGGCACCTGGAGTGAGGTCTATCCGAATGTCACCCAGGACGAGGCCGGCATCAAGAAGCTGTTCATGCAGTTCTCTTTCCCCGGCGGCATTTCCAGCCACGTGGCGCCCACCACGCCTGGGTCGATTCACGAAGGCGGCGAACTGGGGTACTCCGTCAGCCATGCCTTCGGGGCAGCGTTCGACAATCCCGGTCTGATCGTCGCCTGCGTCGTCGGCGACGGTGAAGCGGAAACCGGACCCTTGGCCACGGCATGGCAGTCCAACAAGTTCCTCAGCCCAGTCACCGACGGAGCCGTACTGCCGATCCTGCACCTGAATGGCTACAAGATCAGCAACCCTACTGTGCTGGCCCGCATCGAGCATGAGGAACTGGAGCAATTCTTCCGAGGCTGCGGCTGGGAGCCTTCTTTTGTGGAAGGCGACGACCCGGAGACGATGCATCAACTCATGGCCGCCACCTTGGACAATGCCATCGAGCGAATCCGCGAAATCCAGAGCAACGCACGGAAAAACGACGATACCACCCGGCCGCGCTGGCCCATGATCGTCCTGAGGTCGCCCAAGGGTTGGACAGGACCGAAAGTAATTGACGGTCTGCAAATCGAGGGCACTTTCCGAGCTCACCAGGTGCCGATTCTGGTGGACTCCCAGCACCCCGACCATGTCAAGGATCTGGAAAGCTGGATGAAAAGCTACAAGGCCGAGGAACTGTTCGATAAGAACGGACGCCTCATGCCGGAATTGGCCGAACTGGCGCCGAAGGGCAACCGGCGGATGGGCGCCAATCCGCACGCCAACGGCGGTGTTCTCCTGCGCGATCTGCGCATGCCGGACTTCCACGCCCATGCAGTAGCTGTGCCATCTCCCGGCGCCGTGGACGCCCAGGACACGCTCGTACTGGGGAATTTCCTGCGTGATGTGACTAAGCTGAATCAGGAGGAGCGGAACTTCCGCATCTTCGGTCCCGACGAGACTGTCTCGAATCTGCTGGGCGCTGTCTTTGAAGTCACCAACCGCCAGTGGGAAGCGCGGAAAGTGACGAATGACGAATTCCTCGCGCCGGCGGGACGCGTGTTGGATTCGATGCTGAGCGAGCATCAGTGCGAAGGTTGGCTGGAAGGTTATCTGCTGACCGGGCGGCACGGGCTGTTCAACAGCTATGAGGCCTTCATTCGCATCGTCGACTCCATGTTCAGCCAGCACGCCAAGTGGCTCAAGGTAACGTTGGAGCTGCCTTGGCGCCGCAAGATCGCGTCGCTCAACTATCTGCTCGCCTCCCACGTCTGGCAGCAGGATCACAACGGCTTCACCCACCAGGACCCCGGCTTCCTCGATCACGTGATTAATAAGAAGGCGGACATCGTGCGCGTCTACTTGCCGCCGGACGCCAATTGTCTGCTGTCGGTCTTCGATCACTGCCTGCGCAGCCGGCATTACGTCAACGTAGTGGTTGCCGGCAAACACGCCCTGCCACAGTGGCTGACCATGGACGCCGCAGTGGTGCACTGTACGGAAGGAATTGGCATCTGGCAATGGGCCAGCAATGACCAGGAGGGCGAACCGCACGTGGTGATGGCTTGCTGCGGAGACACACCCACGCTGGAGATTCTGGCCGCCGTTTCCATTCTTCGCGAGCATCTCCCCAATCTGAGGATCCGGGTGGTCAATGTCGTCGATTTGATGAAGCTGCAGTCGAGTACCGAGCACCCGCACGGACTGAGCGACACCGACTACGATTCGCTCTTCACCAAAGACAAGCACATCATCTTTGGCTTCCACGGGTACCCATGGCTGGTCCACCGTCTGACGTACCGCAGGACTAACCGCAACCTGCACGTCCGGGGCTATACGGAAGAGGGCACCATCACGACGGCCTTCGACATCAGGGTACAGAATAAGCTGGATCGCTTTCACCTGGTCGAGGACGTGATCGATCGGTTGCCCGATCTGGGTTCCAAGGGCGCATACCTGAAGCAAACCATGCAGGACAAGCTGATCGAGCACAAGGTTTTCATCGATAAGCACGGCGAAGACTTGCCGGAAATCCGTAACTGGAAATGGAGCGCTTCCAAATGAATGCCCAACGGTTGACAATCACTGCGAAGGCGCTGGTCGCCGATGACAAGGGCCTTCTGGCGATGGATGAAAGTAATCCAACCTGTAACCAACGATTTGCCAAGTTAGGAATTCCGCAGACGGAGGAGATGCGGCGCGCGTACCGCGAACTGATCGTGACGACTCCCGGTCTGAGCGAGTCCATTAGCGGCGCGATCCTCTACGACGAAACCATTCGCCAGCGAGAGAAAGATGGCACTCCCTTTGCAAGCTCCCTCGCCGATGCGGGTATTATTCCCGGCATCAAAGTCGATACCGGTGCGAAAAACCTGGCGGGTCATCCGGGAGAGAAAATCACCGAAGGTCTCGACGGATTGCGCGACCGGCTGGCTGAATACTCCCAAATGGGAGCGCGTTTTGCCAAGTGGCGCGCCGTGATTGCCATCGGCGAAGGCATTCCCACCCAGGGTTGCATCGAGGCCAACGCGAATGCGTTGGCCCGCTACGCAGCCTTGTGCCAGGAAGCCGGATTGGTCCCCGTCGTCGAGCCGGAAGTGGTCATGGACGGCGCGCACACGTTGGAACGATGCGGCGAGGTGACGGAGGAAGTCCTGCGGACTGTTTTTGATCAGCTTTACCGGCAAGGAGTGATGCTGGAGGGCGTGATCCTGAAGCCCAACATGGTCCTTCCAGGATCGGCCTGCCCCAAGCAGGAAACGGTGGAAGAGGTCGCCGACGCCACCGTGTGTTGTCTTTTGCGATCGGTCCCCGCTGCCGTTCCGGGGATTGCGTTCCTGTCGGGCGGCCAATCCTCGGAACTGGCCTCGGCACGTTTGAACGCCATGAATGTACGATTTGAGTCGCGCCTGCCTTGGGCGTTGGCATTTTCGTTTGCCCGCGCAATCCAGCAACCGGCATTGGAGATTTGGCGAGGCCTGGAGGCCAACGTTTTGGCGGCACAGCGGGCTCTGTGTCATCGGGCGCGGTGCAACCGGGCCGCGCGCCGGGGCGAATACAGTGCCGGCATGGAAGACTATCTGCACGCCAAGAGGTTGGGGTCCTCTGCCAATGGGTGAGAAGCAACATAGTTCCCACCAGCACGGAACACCGGCTCGCGATAGTGTTCATCATCAGCCGGATCCTTACTGGAGACGCGCACACCACGATTGGCGTGTCTGGGTCGGACTGTTCTTTATGTTCGCGGCCATCACGATCTATGTCATGAGCGATAACTTATCGTTCTTTCCCTGGAAACAAGTCCGGCAATCGCATTCACACGCCAGCGGCAAATAGCGGAGCGTATGAGTCAAACACCTCTGTATCCTTTGCGGTTCGAACCGATCTATCAGTACCGCCTCTGGGGCGGCCGGCGTCTGGCGGACCTGCTTACAGCACCTCTGCCAGGCGACGGCCCTATTGGGGAGGCGTGGGTTCTGAGCGACCGCGAGGACCATCCCAGCCGCGTTGCGAATGGATCGCTGAAAGGGCAGACCATCGGTGAATTGATGGCTGCGTATCCAGCACAAATGTTGGGTGCCCTGATTCAACGGTTCCGTCGATTTCCATTGCTCCTGAAGTTCCTCGACGCGCGCGAAATGCTCTCCGTCCAAGTGCATCCCTCGGACACGCACAAGGACCTGCTGCCGAAGGGTGAAAGCGGAAAAACGGAAGCTTGGGTGGTGCTGGAGGCGGGGAAAGAGGGCCGTATCTATGCCGGCCTGCGGCCTGGTGTCACAGAAGCGGGTCTGCGGCAGGCGATCGCGAACGGAGGGATGGCGGACCAACTCGCATACATTACGCCGCAGCCCGGCGATGCCGTCTTCATACCGGCTGGGACGGTTCACTCTCTGGGCGGCGGCGTCGTAGTGTTTGAAGTTCAGCAGAACAGCGACGTTACGTTCCGTCTTTACGACTGGGGCCATGTTGACGCCCAGACAGGTCAGGCACGGCCACTCCAAGTCCAGCAGGCCCTTGCCTGCATCGATTTTGGGGCATGCGCGGTCGGCCCGGTGGCGCCCGTGGTGGAGGCAGCCACGCCCGTAAGGCGCGAGAGACTATTTCAATGTGAGCACTTCACGTTGTGGCGCCTGTGCGGAAAGTCGCAATTTGCGGTCGGCGCCGCCGATGTGCCGCGCGTGCTCGTCTGCATCGAGGGCGCCGGGCAGATCGAGCATGACGGCGCTACTTTTTCCGTGGGGAAAGGCGATGTCTGGGTCCTGCCGGCAGTGGTGGGGGCGTGTCCCTTTCAGCCGCAGGGTCGAGTGAGCTTGCTGGAAATTGCGCTTCCTGTGGCAGGCCAATGAAGAAGCTGATTGTTTACGATCTCGACGGCACACTTGCCGAGAGTAAATCGTCTCTCGACGCCGAAATGGCGGCGCTCCTGCACGACCTTCTCGGCGTAGCCAAAGTCGCCGTCATTTCGGGAGGCGGCTGGCCCCAGTTTGAAGAGCAACTGCTCTCCCATCTGCCACACGACGAACGCCTGTTAAACTTATCGCTTCTTCCCACATGCGGAACCAAGTACTTTCAATACAACGGGAGCTGGGAACTTCTCTATTCCGAAGATCTCACCGCAAGTGAGAAAGAGAAAATCACCAGTTCTCTGAATAAGGCGGTCGCAGCCGGTGGCTTCAAGCCTGAAAAGGTTTGGGGAGAGGTAATTGAAGATCGCGGCAGCCAGATTACCTTCTCCGCTTTAGGCCAACAGGCCCCTTTGGACGAGAAAGACAAATGGGACCACGACTTTGGCAAGCGCAAGAAGATGAAAGTCACACTCGACACTTTGATACCCGAGTTTTCAGTCCGAATCGGTGGCGCGACCTCCATCGATGTCACCAAGCCCGGCATCGACAAGGCCTACGGAATCCGAAAGCTGCGGGACATACTGGGCATTTCCTTGCGCGAGATGATCTACGTCGGCGATGCCTTGTTCCCTGGTGGCAATGACTACCCTGCGAAAGAAGCCGGCGTAGTATGCGTCGCGGTTCGAGGTCCGCAGGAGACGAAACCGGTCACCGCCGGGATCGTCGCCTGTTTGGGCAGCCTATGAGTGAATTCAAGTTGCAGCGCCTGGGGACGGTAATGGAGTCGGAGCCTGGTAATCCGCAGGAGACCGAAGGCGTCCTGAATCCCGCCGCCGTTCGTGGCCCGGATGGCGATCTCTATCTCTTTCCGCGGCTGGTCGCGCAGGGGAACTACTCGCGTATTGGCATCGCCAAAGTGCGCTTCAATCACGCCGGCGATCCCGGAGGCGTGGAGCGGCTCGGCATCGCGCTCGAACCGGAGGCTGACTATGAGCGAAGGCCCGGCGGAGGCGGCGGCTGCGAGGATCCGCGTATCACGTTCGTGGAACCGCTGCAGCGTTATCTGATGACTTACACGGCGTTCTCATCTCAGGGCCCACGGATTGCCTTTGCGCTATCGGCTGACCTGTTCCACTGGCAGCGCCTGGGCCTCGCCACTTATGGCCGATATCACGGGGTTGAAATCGGTGAGGTGGATGACAAAGATGCCAGCCTCTTCCCGGTCGCCATCCCCAATCCGTCCGGACACCCGGAACTGGCCATGCTTCACCGGCCGCTTTTTCCCGGCACGCGTCCGGAAGAAACCGTCCGCCACGCCGCAACGCGTGACGTGGATCTCGACCGGGAAAGCATCTGGATTTCCTACTGTCGCATGGCTTTGGATGGCCATGAACCCTCTTCTCGTCTTGGCCCGTTCGCCTGTCATCACCGGCTGGCGGCTCCCGTGTCGCCATGGGAACGTCTCAAAATCGGGGGTGGTACTCCACCCATACTGACCCGGCACGGCTGGCTGATCGTTTATCACGGCGTGAGCGCAGTGCTGGAGCCCGTCCATGACGGACACCACTTGTGCTACTCCGCCGGGGTGATGGTGCTCTCAGACGAGCATCCGCGCCTCATCCGCTACCGTTCCGCCGAGCCGGTGTTGACTCCGGTGATGCCGCAAGAACGCCGGGGGACCGTAGCCAACGTCGTGTTCCCCACCGGTATCGACCGGCGTGACGATCTGGGCTCGCCGGATCGCTTCGACGTCTACTACGGGATGGCCGACGACCGCATTGGGGTGGCACGCCTGGACTTGCCCGATTCCCTGCCGCCGCAAGGAGGCGCCGATCCGCCGGAAGGAAAAGTGTAAGGGGCCCATGGAGAACAAAACCAATTCCGCGAATCTTGGCGTAGTGGTCGCGGTGCGTGGCAGTGTCGTCGACATTCGCTTCGATGCGCATTTGCCGCCCATCTACTCCCTGCTGCACGCGAAAGAAGGGAAAGTTGCTGTCGAGGTTTTGGCGCAACTCGATGCGCACAGCGTTCGGGGCATCGCGCTGACCCCAACCGAAGGGCTCGCCCGTGGCAACTCCGTGGAAGACACGGGTGGGGAGTTGAAGGCGCCGGTCGGCAAAGGGATTCTCTCGCGAATGTTCGACGTTTTCGGGAACGCCATCGACCGCCTGCCGGCGCCGGCCGGCGTCCAATGGCGCAACGTCCATCGATCTCCGCCGCCGCTAACCCAGCGCTCCACCAAGTCCGAGATCTTCGAAACGGGGATCAAGGCCATCGATGTGCTGCTGCCGCTCGAACGCGGCGGCAAAGGCGGCCTGTTCGGCGGAGCGGGAGTGGGCAAGACGGTATTGCTCACCGAAATGATTCACAACATGATCGAACACCAGAAGGGCGTAAGTATCTTCTGCGGGATTGGCGAACGATGCCGGGAAGGCGAGGAACTCTACCGGGACATGAAGGCGGCAGGCGTGCTGCCGAATATGGTGATGGTGTTCGGGCAGATGAACGAGCCGCCGGGCAGCCGCTTTCGTGTGGGCCATGCGGCGCTGACGATGGCCGAGTATTTCCGGGACGACGAGCATCGCGATGTGCTGCTGCTGGTCGATAATATTTTCCGCTTCATCCAGGCCGGCATGGAGGTGTCCGGCTTGCTGGGCCAAATGGCGTCGCGTCTGGGATATCAGCCCACCATGGGCACCGAGCTCTCGGGGTTGGAGGAGCGCATTGCGAATACCGATACCGGCGCCATCACCTCGATTCAGGCAGTGTATGTGCCGGCCGACGATCTTACCGACCCGGCGGCGGTCCACACGTTCTCGCACCTGTCCACGTCGATTGTCCTTTCGCGCAAGAGGGCGAGTCAAGGGCTTTTCCCGGCTATCGACCTGCTGCAATCCAGTTCCAAAATGGCCACACCCGGAATCGTCGGCGCGCGGCATTATCTCCTGGCGCAGGAAATTCGCCGGACACTCGCGCAGTACGAGGATCTCAAAGACATCATCTCCATGCTCGGTTTGGAACAACTGGCGCCGGAAGACCGCAATGTAGTCGCCCGCGCCCGGAGGTTGGAGCGCTTCCTCACCCAGCCGTTTTTCGCCACCGAGCAGTTTAGCGGCATTAAGGGAAAACTCGTCAGCCTCAAGGACTCGCTCGACGGCTGCGAGCGAATCCTGCGCGACGAATTCAAAGACTATCCGGAAAGCGCCCTGTATATGATCGGTGCGATTGACGAGGCGAAAGACAAATTCAAACCGGGCAAGCCAGCGGCGAAAAGCGACTCGGGGGCCAAGACCGGCGCGAAGGGCGATGCGAAAGGCGCAGAACCCAAGCCTGACCTCAAGCCCGATCCGAAACCGTCCGCCGAAGCCGAGGACAGCCCGAAACCCGGCGCCGATTCCAACCCTGAGGCCAAGGCCGATGCGACGTCCGCTGCCGATTCCAAACCTGACGCCAAGCCCGACGCGAAGCCAGTTGCCGATCCCAAGCCCGAAGCAAAGGACAGCCCGAAGCCCGCCGCCGATTCCAAACCCGATGCCCAGGCCGAGCCACAGGCCAAGCCGAAGCCTGAACCGGAGGTCGCCCATGCCGCAGCCGGCGCTCATGAATCTTAAAGTTTTGCTGCCGTTCCAAATCTTCGCCGATCAAACCGGCGTTTCGCGCATCGTCGCCGAAACCCGCGAGGGCTCCTTCGGACTCTTGCCCCACCGGCTGGACTGCGTTGCCGCGCTTGCCCCGGGAATTCTGATCTACCAACTCGGAGCCCAAGCCGAAGTTTACGTGGCCGTCGATGAAGGCGTGCTGGTCAAGACCGGCTTGGATGTCCTTATCTCCGTGCGCAACGCGATAGGCGGAACGGACCTCGGTCAACTGCATGCGGCGGTGGAGCGGGAGTTTCTGCATCTGAACGAACGGGAGCAGAGCGTCCGCTCGGTGATGGCGAAAATGGAAAGCGATTTCATCAGCCGCTTAGCGGAGTTTCATCGTGAGTGAAGACTCGGAATTCAGCCGGCAAGTCGCCGCGAAGGTGGCGCGCAAGCTAAGGGCGCAGCGCAATTCCACCCAGGGCGTCTGGTTCGGCTTGGGGATGATGGGGCTTGTCGGCTGGTCAGTGGCGATTCCGGCGCTCGCCGGCACGGGTTTGGGTATCTGGCTGGACAGCCATCATCCCGGAAATCATTCCTGGACGCTGACGCTGCTGATCGCCGGCCTGGCAATCGGCTGTTTCAATGCCTGGCACTGGGTAGACAAGGAGAACAAGGAAATGCGAGAGGACGAAGAGAACCACCATGACTGACACTTTGGGTCTGATGCTGGCTCTCGTAACCGGCATCTCGCTCGGCGCAATGTTCTTCGGCGGCCTTTGGTGGACAATTCGACGGGTCCTCTCCTCGAATCAGCCGGCCCTTTGGTTTCTGTGCAGCTTAGTGGCGCGGACCTGGCTTGTCATGGCCGGCTTCTACTTCGTCGGACGTGGCAACTGGGTGCGGCTGCCGATCTGCCTGGGTGGATTTATCGCGGCGCGCCTCATGGTGACACGCCTCACCCGCCCGGAGGCCAGCCGTGCACATTAGTCCCGATCAAACCATCTTCTGGCAATACGGATTTTTCAAACTCAACGCCACCATACTGTTCACGTGGGCACTGATGATCGTTCTGGCCGCCGGTTCCAGATTCGTCACGCGCAAACTTTCCACCGGGCTGGAACGGTCCCGCTGGCAGAACCTTCTCGAAATCCTCGTCACCGGGATAGAGAAACAGATCGAAGAGGTGGGCCTGAGTGAGCCCCGGAAGTATATCGGCTTTCTGGGAACGCTCTTCGTATTCGTCGCCGCGGCCAGCATCTGTACCGTAATTCCCGGCTACGATCCGCCGACGGCCTCGCTCTCGACCACGGCCGCGCTCGCGCTGTCGGTATTCGTGGCCGTGCCGTTCTTCGGCATCGAGGAGCAAGGCGTGCTCAACTACCTCAAGTCCTATGCCACTCCGACGCCCTTAATGCTGCCGTTTAACATCATTAGCGAACTGTCGCGCACGTTGGCGCTAGCCATCCGTTTGTTCGGCAACATGATGAGCGGGGCGATGATTGTCGGCATCCTACTCACTATTACACCCTTCCTCTTTCCCATCGTCATGACGCTGCTCGGCCAGTTGACCGGCATGGTGCAGGCTTATATCTTCAGCATCCTGGCGGCTGTCTACATCGCGGCTGCGACCCGAGTCCGTAAGCCCAAGCCTCAACCTATGCAAGGCGTTGCAGCATGAACTGTCACAACACAAAGGAGACACTGTGGATAGCATAACTATTGTCGCGGTGGCATCGATTGTCATCGCCGGTATTACCACCGGATTCGGCGCCATCGGCCCTGCGCTGGCGCAAGGGAGGGCGGTTGCAGCGGCGCTCACCGCACTGGCCCAGCAGCCGGATGCCTCCTCTACCATCACGCGGACCTTGTTTGTAGGTCTGGCGATGATCGAATCCATGGTTATTTACTGCCTGCTGATCTCGCTGATCCTCATCTTTGTCAACCCATTCTGGAATCACGTGATCACCCAAACCGCGGGGAAGTGACCCATGCTTATCGATTGGTTTACTGTTGCAGCGCAGGCGCTCAACTTTCTCATCCTGGTCTGGTTGATGAAACGCTTCCTTTACAAGCCAGTCCTCAACGCGATCGATGCGCGGGAGAAGCGGATCGCGGCGGAACTCGCCAACGCCGACGCGAAAAAGGCCGAAGCCCAAAAGGAGCACGACGAATTCCAGCAAAAGAACACGGAGTTCGACCAGCAGCGCGCCGACCTCATGAGCAAAGCTACGGGCGAGGCCCAGGCAGAACGCCAGCGACTCCTCGACGATGCGCGGAAAGCCGCCGACGCCGCAAGCTCAAAGAGGCGGGAAGCGCTGAAAGCTGAAGAGCAGAACCTGCACCAGGCGATCAGCCTTCGCACACAGCAGGAAGTGTTTGCCATTGCCCGAAAGGCCCTCACCGATCTCGCCACGGTCAGCCTGGAAGAGCGCCTGGGCGAAGTGTTCACCCGCCGCTTGCGAGAAATGGATGGCAAGCCGAAAGCAGCTCTCGGCGACGCTCTGAGGACGTCCTCGGACCCGGGTGTCGTGCGCAGCACGTTTGACCTTCCCGCGGACCAGCGCGCCGCCATACAAAACGCGCTCAACGAAACCTTCTCGGCGGAGGTCCGCGTCCGTTTCGAGACAGCGCCGGACCTCATCGGCGGTATTGAACTCACCGCCAATGGGCAAAAGGTGGCGTGGAGCATCGGGGATTATCTGGCGTCCATGGAAAATGGCGTCGGTGAGCTGCTGAAACCCGCAATGAGCCAATGACCATGGAACCCGAAAGCCTCCAGAGCGATTTCGACCGCGTGTTTACCGGAATCAGCCAGGTGCGGGAATCATTTACGCCGCACCTGACGCTGCGGGAAGTAGGCACGGTCACCAGTGTTGCCACCGGCATCGCCAAAGTGTCGGGTCTGCCCGGCGTGGGCTTCGACGAGGTCCTGAGGTTTCCCGGCGGCTTGCTCGGCATCGCGTTCAATGTGGACCAGGACGAAATTGGCGTGGTTCTGCTTGGCGATTACTCGCATCTCCACGCCGGAGACGAAGTCCAGCGCACTGGCCGGGTGATGGATGTGGCCGTCGGCGATGGATTGCTAGGGCGCGTCATCGACCCGCTCGGCCGTCCACTCGATGGCCGCGGACCGGTCGCTTCCAGCCAGCGCCTGCCTGTAGAACGCCCTGCCCGCGCCATCATGGATCGCGAACCCGTTACGGTGCCGCTCCAGACCGGCCTAAAGGTCGTCGATGCGCTCATTCCCGTTGGACGCGGCCAGCGCGAGCTGATTCTCGGCGACCGCCAGACGGGCAAGACCGCCATTGCTCTCGACACCATCCTCAACCAGCGCGGCCAGAATGTACTTTGCGTCTATTGCGCCATCGGCCAACGCGCTTCCGCCGTTGCCAAGGCCGTCGCGACGCTGCGGGAAAAAGGCGCGTTGGAGTACACCGTCCTCGTCGTGACCGAGGGAGACGCCGCTCCGGGACTCGCTTACATCGCTCCGTACGCCGCCACCAGCATCGCGGAGTTTTTCATGGAAGCGGGCCGGGATGTGCTGATCGTTTACGACGACCTCACCAATCACGCGCGCTCCTACCGCGAGCTCTCGCTCCTGCTGCGCCGTCCGCCTGGCCGCGAAGCGTTTCCCGGCGACATCTTTTATATTCATTCGCGGCTGCTGGAGCGCGCCACGCACCTGCGCAAGGATCTCGGCAACGGATCCCTCACCGCGCTGCCCATTATCGAAACAGAAGCGCAAGACATTTCCGCCTATATCCCGACGAACCTGATTTCCATCACTGATGGGCAGATCTATCTCTCGCCGACCCTCTTCGAATTGGGGGTCCTGCCGGCGGTCGATGTCGGCAAGTCCGTGTCGCGTGTCGGCGGCCAGGCGCAGCTTGCGGCCTACCGCGCGGTGGCGGGCGACCTCAAGCTCGCCTATGCGCAGTTTGAGGAACTCGAAACCTTCTCCCGCTTCGGAGCCCGCCTGGACGAAGGCACCCGCAAGACCATCGAGCATGGACGGCGAATCCGCGCCTGCCTCAAACAGCCGGAATACGCCCCGGTGCCCATGACCGCGCAAATTGCCGTGCTGTTGGCATTGACGGCGGAACTCTTTGACCGCGTGCCCTTGGATCAGATGGACGAAGCGGTGCGCGCCCTTAGCGATGCGACCCCGGATATCCCCACCGATGTGTGCGGGCGATTGGATACGGCCGCAAAATTGAGCGCTGAGGATCGTGACGCGATCGTCGTTGTCGCGCGCAAGGCGCTGGCTCGTTTCCAGCCTAAACCCGAACCTGAGAAGAAGACATGAGCGAAACCACGGCCGGAATGCGGCGAAAGATCGCCGGAGCCGGGGATCTCCAATCCGTCGTCCGCACCATGAAGGCGGTGGCCGCATCCAGCATCGGCCAGTATGAGGAATCGGTGAGCGCACTGGCGGACTTTAATCGCGCCGTGGAACTCGGGTTGGGCGCGTGCTTCCGGGAAAGCGGTCCCGCTCCTTTGACCCCGCAACGGAAAGCACCGGGTGCCATCGGCGCGGTAGTGTTCGGATCCGACCAGGGACTGGTGGGACAGTTCAACGATGTGGTGGCCGATTTTGCGATCAAAACCCTGTCGGCCCTACCGGGCAAGCACGAGGTTTGGGCCGTTGGCGAGCGCGCTTATGAGCGCTTGGCGGACGCGGGTCTGCCGGTGCGGGGAGTCTCGCCAGTGCCTAACTCCGTCAAGGCCATTACCCCGCTCGTCGGCCAGATCCTCCTGGAGAGCGAGGCGCGCCAACGGCGCGGTATTGCTGAACTCCACCTTTTTCACAACCGTCCCAAGTCAGGGGCAATCTATGAGCCCGTCGACCAGCGCCTGTTGCCGCTAGACGACGAATGGCGACGCAAGCTTGCCGCGCTTCCGTGGCCGACGGCAAATCTGCCGGAGGTCATCGGCGGCGGCACTGCGACCTTGCGGGCATTCATCAGCGGATACCTTTTCGTGTCGATCTTTCGTGCGTGCGCCGAATCTCTCGCGGCCGAAAACGCGAGCCGCCTTTCGGCAATGCAGCGCGCCGACAAGAATATCGACGAATTGCTGGAAGACCTCAATCGCACGTTTCATCGATCGCGCCAGAACGGCATCGATGAGGAACTCTTCGACGTCGTCTCCGGTTTTGAAGCGCTGACAACGAAAGGATGAACTTATGGCTACCGCGATAAGTGTCCAGACCGCCAGCGGGCTCACCAGCGATGACGCCCGCCTCCGTCTCGAGAAATTCGGTCCGAACGCCGTGCCCGACACCGCTCTACATCCCCTACGCAGGGCGTTGACTCAGCTTTGGGCCCCCGTTCCGTGGATGCTTGAGGCCGCGGTCGTGCTTGAGATTGTCCTGGGCAAGTACATCGAAGCCGGAGTTATCGCTGTTCTCCTGGCCTTCAATGCCGCTCTCGGATTTCTCCAGGAAGGGCGGGCTCAAGCGACTCTGGACGCCCTGAAATCGCGGCTCGCGCTCAACGCATCGGTCCGTCGCGATAACGCCTGGGCCACCGTGCCTGCTTCCGAACTCGTACCCGGCGATATTGTGAAGTTGTCGCTCGGCGCCGTGGTTGCCGCCGACGTGCGACTTACCGAAGGCGAAATCCTTCTGGACCAGTCCATGCTCACTGGCGAATCGGTCCCCATCGAAGCCGGTGCCGGTTTCGAAACATATGCGGGAGCGCTGGTGCGGCGCGGCGAAGCTGTCGCGGAAGTGACGGCCACCGGCGCACGGACAAAATTCGGACGCACGGCGCAGTTGGTTCGCACCGCACACGTCGAAAGCTCCCAACAAAAAGCCGTTGTGCGTGTGGTGCGCAATCTCGCCGTGTTCAATGGCGGCATCATCGTCATCCTGGTGGGATATGCCCACGCGCTCAAGATGCCACTGAGCGAGATCATTCCTCTGGTCCTCACGGCCGTTCTGGCGTCCATCCCCGTCGCGCTGCCCGCTACCTTTACCCTGGCCGCGGCACTGGGCGCGCGGGCGCTGGCGCTTCTCGGCGTCCTGCCCACGCGGCTCTCCGCGGTGGATGAAGCGGCCAGCATCGAGGTCCTGTGCGCCGACAAGACGGGCACGTTGACACAAAACGAGCTGACCGTGACCGCCGTTCATGCCATGTCCGGCTTCGACGAACCGCACGTCCTCGGCTTGGCTGCCCTGGCGAGTTCGGACGGCGGGCAAGATCCGGTCGATGAAGCCATCCGGGCAGCCGCCGCCAAAAAAGTGGCCTCCGATCTACCGAAACTGGGCAAATTTGTGCCTTTCGATCCCGCCACAAAGATGTCTGAGGCCACCGCTGTAGATTCGAGCGGCGCCGCGGTACGCGCCGTCAAGGGAGCGTTCACAGCGGTCGCAGGCGTTGCACAAGCGCCGCCGGATGCGTCCACGACGGCCGACCAACTGGAGGCACGGGGCTACCGCGTGCTGGCCGTCGCAGTGGGCCCGCCGGAGGCGCTGAAAATCGCGGGGATTATCGCCCTGAGCGATCCGCCGAGAGCCGATTCGGCAGCGCTCATCGCCGAGTTGCACACCCTCGGAGTCCGCACCGTAATGCTGACCGGCGACGCCCCGGCGACGGCAGAGATCGTTGCCCGCGAAATAGGCCTGGATGGCGGTGTCTGTCCGCCCGGGCCCATCCCCGACGGGGTGCGTCCCGCGGATTTCGCTGTCTTCGCCGGCGTTCTTCCGGAGGGAAAATACAGCCTCGTCAAGGCGTTCCAAAAGAGCGGCCATACTGTCGGTATGTGCGGCGACGGCGCTAACGACGCCCCGGCCCTCCGCCAGGCGCAGATGGGAATTGCGGTGTCCACCGCGACCGATGTCGCCAAGTCGGCGGCCGGTATCGTACTGACCAAGCCGGGCCTCGGCGGCATCGTCGCTTCGGTAAAAGAGGGCCGCGTGACGTTCCAGCGCATCCTGACTTATGCGCTAAACTCGATCAACAAGAAGATTGTACAGGTGCTCTTCCTGGCGGTTGGTCTGGTTATGACCGGGCACGCCATCCTGACTCCCATGTTGATGGTGATTATCATGCTGACCGGCGATCTCCTGGGCATGTCCTTGACGACCGACAACGTACGGCCCTCCCCGATGCCCAATGCCTGGCGAATCGGTGCATTGACGATCGCGGGTGTTTTCATGGGAGTCTGCCAACTGATCTTCTGTACCGCAGTCCTGGCGATCGCCAAGTTCCCCCTCGGTTTTGGAATCGAGATGTTAAGGACGCTGGCCTTCGTGGTCATCGTATTCGGAAATCAAGCAACCACCTATACGAATCGCGAACGCCGGCGCCTGGGGTCCTGCCGCCCCAGCCTCTTACTCGCCGGGTCGTCCGCGGCGGATCTGCTGATCGCCGCAACGCTGGCCACTTGCGGAATCGCGATGGCTCCTCTGCCAATACTGGTCGTAGGGGGAACGCTCGCAGGGGCAGCAGTCTTCGCATTCATCGTGGACTTTGCCAAGGTCCCGTTGTTCAATCGTCTCAAGATCGCCTAGGGAGAGTATGCGGCGCAGGAGCATCGGTTTCCATGGAAACTTGTCACAAAGTGAACGGTTCGCGTCGTTCTGCCACGCCCCGTTTGGGCCATTCATCCAGTGCCGGGTCCTGGACCCGTTGACGACTTCCGCTTTCCCTCGGCTTGCGCGATCGACTTCGCCAGCGCCGTTCGCAGCATGGCGGTGTCGCGGACGTGGCCCAGGACCACGGGCATGCCCGCTCCGTCTGGCCGGAAGAGAATCGCGAGTTCGATTTGCTGCATCTGCCCTCACTTATAGGCCTGCGCCAAACACCCCCAGGCAGATTTTTCCAACCTTTTTCCAGCCGCGCCCGACGTGCTGCCGAATCAGCCAGTTCAGCCTCGACGGCTTCTGGATCTGCCGCTGGTGGAAGACGTAGTTCCTATCGCCCAAGCCGACCTGTCTCTACTACTTCGGCGACCACGATCCGAGTGGCTGCGATATTACGCGAGCCGTCGAAAGCGGCATCAGGGAGTTTGCGCCAAAGGCCGAAATCCACTTCCTGCGTCGCGGTCACGCCATCGCAAATCTCCGCCACGGAAGGGTGTCCAAAAACGAGGAAAGCTAGGTAAATGGCGCGCCAGCCGCGCCGGTGGCGGTTCTGGCGGTATCGGTTTGATCCTTTGGGGAATACGTTGAAAACAGGAGGTTTAGTATTGGCTCCCCGAGAGGAACCGTCTTCATAGTGGAAAACGGAGAATTCTCGCGGGTCTCGCGCTACGCGACCGAGTAGCACCCTCTTCGTAACCGGAGAGAATTCTGATTATCAGGCCTTGCTCCGCAACGCGATTCAGGTCGCCGTGGGCGCTGTGGCGGTTAACTGGGCGGCTTTGCAGCAAGACGAATCCTCTTCGAACTCACGCCGCGCGTTGGGCTCGCAAGTCGGGCATAATGGAGGGGAGTACCATGAGCCAGACACTCCATCTCGGAGATGCAGAGGTCGACGGGGCCGAATTGGCCGACCCCTGCCGACGATACCAGGTCCGGGAACTCTCGCTGTTTGGATCGGCCGCGCGGGGCGAGATGCGGCCGGACAGTGACATCGACCTGCTGGTTGAGTTTCTGCCAAGCGCGGAGGTGGGCCTGGTGGAGCATGCCGGGTTGATGCTGGACCTCGCGCGGCTTCTCGGGAGGAAGGTCGACCTCGTATCGAAGAACGGACTCAAACCTCGCATCCGGTCTTCGGTGCTTGCAGACGCACGGCTCGTCTATGCGGCGTGACGACCTGTACCTCAATGATATCATCGAGGCTGCCGATCACATTACCGGGTTTCTTGGAGAAACGGATTTTGATGGCTTCCGGAAATCGGAGTTGGTTCGGAGCGCCGTTGTGCAGAAGCTGGCGATCATCGGGGAGGCAGCGGCGCGGATCTCCGATGAGTTGAGGGGCCGCTATCCGCAGATCCCGTGGCCGCAGATCATCGCCTTCCGAAACATTCTCATCCACGCATATTTTGGGATCGACTGGAATGAAGTCTGGAAGGCAGTCAAGGTTGACTGCCCGGCCCTGCGGGACAAGTCGCCGGCATTCTCGCAACAGAATTCGGCGAGCCGGTGGAGATGCCGGTAATTGAAGAGGACTTCGCGCGTCACAGCAGGCCAGATGGAGCGGCAAATCGAGCGGGCGCTCCGCCCTGGCGAGTTCATCTATGACCGCGCGACCTTCGCTTTCGTCAAGCGGTCGCGAACGCGCGCCGCCTCGCGATCAGTTCAACAAACCCCGCTCGATTGAAGTTCACATTCGTCAGCGTTGTGAACAGCGCATGCAACGTGAAACTGTCTGCCGCGGCATCCGCCTTGCCCAGCTTATGCAGGCGGCTCGAATACTGCCCGATCCCCTTCAATTGGTAGATCAAAATGTCTTGAAGGTCCGCCGTGGCCTCATCCTTGCCACATACGCCCTTCGCAGTGGCACAGCCGCCACCATTCGCCGTTCGCGCTGTCTGCTCGCACTGATAACAAAACATCTTTAACTCTCCTCGATGTAGTATCTACTTACGATTCGGAAACTCTTCTCAGTTTCGTTCGCTGGGCCACCGCTACCGCGGTTGAGTTCCCAAGCCATTCCGAGTAGTTGAACTGAGTACGACCGCAGTCGCTATGGGTCCAAAAGATCTGGGAAATGGCGTATCTATTTCGATTCTGGAGCAAGAGCCAAATGGCGCCAATTCCAATACGAGGGCAATTAGCTCCCTAGATATTTGCTGGATGCTTCCCTCTTTTTGGGGTGGAACGATACTTGTGGTGGCGCTGCGGTTCGCCGATTTCGAAGACTTTCCTTCCAAAACGGCGAGCATCCACCGACCATGCGCCCGGACCAAGCATGGCCACGCTGGCGGATTCGCAAACGGAGCAGCCGCTCGTCGAACGTGATTTCCGCTTCGATATGGCTTGCACAGACGTGGGTGAATGCGTTTCGCAGCGCCTCGCGGACGATGCTGAAAGCTTCGTCCCGGACGATCGGATTCAGGTCCCGCACCGGACCTTCCACGAGCAGGCGGAAGGCCGCGCCGTCCCTGCTCGTGAGTTCGTCTCCTAGCGCGCGCATCGACTGCGCCAGATCGCTCGTGGTGAACCCCGAGCGCAAATCCTGCACCGTGCGGCGGCCTTCGACGATCGCGCGATCCCCGATTTCCAGAGTCTCTTCGAGTTCCTTCTTTGCTGCCCCCTGAGGCATCACCTGGTTGACTGCCTGGAGGCGCAGCATGAATCCCTGAACTGTCTGCCACAAAACCCGTTCGTCTGGCAAAAGTGCGGCCGCAGCACGAAACGAACGCCGGCCCCCGGTCGTTCCAAACGCCGTAGCTGTTCGCAGCGATCGCGTGGAACGAGTATTCTCCGGACGGCATGTTCGTGTAGTGTGCGGTGCGTGCGTGCCGACGTCCACCCAGTTCTTCTCATAGGGTTCGAGCCGGTACTTGAAGCGCAGCTTTTCCGGAGCGGAGAGGCCCACGGCCGTGAAGCGGAAATCGAATGTATTATTACCGGGAGGCGCCGAAGTCTGGCCGTCCCGCGCCAGCGTCACCTCGCCTGCCGATGCCTCCTCCAACACGACGGGCGGAGGGAGGCGACTGCCGCGACGGGATCAATCGCCACCACGCCGCGTATCGTAGGAAACCATATCCGCCCATTGCATTCGCTGGTCTTCATGCCCTCGGCGACGCCGTAGGAAACAGGAAAATGGAAGAGATTTTCCCATCGGCAAAATCATTGAGTTCCTTCAGATTGAGGCGAAAGATACCCAGATTGGAACTGACCCAGAGATTGCCCTTTCCGTCCTCCAGACATGTCGATCAACATGCCATTGAGCAGACTGTCTTTGGCCGAAATTGCCTTCGACTGGCCGTCGCGCAAACGGAACAGTCCTACACCGTCTGTCGTAACCCAGAAAGCCCCGGTCGAATCCTGGTAGATGCTCCCGATGCGGCTGGGTAGAATTTGGTTTGGGTGGTACCGGATGGCTTTACCATCGCGTACATTGAAGAGCCCTTCGACGTCGGCCACCCAAAGGCCACTGTCCTGGTCCTCGAGAATCTGGTGCACGCCGGAAACACCGCGGATTTGGATCCAATTTCCCATCGCGAAAACGGTAAAGCCCGCCGGGACGCTCCTCCGCGCCCCCACCGATCCAGAGCGTGCCCTCCCGGTCCTCATCTAGCGAACCCAAAGCGGCCGCGATTCGTTTGGCATCTTCGCTTCTTGCGGCCGCGAAGAACGGCGATTCGAAATCCGGCGCCGGAAGGTTCAGGCCCGCTTCGTCCTCTCGGCACATCCGATGCCTTGC
>Ga0181521_10002749_pt1 | contig 21045 bp, 14 predicted proteins | sample PEATcosm2014_Bin_32_FD_119764 | JGI IMG/M metagenome (GOLD analysis project Ga0181521, IMG submission 119764) | Peatland microbial communities from MTU Mesocosm Facility, Houghton, MI, USA - PEATcosm2014_Bin02_60_metaG | ecosystem: Environmental > Terrestrial > Soil > Wetlands > Peat | place...
CTATACGGCGGCAGCGTCAAACCGGAGAACGTAGGCGCGCTGATGGCGCAGGAAGAAATCGACGGGGCCCTGGTCGGCGGGGCGAGTCTAAAGGTCGATTCCTTTACAGCCCTGGTGAATTACTCGCGCGGCTGAGGCGGCCGGAGAGAGATTTCCAAGCATGATGGCGGTTATCCAGATCATCCACATCCTGTCCAGCATCCTGCTGATCGTCACGGTGATGCTGCAGGGTGGCGAAAACGTTGATATCACGGCTGCTTTCGGCGGCGTGAGCCAGGCGGCTTTCGGGCCTCGCGGTTCCGTGACCCTGCTGGCAAAGATCACCTGGGGTTTGGCCTTACTTTTTATCGTCACCTCCGTGACCCTGGCGATTCACGCCTCCGGAAGCAGTTCAGGTTCGGTGCTGGAGCACGCGCCCGTCAAGTCGGCGCCCGTGACTCCGGCTTCCCCAGCGCCCGCGAGGCCCGCGCCCGCAGCGCCGGTGAAGAAGTAGCAAGAAGTCGTCAGTTTTCAGTGATCAGTTGTCAGTCGGGACCTACCCAATTGAAGAACGACTGAGGACTGAAAACTGATAACTGACGACTGAAACCTCCCTCTTGTGCGGAAGTGGCGGAATTGGCAGACGCACCAGCTTGAGGGGCTGACGCTCGCAAGAGCGTGGGGGTTCGAGTCCCCCCTTCCGCATATCAACCTTTGTTTTCAGCCATTTAGGTGCTGGTTCGGAATTATATATTCCGCCCCGTGCATACGCCAAAGCATTTATAGTAATAGAGTTATCCGAAAATATGGCGTCCATTGTTGGACTATAGTAGACACCAAGAAATGGAACTTTCCCTGCGGGTACCCTCGCCTAGCCGTAATCGGCTTTGAGTTTAGCTGTACAAGGCCGACTTCTTACAGCGTGCGCGCTCCGAGACACGTTTGCCATCCGTAATGGGCGTTTCGTTCCTAATCCTAGTCAGTCTATTTGGAACGCGCACGCGATCTAGTATTCCCGCATTCGGGCCTCTATCCTTTGGTCCGGCGATCCGAGCGCCATGGGCGTGGTGAGGCTGCGCGAGACGTGCCTGGACAACTCCCCGCCCTCTCCTTTCCATGTGCCTCGTCACGGATCGCTCTTGTGGTAGGCCTGATCGCGCCAGCCATACATGGCCACCGAGCCCAGAACGAGACAACCGATTTTGCCTTCGTCGATTGCGCGTCTGATTCGCTGGCAGGGAGCGTAGAAACGGCGCTGGCCCACGGTGCCGATTTTGACTCCGCTTTTGTTGGCCGCGGTAAGTATGGCATCACAGTCTTCGAGTGAGGAGGCCAGCGGCTTTTCGATGGGGACATGAACCCCCGCCTGGGCGGTTTTCACGGCAGGCCCGGCGTGCAACGGGTGCGGAGTGCAGACATTCAGCGAGTGCAACCCCGACTGGGCAATCACTTCTTCCACGTCTCGATAGGCCTTGACACTATACTCGGCCGCAAATTGCCGGGCGCGTTGGAAGTCGGAATCGCAGGCGGCGAGGAACCTGGACTCCGGCAACGACTGAGTGCCTTGGCATGCAGATGCCTCACTTTGCCACAGCCGACAACGCCGGGCTAGAACGTTTCCATCTTTCCGCCCGACCTAGGGTACTAAGATGACCTTCATTAGGTTTGGCTCGCCGCTGTGCAGCCGTTGAAACCACGACGCGCCTTCCGCGAGGGGCGCCACTGCACTGATCAGAGGATCCACTCGGATGGCCTTCCGAGCGAGCAAGTCAATGCAGGCGGGGTATTCGCCCGACGACGCACATGAGCCGAGGATCCGAATCTGCCGCGTCACTACAGATTGAAGCGGGAGTTCCACCTTCGGAGACAGGTTGCCCACCAGCGTCAAAATCCCACCTTTGCGAAGACTCGCGAGCGCGGTCTGTAATGCCGGCGTGTTCCCCACGACTTCCATGGCCAGATCCGCTCCTCGATCCAAAGTGTAGTCACGTACTAAACTCGGCACGTCAGGTTGGCTGGCGTTGAGGCAAATTTCAGCTCCCAGTTCCGCCGCCAGGCGGAGTCGGCTTTCCTCGAGATCGATAGCAATTACACGACTGCAGCCTGCGAGCCGGAGAGCCTGGATGACCAGCAAACCAATCATTCCGCTCCCCACCAGGACCGCAGTGTCGCCCAATTTCACCGGCGTCAACCCCACCGCGTGCACGGCCACGGAGACGGCTTCGATCATGGCAGCGTGCTCGAAGCTGAGAGCATCGGGAATTGGATAAGTAATGTGTTGCGGAACCGCGATGTACTCCGCAAAAGCACCGTACCGCCGGTATTCGCCGGGGGAAACTCCGAGCACTTGGCGATGGTCGCAAAGATTCACCTCGCCGCACCGACAGAAATAGCACTTCCCGCAGTAAATCGTGGAGTCAAACGTCACGCGATTGCCCACACGGAACTCTCGCACCTCGGCCCCGGTTTTGTAGACAACACCGGAAGCTTCATGACCCATTATCAGCGGGGAATACGGCGTCCGGTGCTGCCGTCAAATCCGTGGATATCACTTCCACAGATGCCGCAGGCTTTCACCTGTACCAACAAGTCATCGGGAGCTATTTGCGGCTCCGGCATTTCAGTCATTTCAAGCTTTTCGTATTCTCTTAGTAGTAAGGTCTTCATGATTAACACTTCCAATTCGCCATGATGAACTTGCGTTCCTCCGCAACTTTTGGCTCCCCACTCTCAATTTCACGGAGCGATCAGGGGAATCCACTTGGCGATCAAATTGAGGAAGACTGTCTTCTCGAGTATCTCCTCAACCCGAGCTTAAGCTGTGGGGCTCGCGGGGAGCAGGCAGGAATGGTTTCAGGCGTTGCTATTGGGGTAGGTGACTCCTCCGCCGGGGCTGATACTTAAGCCGCCAGTTTTTCCGTTGAAGCGGTTCCACTGCAGTCTGTATCGATTTCAATCCGTAACTGACATGTTTCCGCATGGCCTCTTCGGCCTTATGGGGGTTCCCTTCCGCAATAACGCTAATCAGATCCGCATGAAAATTAGGAGGCAAGATCCGCCGCCCCCGTGTGGTGTCGTAAAGCCAATTTAAAACAAGAATATGGGTATTCTCGATTTCCGCTTTTAGTAACCCTGAACGGGCATACTCAGTGATTCTCATGTGGAGATCCACATGGTATTGGTTCATAGCAAAAACCCAGTCGTCTCCGGGATCCTGGAAAGGTACTTTGCAATATAGCGCATCGACATTTGCGGCTAGCCTTTTCAGCTCTAATCGTTCCCTAAAGGTTGCCCGCTCGGCACAAAGGCGAGCTGACTGGCATTCCAGCGCTTGCCGCAATTCGAATTGCCCTCGTATTTCTTGCGCAGTGGGTACCTTAACTCTTGTACCCACCCGGGGACGACTCTCTAGAAGACCCTCGATCTCCAGACGTTGCAATGCCTGCGCCACCGGCACCAAGCTCATTTGAAACAGTTCGGCAAGCTTGCGCCGCGAGAGAACAGAACCAAGCGGCAGACTTCCTCGCAGCATTCGATCCAAGATCAAGTGATAAGCCTGACCGGCCAGACTAAGCCGTTGTGTCCGGTTCTTCGAAATCCCTGTTATCCCCTGCGTGGCGGTTTCAATCATCGGAAGGTTTTAAAGTCAGTCATCGTTTTCGATTTGTATAAACCTTTCAATTCCTGCGCTCGCATTCAGTCAAAAAAGCCTTCTATCCTTGAAGTGCCCCCCGTGGCTCGCTGAAAACCGCCAATGTTTATTTTTTCAGAATGCGCCAGATTTTGTAAATCTAATTTTGGTCTGCGCGGTTCGAGTCATCGCCTGAAAGGCGCCAACTATTACCCGACCGTCGCGTACAAAGGGCGACACAACGTCGACCCGATTCAGATCTTAAACACCTCAGCCGTGCTGGCAGGGCCCCTCATTGGTCCGTGCCAAAGCAGGCCCGAGTGGGCCCGAAACAAACCAAATAATCAGTAAGGCAAGCATGGGAATGGTACCAAACACCACGAAAACAGGTGCGAACGAATAGCGGTCAACGAGCCATCCGGTCAGGAGAACAAATATCATACCGCCGAACCCGGAACCCATGCTGGCGAGGCCCCAGATTGAAGCAACGACATTCTTAGGATACACATCCGCCGGAAATGCGAGCATATTTGCCGAGACCCCTGTGTATCCCATCATGGCCAGTGAAACGAGCCCGATCGACACACTCGTCTCGGGAACGAGCACAGCCGGAATAGTTGAGGCCATCAGCAATATAAAAACCGTGACTGTAGACTTCCGGGCAACAGTAACGGAAACTCCGCGGCGCAACAAAAACCCGGAAAACCAACCGGCAATGACGTTGCCCAAGCCTGCCACGAGATAGGGAATCCACGCGAGTTTCCCTATGGACGCCAAATCAAGGTGTCGAGCCCGCTTGAGATATTCGGGAAACCAGAACGCGTAAAAATACCAGACCGGGTCGAGGAAAACCTTCGCCAGGGTAAAACTCCACACAAATCGCTGGCATAATAAGATCCACGGCAGAGTTGGAGGAGCAGCGACCTCCGCTTCGACTTCTCGAGGCGTCCGATATACAAACGCCCACAGGAATACCCACATGAGCGCGGTAACCCCGACCGTCAGAAATGCGGCGCGCCATCCCCATCTCAATACGATCAAGACGATCAACGGCGGAGCGACAATCGACCCGAATGCCGCTCCACTGTTGAAAATACCGGAGGCCAACGCGCGTTCGTGCACGGGGAACCACTCCGCCACCACTTTCACGCTGCCCGGCCAGTTACCAGCCTCTCCCATACCGAGAAGGAAGCGGCACAGTCCCAGCGACCATGGCCCTTTCGCCAAAGCTTGAAGCATTGCCGCCACGGACCACCAAGCGGTGCTGAGAGCGAAGCCCACTTTCGTACCCAACAGGTCAATCAAGGGTCCCGAGACCCCGTTCATGATTGTATAGGCCAGCATGAAAGCGAAGATGACCCTTGAATAGCCGACGCTGGTCATGTGAAGTTGGTCCATCAAAACTGGCACGGTTACGGACAAGGCCCCACGCTCCAGATAGGTGATCGCCGTGGCCAGAAATGCCATGCCGATCATTGCCCATCGTAACTGTGAAACTCCAGACTTCAATGCTTTTTCCCCAAGTCATCCGCGTCCCAATCTGCAGGACGTCCCATCGTTTGGATTCAATGCCGGACTCATATCACCTCGTTTGATTTCCAACCCCGAAGACAGAGCTGCCACTCGCCGCTACCCGGCCGGCTGTTCCAGAAGCCCCTACAATTTTGACGCGCCGTATGCCAGGGCCTTTAGGCCGGCTACATCCAGGTCCGGGAACAGGACCTTCGCTTCATATTGCCACCCACGGCGTTCGTCAATGGCGTGCCGGCTGCGGTCAAGATAAAGCCGAAGTTCCTCCAATCCGAATTGCTTGGCGAGTGCGCGGGCACTCACCCTGGGCCGCTTGGCTCGGAGGACAAACCACTGCTCTAGTTTCATCCATTTTTCCTGCTCGACATCTTCCGGGTGTCCCTTCAGCAACTTGTCCCGCTTATCGAGATTGAAATTCTCGTGATAGATGCCGCGGTCCAAATCTAACGTAACCGTGGCCACGTTGAGCTTCTCACTGTTCGAGTAAGAGAGCTTTTCGCCTGTGATGTCGTACGCAAGGCAATCGCTGGTTTGAGTCGAAGAAACAATATAGAAATGGTGATTGATAGCGTGAGCTTGCAGGGAGGTACCTGCGGAATACGCGCTGGGCCAAATCACCACCTCAGCTCCTTTGTCTGATAGCCGATTCCAAACTTCGGGGAAATTGACGTCGAAGCAAGTCGCAAATCCGAGCAACCCAAAATCCGCAGGATAAACCTGAGCGTCTTCGCCGACATTGGCTGGTGGGTGAACATCATATTCCGACCAGTATGGGAAAACCTTGTCGTAGGTGCAGGCCACCTGACCGCGTCGGTCCAGCAGCACCACGGTATTCAGTCTGAGGCTGCCGTTCCTCCGATCGATTGGGCACACGATATAGGTCTGGTGTTTCTTTGCGAGGGCCGCCATTGCCGTCACCGTAGGCCCGTGCAAATCTTCTTCGCTTTTGTCGTTTTGTCCGCGGCAGAGCTCCGGCAGAGCTATCACGTCTACTCGGGCCGAGCCGGCCTTGTCCACATTCTCGGCGATTTCGTCCAGCGACAAACCGTTTGGAAAACTGATGCTGGTGATGCGGACGGGCCGGCCGATCAAATCGCCTGACCTGCCCCCATGTTCAGCGCCGGGCTGGGGCATGTTATTGGTCTGCCCGAGTGTCCAGCCCCTATATCCGAATCCTGCGAGTCCACCCACTCCCACCATGGAATTCTTTAGAAATGTCCTTCTTTTCACGCTTTTTCCTTTCCCTTCAAGAATCCCTTACGCTTCATGACTCAACTACCCCAACAGGTCGCTTAGGCAAATGCTCTCACACGATGCGCATTGCCATGCCGCCGTCCACCGCTATGGTTTCACCTGTAACAAAGTCGTCCGTGACCAACATCGTGATTGCCTCTGCGACATCTTCGGGTTTTCCTTCCCGATGCAGGGGGATCCGGTTTTGGATGTTGTTTTCGACCTGCTCCGGAGTCAGGTAATCCTGAAAGGGCGTACGGATGATTCCCGGTGAGACCGCGTTGACGCGTATGTTGTCGTCGGCGAGTTCTCGAGCAAGAGAACGAACGAATTGGGGAAGGGCGCCTTTAGCTACTCCGTAGGCAATCGCACCCAAGCAACCCCGGGTGCCCGCCGCTGACGAAATTAGAATGATCGCCCCTTCCTGTTTCTTTTTCATGAAGGGGACAGCAGCGCGGCAGAGATGAAATACTGCGTGCACGTGAACATCGAAAGCCCGGTACCACTCCTCGGGAGTAACCTCGAGCAAATTTCCGGGGACCCCTCCGCCCGCTGCGTGAACCAAGACATCGACGCTGCCCATTTGGGCGGCTGTTTCCAGGACCGACCGCGTCACGTCTGCGGGAACGCTCATGTCGGCCTGCAACATCAAGCAATTTCTCTCCAGACAACGAATCTTATTCTTGAGTTCCTCCGCTCGGCCATCGATCCGCCAGTCAACAATCATGATATCCGAGCCGAGGCGGGCCAGTTCCAACGCTGTCGCCGCGCCAATCGCTCCGGCGCCGCCGGTGATCAAACTCACTTTGCTTTCTAGTTTCATTGTGCAGTCGTCCTCCACCTGCCCAAGTAAAAGGCAAGATGTGATACTCGCTGCAAGCGAGGTCAACCCTGTTTGTTATCGCAAGCTCTCAAGGCGATTCAGGAAGCCTTTCAAGATGCTCTAAGGCGGCCTGATAATCCTTCCTCTCGTCGGCGATCTTGCCGGCGAGTGATTGGATATAAGCATCGGCGGGACTCAGCCCGAGAGCTGCTTCGATCGCATGACGAGCACCCTCCTCATCAGGAGGAGTGATGTGGTTGTCGGCAAGGGCGAGATTATAGTAAGCCGTGCGGGCTGGCAACGGTGTTGCCAGCCCGCGTGTTGCGCAGGTTTAGAAGATCAAGCGCATTGAAAGTGTAATCTCTCTTCCGTACATCATAGTCGGGTTCAGCAGCCCGGCGCTCGGGTCTGCATTCCCCCCAATCCTGGCGCCCTGACTGAGGGTACCGGGACTGGTGAACACATTGCCGAAGTTATTGTCGGTCAGCGCGCCGGGCAGGAAGTTGCTATTGTTGAACAGGTTGGTAGCCTGAGCTAGGAAGTGCAGCTTAAACCGCTCTGTCAGGTTGACGCTTCGCTCCAGGGTGAAGTTCACATTCTTGGTATAAGGCAGCCGCAACGAGCCCATGTAGGTTGGGGTAGTTCCGTACCAATATTGGTCGATGGCGTAGTTGCCATTCGGAAACTGGACAACCGGGGCCGTAAACGCGTCGGGGTTCCAATAAAGGTACGAAAACTCCGGAGGAGTAAATGTGCGGCCATCTGGCAGGGTGACTGGCGTCGTTCCGTTGTACCAACCCCGCAACGACTTAGGCAGCAGTAGCGGCTGGCCAGTGGGAATACAGCCGCCGTTCTGGCTGCCGGCGGAGCTGCAACTGGGACCCCAAGGCACTCCGCTTTGCAGCGTAACCACGGTGCCCAGCGTCCATCCGCCCGCTACCGCACTGATAGCCTTATTGCTGGATGCGAAACGCTTGCCCTTCCCAAATGGCGGGTTATACGTCACGATACCAAGAAAGCGCTGCGGAGTATCGAAGCTGAGGGTTGCCGGCTGGAGATCCCGGAAGTTGTAGCCGCCGCCGGGCGCGAAGCCAGTAAACGAGCCAAAGGTCCCCGTTTGTGACTCAGCATAGTTCCCGTTATCCCCCGCTGCGAGCCCTGCGGCATGGGACCAATCGTAGACAAACTGCGTCGTCAATCCGTTCCCGAATGGGTGGGATAACCGGAGTTCCAACGCATTATACATTGACCTGCCGGCACTCTCGTACGCCGTCTGCCCCAGAAGGCCGAGATAACCCTCTTCCGATTCCATGACGGAGATTGTCGAGTGGCCAATATCACCCGACGCGTGGCCAATCAAAGCGGGCAGAGGATTCGGAATCTGCACCGCCGCCGGATTAATGGCGCCACTGGAGGAGATCCATTGGCTTCGCCAACTCTGAAGAGTTGTATCGGGGATATTGAAGGTCCCGTTGAGGGGATACAAACGCCAGCCAAGATCACTACCCTTCGATCCCACATAACCAGCGGAGGCCAGCCACCCATGGAACCGTTGTTCGAGGGTGAGATTCCACTGGTCCATAATGGCGTTCTTGAAACCATGTCGCAGGAAATAATCCACGTTCGCGGAGCCGTTCGCGTTGCCGTACAAGTCTGGCGCTTGCACGGCGCCCCCGGCCGGGAAATACTCCGAAGACGCCGCCTGGTCAAATGTAGCTACCGGCAGTCCATTCGGGGAAGGGCCATAGGGAAGGGGCTCTGTGCCGCCCGTGAATGCGGCTCCGCCGTAAACAATGTAGCTGGCGTTATAGCCCGTGTTGCTGGGCGCATACATTCGCCCCCATCCGCCACGGAGCGCGGTCGAATCGGTCAAACGAAACTCCGCGCCAAGGCGAGGAGAAATGTTATTCCACTGCGTATCCCACAGATTGCGGGGGTACGTACCTGTTCCAGCGAAAGCGAAGGCCCCATAGGTGGCCAGCGGATTCGTAACCCCGGGGGAAACGAAGCCCTCGGCGTAAGGGTTAATCACCCCCAGATCCACATCGTATATATGGTTGTGCCGTTCCGTCGGCCCGGGCTGTACCTCATAGCGCAGACCCAGGTTAAGGGTCAGCCTGTTGGTTGCTTTCCAGTCGTTCTGAGTGAATAAGGCCATGTATTTCGCGGCCAGCGCCGGCTTCAACGCCGAGCCAGGGTCAAGCCTCCAGCCCATGGTGCCGATCGCGGCGTTCCCCCCCCAATAGCCGTCCTGCTGGGGCGTGGTGTTGTACGGAGCACCATAAGGGTTGCCCGACTGATCGGCATATTGCGCGGTGGTGTTCGCACTCTCATCCCACGGCTCGAGGGCAGGAGTACCAAATTCGATGTCCGCCCAGTCGCCGAGGTAGACACGGAAGTCAGCGCCTCCTTTCAAGGTCCACTTGCCTGTTACCTTGGTAATGCTCCCCGCAATATTCCAGTTGGTCTGGTGTTCGTTCTTGCGGTCCCATTCATCATTATTCAGCCCTAGGCTTCCACCCCACTTGTAGTTGCTGAAGCTTCCGGCCGACGGAGCAACTCCATAAATGGGGATATACTGCTGGATTTCGGCTGGCATGCCATAGGAGGCGTACTTCGCCGCGTCAAACGAGGTCGGGGCTGGGTAAGCCGCCTTTGCCCCCACCCGCTGCATACCCACGTGAAGGTCGATCAGCGTGGTCGCGTTGAGTGTGATCACATCGCCAAGCGAAACATAAGGGTTGAAGTCACTAATGTCGTTGGCGCTCATTTGGTAAAAGCCGAGGTTCGTTCCATAAGACCCCCATTGGTTGGCGCCATCGATGATGCCATTCTGCATGCCCCCGGAGGCATAGAACGAGTTCTTGGTGCCCAATTTGATGTCCAGCCGCGTATTCAAATTGTTGCGAATCGTCGGTGCAGTCCCGGAGAAGTAATAATTGTTATCGTTGTAGGGGTCGGTTCCCGAGTTGGCGCCGTTGAAGTTGCCGTGGTTCGCCGTCGGAAAGCCGTTGAAGTATAGCAAGGCATACGGGTCTATCGCACCCATCGCACCCGATCCCGGAAACGGCGACTTGGGCTGCGACACTGCGTTGGCTAGGTTCTCTGTCGGATTCCCATTCGCGTCAAGAAACGGCTGCCTCTGATAAACATTGGTGCTACCCGGAACCAGCACCGCGCTCCAAGGATTGTAGATCGTGACGGGTGTCGGGCTGCCGTTATTACCCTGGATCATCGTGCTGCTAAAGTCTCCTTGGCGCTCGGCCGCCGTGGGAACCGTGCTGAGGAACTGGACCGGCTGAGTGTTCGTCAGACGGTCAAAGGCAAAGAAAAAGAACATCTTGTCCTTACCGTTGATAAGCTTGGGGATAATCACCGGCCCCCCGATGCTGCCGCCGCCTTCGTTTACACGGTACTTCCCCTTGGGAATCCCTTTCAAGTCGTTTGCAAACCCGTTGGCGTTAAAGGCTTCGTTGCGCACGACATAGTTGAGATCTCCATGGAAACTGCTCGTTCCGCTCTTTGTAACCATCTGAATCACGCCCTGCCCGCCGCCAATATCCGCAGGCAGGTTATTCGTCTGTACGCGGACTTCCTGAAGGGCGTCACTGTTGGGGATGACGGCAGCCGTATGCCAAGCCGCCTCTTGCACCGGAACGCCGTCAAGCTGCACGTCGTTGGTTCCGACCATGCCGCCGTTAATCCGAATCGCCGAATACTCTTGGCGATCGGCGAAGCCCACGCCGAGATCGTGAGTATCGTACATTCCCGGACTCGGCACCACGCCCGCCGCCAGCGTGGCGTAGTACAGCGGGTTGTTGGTGATATTGGGAATGGTGTCGATGACGTGGCTCCCCACGCCACCCGCCACCGTAGAGCTTTGGGTTTGCAATTGTGCCGCGGCGGCCTTGACTTCGACCATCTGTCTGGTTGCGCCCACCGTAAGCCCAACATCGGCTTGCACCGTACCGTTTGTTGCGACAACAATGCCACTCGAAATATAGGTTTGGAACCCAGGTGCTTCCACCGTCACCTTGTATTCACCCTGCGGGAGATAGGGCACGGTGTAAATGCCGGCCGCATTCGTATTGGTCGCCGACACGGTGTTCGTTTGTCGATTCGTGACCCTAACCGTAGCGTTGGCAACCACCGCGCCGCTTTGGTCAGTTACAGTCCCGGTAATGGTACTGTTCCTCATCTGCGCCATGGCCACGCCGATGGTGAGGGAGAAAACGAAAATCCTACATACGGCCCTGACGACTCGTGTCATTACCATAACCTCCTCTGAAGATTAAGATCCAAGACCCGACGCAAAACCCCAAATAGGACCACTGCTCTCGTAATTGACAAATCAAATAAACTTTCACCTGTGCAGGTGCTTTCGCTTAAGGGCGGTTCATTTAACGCCCGATATTGGCCAAAAATCCTTTTTTACCAATGAATCTGAAATTTCAATTTGTCGGTTTGATCCTGAACGCCTTGCTACGGTTTTAGGGAGGCCGGCATTAAGAATCGAAATGCAGCTCTTTTTCAGCCACCCATTCAAGAACTCGGCCATTTTTACATCCGAGGAAAAGATCGTTGCAGAAGAGCATGTATGAATTAACATATCAGAATTTTATTGTCAAGCTCTTTTTTTCGCTTATTTTTGGCCTGTATTGTGTATTTTTACCGGGAATACTGGCAAATCGGGGACAGTTGGCCCGTCGCGCCGAATGGAAAGATGGTATATCAAACTAGCGCGACGTTCGCCTTATTGGAAAGACTGTGAAAGTCGCTAGATGATATGTGTGATTACAGGAGGTGCGAACGGCGTGGGCGCAACGGGAGTAGTTAAATTAAGATTTAGAGCCTAAGGAAAGTGTGTGCGACTGTCGCTCTGCACCGGATTGTTCCCGCCACGGTGCCAATCGCGTTCGATGGCTTCCAGGCGACCTGCGCGAGGTTTTGTACCCAACCGAGTGGGAGAGTCTAGCGGAATAGTTGGATCACAACGCGATACACTACTGTTACGGCGGCACGTCATGAGGGTAGTGACGATGGCCTACTTTCTTGAAGACGCGGCGTTCTTCTCTCATTTATCAAGCGCTTTCAATCGTTCAAATTCTTTGTATTCTCTTTGGGCGTCCTCAGCTCTGCCGAGGCGGCGGTACGTTGTAGCAAGAACATATCGGACCTCGCTGTTCGAAGGTGAAAGTCCTCGCGCGATTTCCAGTTCCTTGCATCCCTCATCTAACCGGCCGGCTCTTATGAGCAGGCGCCCCAAATATAAGTGAGCAAGATAAAAACTAGGGCTCATCTTCGACGCCTCAATGGCGTAAGGCAGCGCTTCGCTGATTTTGTCTGAGGTCAAACCCAAAGAGGCAAGCGCGAGCCTTGTAGATAAACTGCTCGGATTGAGAGCTAATTCCGCGCCAAACTCCTTCACCGCAGCGTCGTATTCCCGCCATGACACAAGGAGGTTCCCGTACGTGTAGTGCAGCATGGGCTCGCTTGGGTACCTCAGAAGCAAGCCCTCAATTAACGATTTTGCACTAGAGCGGTTACTGCTGGCATTCGCATACTGGGCTGCTCCCAAGTCGTGCACCAGGGCGGTTTGCTGAGGCGAGAGGGAGGCATCTGTGGATCTTTGCAGGGAAGCATACCCGAAGACGGTGATGAGTTGGTCGCGCTCCTCCGGGCTTTCGGCAGGCACGAGTTTTGCCAGGAGTGCAACGGCTGTTCCGAAGTTGCTGAGGTCGGTTTGAGCGATTGCACGATCCAGCAAGGCCACACGTCGCATGCCGGACTGCTCCGGAATCCCAAGGCGATCGGCCCGGGCAATGTCTTCAATTGCGGCCTGGAATTCGTGACGCTGAAACTCGCACATTCCCAGGAGGGCCCAGGCGACGCCTCGAGTCGGCTCGACCTGTGTGAGTCGATTGAGATAACCCCGAGCCGGCTCGAACTGGTTGTCTTGGTAAAGAACCAGTCCGGCTTTCCACAACCCGTCTTTCCACTCCGGGTCAATCCTCAGACCCTTCTCGATGAGGGCAACGGCCGCGCCAAAATCTCCGGCGACGATTGCGTCGTCGGCTTCTCTACTGATCTGTGCGAGAGTTCGGATATTGCGGTCATTGTGAGATACCTGCGCTGGCTGCCAGAGCAGTCCGACCAGCAGGAGACCAGTAAGTGGCATGACTCGCTCGATATGCTTTGACCTTTAGCGAGCGCGCTTAATGCGCAAGGCAAGGTCCAAGGTATACGGGGGAGTGTCGAGTTCCATTCTTCCCCCTTGGTGCGTAAACGTGACACTGCTGATTACCAGGCCCGAGGCAGGGTCAACCCAATCTGCTTTGTAGGTCCCTCCAGGTACATCCAACACGAAGGTCCCGCTAAAATGCCCCGGCATCGCGATGTAGTACATCAGGTCTGGCGCAAGCCGGCTATGGTGGAAATAGAGCGCATACTGCTCTCCTCGCTGGCTCATGCCTCGACAGTATGCTCCCTCGGGCACGCCGCTGACCACGAAGCTCTTATCCGCACGCATCTGGATGAAGTCGAAGCTGTAGATGAAGTTCTTCAGGTTGCGCAAGGCGCCCAGCACTTGAGCGTTATCAGGAGTGTCGCCCGCTGGGTCCTCAACCGTGTACCGCGAGTTCAAATGGTTAAAACCTGCTCCCCCTCCGACCATGAACTCCCAGGCTTCCACTCGAGAGTCCAAAACGGGGTCGCCTTCTCCGTATTGAAATGGGTAGTATGGGGTTTCGTTCATCTCAATCGGTTTGTTGTAGTGGTATTCATAGTCCAGGCCCATCATCCCTCCCATCTGCTCGCTATCCGCTTCTCCTCCCCACACGTACTGGCCGGTAATAATCGATAGAAGGGGACTTCCCGAGAAATCAATAGGGCCTCCTATCGGTCCTTCCACCATCTGCGCCACGAGGTGCTTCTTGGGCAGCTTGGCTTCGGTATCATGCACTACCTGCAACATGTGACCTACCCAGGGACCGGCTTCCGCGTGCGGAGTGAAATTGGACGGTTCATCGCAAACCTCCAGAATGAGATTGTCATACGCATTCACTTCCTGAGTGATTTTGCTCACGTACTCACTCTCACGCTCGACCAGGTCGGCGTATTTGAGCGTCTGGGCGTCCTCATAATCACACTTGCCTACACCCTGGATGTTGTTCTCGTAATACAGGGGAGAGAGGGGCCACCGGTGCGTGTACTGCGAGTTGAAGAAACACACCTCAACTACAATGCCGCGCTCCGCCGCCCTAGCGATGAAATCCTTCAAACGCGCGAAAAAATCCGGATTCCATTTATCGAGATCAAACTTGTTGCCTCCGTAGACATACCCCGGCTCGTTGCTACGCGCCCAGGGCACAATCGTCCTTTGGGGCTTCGGCCCCATAGTATTCCCTTTCACAAACTCCCCTACCATCTCGAGCACGGCGCCTGGCCAGATACGTGTGTAGTTGAGTCCATAAGCTCTTAGCGCGTCGAGGTAACGAACGTAGTCAAAATCCAGGTTGATCACGGCGCCGTAATGCTCGGCCGAGGTGATCAGAATCGTAGGCTGGCCATCAAACAGGTAATAACGCGAGTTGGCGGGATGGAGCGTAATTGGCTCGGAGTAGGCAGGAGAGATGAGAAGGAGCAGTGTGAAACTGACAAGCCCTAATTTGGTCGTCATGCCATCATTTTCCTTGGTTGGATTATAGCCGCCCGTTCTTTCGAGTTCCTCCCGGTCAGTGCGAGCCATTCAGAGCTAACACACCTCAGTCAACCAAAGCGGAAATCAATAAAAGTATCCGGTCCCTAGTTTGCGCCTCCTACCACCGGTAATAGCGGTAGGGATTGTCCCCCATGGGGAAATCGGTCCGATAATCGGGGCAATAGTAGTTAAGAGTCTGGACGCTCACGGGCTTGGGACCCAGAGACATTTCCAAGCCAACTCGCGGGCCAGTGCATTGATGCCCCGACCGATCGCCGTCCGGGGCCACTGGCAAGCCCACCTTGCCGCCAAAGCCTCCCGAGCCAAAGCGATCGAAGAGCCGCACTGCAATGACGTTTCTGCCGGCCTTTACCAGCTCCCCCGGCACCACGTAATTGCGAGGCGCCAGCCACCACCTGGTCGTGCTGATGTCCGTTTGCCCGATTTCCACGCCGTTGAAAAAGGTATTGTCAAAATCATCGAGAGTGCCAAGCGCGAGAAGCATATCCTTACCCGCCTCGTCACCGGGCACGACGATTTCTTTGCGGAATACCGCCTCCCCATCGTAATCCGTGAAGAACTGAACCATCTGGGGCAGCGTTACGGGTGTCCATCCTCCGGCTGGCACGCTCTTACCAACCAGTGCTTGTGCGGCCGGGGTAATGCCCGGATCGGGATGCGCTGTGGCCTCACTAGCAGCGGGCGCCAACTTGAGCGTGGCCTTCATCTGCCACTCGCCATCCAGGTTAAGGGCCCAGGTGTGAAGCGGGTTGAAGATTCGGCTGTCCACTGGGAAACTGGCACCCAGGTTGGCCAGGAGCTGGGTCGCGACACGGGTGGACCTCCAGCGCGTGTAGCGGAAATACGTCTTCTCATCCGCGTGGAATCCCTGTGGGTCCACTTGGCAGAAGATCGCCACGCCCTTGCCTATCGTTTTGCGGCCAATCAGGCCGTCCGCACCGACATCCGCGCCGGCGCACAGGACCCAGGGTGGACTGTCCATGTAAGTACGCCACCGAAGATCTGACGCGCTCAGACCTCTCGCTTCGGGCCAGTCGGGGACTGACAGCGACCCCGCGAAATCGGCTGCCGCCGGTTTCAAGGTGGTGCCGAGCCACCCGTCTGCCTGCGATCGCGGCAAGAAGAACACCTTGCCCCCTTTCTCCAGGAAGGCGTTGAGTCCCGCCGTGTCGATGGTCGCATCCGGGCCAATAATCAGCAGCCCAGCGTCTGCATCCAGCATGGTGGACTGCTGATAACTCACCCCGATCCCGTCCAACCATGCCGCGCCGGCGGCGCCACCGAGATACGCGACTTTATCCACTCGCGGAGCTAGCGGGGAGCGCAGCGCGTAATCCATGACGTGCTCAGCCATGCGCCGCGCTGCCGGGTCCAACGCCACATGATCTTCCAGGTCCAGAGTGCAGACGATCAGCCGCCCTCGGCCGCAGTCCAGTTCCATCAGCGGCGTATAGGCCAGGTCAAACTCGCATTCCAGCAGGGGACGCCACCCGCTACAGTGGGGCTTTTCGATGGCAGCACTACTGACCCCACCGCGGTTGCCCCAGTGCCACCCGGCGTAAGGCTGATTCCCTTCGTTCCCTCTGAGGTAATCTCCCAGGTATTCGGGGTATGCCTCAATGAGCGTACTGCTGTCCGTCCAGTCGCGGAGGTCGTCGGCATCGATCCCTTGGGTGATCGAGGAATCCACGGGGAAAACGCGCCGGGCCACTTTCGGACACGCCCGCCACCCCAGGGCTCGAGTCATCCATTCGGGGTCTTGGGCAAAGATCAGTGCTCGTCCCCCATCTCGCACATAGGATTCCAGCCTGGCAGCCAGCGACGGATCGTCCTTCAAGCCATTGCGTCCGATGACCACTAACGGCGCCGCCGCGCCATCCCAGGCACGGGTCGTATAGCCCAGGCTGGCCAACATCTTGCTGGTCATGCCTCCGGGATCAACTGTTGGGGTCTCCCCGCTGGCCGGCTGGTCCTTGCCAAAGACCCGAAACTCAAAGGTATCTTGGTGTCTTGTCTCGCCGATAGTTGCGGTTAGTGTGATCTGGCCGTCGGCCTTGCAGCCGGCCTCAACCTGGGGCGTGGTGATCTGGATCGGAATTTTGCGAATCTCCGACACGGCCAGGGTGCCTCGCAGTTCGCCCTTGCCCACTTCCTTGCGGCTGACCGTGGCGGTCCAGTTCGCCGTAAAATCCTGCGGGTCCCGCGTATCGTTGATTAGGACGATCTGCTTCTCGCAGGTCAGGCCGGAGCTGAAGTGGTGGTCCTTTGCCGTGTAATCACCGGCCGGACCGGCGATCCACGCCAGCGTCGGGCCGTTGACCTCCTCGAGTCTGTCCTGCATCCACGACCAAGTGCGCAAGCCGCCCGACAGCCCCGCGGTACGCCAACTTTGCCAGGTATTCTTGCGGAAAAGCTGCTGGATTTTGTGGTTGTCAGGGAATTGATCCAACTGGTCCTGGGAGCTGTTGTAGAGCATTCCACTGCGGAACAGGTCGTGAAGATACTGCCGGTACTTCGGGCCCTCCCAGTTATAGGCGTCTGTGCCGAAGTAGATGGCCGCGTATTCCGTCAATAGGGGTTCGCTGGTGATGTTGCTCTCAAAACCATCGTGCCCGCGGCGGAACGTGCAGTCCATGGGAGTGCCGAACTCGACCATGGCAATCGGCATCTCGCCGTCTTTCGTCCACGCGCTCAACCACTCTTCCCTCTCCTGGAGCGGTAGGAGGTCCAAGTAGCAGTTCATCGTATAAACCTCGCCGGTGTAAGTCCCCTCGTGGCTGTAATAGATTCGGGTCGGGTCCAGCTCTTTGAGCCCAGCGAACATCTCATCGGCAGCAGCCATGATCTCCTGCCAGCGCTGGTCACTCGGATCCCAACCGCGACGGCCCAGGTGACGTGGATCCATATCAACCGCGTTGTTGAAGAAATTCCACCCGGCGATCCACATCACTACGGACGGATGATTGCGGTAGTGACGCATCCACACGGCGGCGCGCTCCAACGCGCGCTGCTGGTCCTCCTTCCAGATAAACTTGCCGCTCGAATTCATCATGTACTTGTTGGCGTCAAGGATATACACGGCGCCCAAGTAGCCTTTCTGATCGGCACGGTCAAGTTGCGGCCCCAGGTCGGAGTCATCGCCGCGGATATCGGGAGTCCAGGATCCGAACTCCGAAAAGTTGTCCCCAACCGAGCCGAGCGGACCATTGTTAAAGTTAGGCTGCCGCAGGTGGATCACGGTGCCGTTGAGGTAGAATTCCCGGCCTTCATTCCAGAACTCCCGGAAGCCGAATTCCTGGTTATACTGGTCATTCAAACCTGCCCCCGTCGCGGTAAGGCGGAGCGCATAGAGGTTGGGCTGATCCACGTCCCACAGACGCGGGCGCGCCCAAGGCCACGAAACGGTGACGGTCTGCGTTGGCTTGGCTTCGACCGCCGCGTCCGCGGCGAAGCTTTTCTCCACCTCACCCTTTTCGTTAAGCATGTCCGCGACGAAATGCACCCCGCCCGCCTGCTTGACACCGGCGAGGTCCACCTCCAGTGCGATGTCCCTTTTCCGGTAGGAAGTGCGGATGAAAACGTCACTCACGTGCGCCTCGGATAATCGGCTTTCCAAATAGACGCTGCCGGTCAAGCCCCGCGTCGCCAACTTGGCCGCGGTGTAGGTGACGTCCATGAAGGCATTCTGCCAGAAGTGCCCCACCATCCCAGAGTCGGCGATGGCAGCTACCAGCAACCGGATTTCCGCCGTTTCGCCCGGCGTCACCGCACGCGTGATGTTCACCAAGCCCCATGGCCAGGGCACTTGTCCACATTCCTTGCCGTTGACATAAACAATCGCGTCCGTACACACCCGGTCAAAGCGCAGGCTGATCACGCGGCCCCGCCATTCGGTCGGAATCGGCACTTGGCGCCCGTACCAAGCGCCGGTTAACCGCTCCCCGTCATAACTTTCCCACCTCGGACCGCTTCCCGGGGCCACTAAATCAGAAGACCTGCTCCCGCCCCGACGACTCGCCCAACTGCCCGGCACCTTGATCGATCCCCACCCCAGCTTCGGCGGACCGCCCTTTCCGGCAACCGTGGGTATGAAGCGCCAGATCCCATCGAGGGAAACCTGTGCCCGCTTCGCATTGACCGGAGTCACCTTGGTCCCCTGGGTCATTCCCAACATCAGCGCACCTGTGGCGCCCAAGGCTGACTCCTTCATAAACTCGCGGCGCGTGACATAGAGTGTCCTGCTCATCAGATATCTCCACACTCATCCAGTCGGGGAAGGAGACTAAGCGGTCTCCACCTGCAACTTGAAGGCATAAGCCTGCCGACACGGTTTGTGCTCAGCGACCTCCGGGGGGATGTCAACGACAAGAAGATCCCCGTTCTGCCGCCACTTCAACGGCTGATCCACCCCGAACATGGACACCGGGGATCCCTTGATGGCCCGTGCCGATCGAAGAGCCAACTGGTTGCCAGGCCATTTAAGGGTGATAGCGTAAACCGTGTGGCGATCTTTGCTGGATGTGAACCAAATATCGCTTCCCTCGCGGTACACTTTGCGGGGTCGCGTATTGTAAATCGCCTCGCCGTTTACCTTTAACCAATCGCCGACATATTCCAAGCGCTCCACAGCTTCCGATGCCCACTTTCCATTGGGCATTGGACCAAAGCCCACCTCGAAAACTCCGCCCTTGGCGCAAACTGTAATTAGACTTTCCAGGACCCATTCCGCTGACTTATACACATCACTAGGAACATACGAAAAGGAAGTCCCGCAGGGATATATGACTTTCCACAATCCTGACGAGGGTCCGGCGGGGATTTCTCTTTCAGGCGTGTAATAATCTCCGTAAGCTCCGATGCCGCGGCTTCGCATGATCACGTCAGGTTGAAGTCTCCGGACCATCTTGGCAATATCGGCGATGTTCTTTGCGGCTTCCTTCGGCCAACCGATATCGAAGTCCAGGACGTCGATCTTGCCATAGTCGGTCATCAATTCCCGCACCTGCTCGCGCTCATGGTCAATGAACATCTGCCACCTTTGGGGATCAGTCTGCTTCGTAAACTTGGGGTCGTAGTGGCAATGAAAGGGGTCCCACGCGAACGCCGGGTCATGCCAGTCGACGTGGGAGTAATAGAGCCCCGTTTTAATGTCCTTCTTCCGAGCAGCCTCAACCACGGCGCGGACAATGTCCTTTTTGTATGGGCTATCCATGATGCTATAGGTGTTCGTTACCGTGGTCGTGTACTCGCAGCCATGATTGAAGGCCTCGGCAGTAAGAAAAGTGGACGGTTGTGTTGTCTTTGTGGGCCACATGCAGAAACCGTCATGGTGTTTGGTCGTAAAGGTAAAAAACCTGATCCCCGACCGGCCAAACAGATCCATCCATGCATCGGCATCGAAGTCCGTGGGATCAAAAAACTGATACAAAACATTGTAAATATTCCAAAACTCTTGGTTGGCGCCAGCCAACCCCCAGGATTCGTGGCTGCCAATCAAGCAGTACAATCCCCAATGGATCCGAATCCCGAACTTGAGATCCTTGAAGGATTCAATGGCTGCGTCAGAGCAGTGATGATAATCAGGGCTTACATCCCGGGCCCAACCCCGTTCCATTGCACTGCGGTCCAACGCCTTGCTGAGAACCTGATATCGGCTCCCTTCGCATGGCTCTAGAGGAGGATCGCCGGATTCAGCAATAAAAACCGAGGGGATTGCTTTCCGATTCACGCCGCATAGACCGGCCCCTACTCCCGTCAACCTGCTCATGAAATTCCTTCGTAGCATCTTTGTCTGTCTCCTCATTCATTGGCCGATACGATTTGGGAACTCGCCCGTGCCAGCGGCACCAGCTACAGCGCCCAATTCGCGATAATTCTGATATATCAAGTCTGTGAACCTGTCAAGCCCTTTTTCTAGACGACGACTGACTTGCGTTGCGGTTTAACGAATTCAACAGCTTTGAACTCCCGCTCGATTCTGTCTTCCAGAGGACCGGTGATCGCAAGCCTGGAAGCGCAGCGCGGGATGCGACGCTTCCGGCCGCGCCGCCTAGGCAAGTGCTCAAGCGCAGCTTTAAAAGCCGGCAAACTAAAACAAGGCTTGACATTCGCTCAATGTTGATATATCAG
>Ga0181521_10002750_pt1 | contig 21037 bp, 21 predicted proteins | sample PEATcosm2014_Bin_32_FD_119764 | JGI IMG/M metagenome (GOLD analysis project Ga0181521, IMG submission 119764) | Peatland microbial communities from MTU Mesocosm Facility, Houghton, MI, USA - PEATcosm2014_Bin02_60_metaG | ecosystem: Environmental > Terrestrial > Soil > Wetlands > Peat | place...
AAATCAGGCCCGGCATGGTCAGGTAGTTTCGCGGAACCAGATTCGCCGGGTTCGCCACGTTGTACGAAGTCGTGAAGTTGCCAGCCGCCGAGCAAACCACGTCGCCCAAGAGAACAACGCCGGTGGCACCGGAGCACTGTGCGCCTGGCGCAAAAGCCGCGCGCGCGTTGGTGTTCGTCGTGCCGTATAGGTCCGTCCCGGCCAACACATCGTACGGCTGGCCCGATCGCAGGCTGATGAACGGCGCCACGCGAATGTTCTTCGGTCCAACGATTGACCCCATCACCATGAAACTGTTCCGCCGGTCGAAGTTCGAGCGCCCGTAATCCAGCGCGAAGTCGTATGGGTCGGTCGGCGTCGAGGGCAGATCGTGGGCGTAGGTCAGCGAATAGTTCCCGAACAGCGAAACCCGCTGGCTGAAACGCGTGTTGAAGTTCGCCATCAGCATTCTTTGCCGCATGTACCCGCCGGATTCGTACTCGAATTCGTTGCCCGCGTTGTACCCGTATGGGAAAACGCCGTTGGAAGCGCTGAGCGGCTCCTGCGGGTCGAAGCTTCCCGGCACCGGCGAGTTGATCGGCACCGTTTGCGCCAGGTGCTCGGAGCGGTTGTAGGTGTAGAATATCGAGGCTGTGGTATTGCGCGGCAACTGCCGCTCCACACCGATGGCTTCCTGCATGCTGTAATCGGCGCGCAGCTTCGGGTCCACCAGGTAGGTCGAATTCTGTCCCGGATTCAGACTCGAAATCGAGGGAATATTGCCGATGTAAAACGCCGGGTCGTACACCGTGTACTGGAGCTGGTTCACCCCGTTGCTAAGATACGAGTTCTCGAAATAGCTCAACCCGATGCGGTCGTAGAACATGCCGGCCCCGCCGCGAATCACCGTCTTTTGCTTCCCGTTCTTGGCCGAGCCGGGCGCCCAGGCGAATCCGAGGCGCGGCGCGAAGTCGCCATGATCGCTCACCAGAGTTTGCACTTCATAGCGCATTCCCAGGCTCAGCGTGAGATTCGGCTTCAGCTTCCAATCGTCCTGGATAAATGGCGCGCCATCGTAGCGGTCCTTGCTCACATAGGCGAGCCCGCTCTGAATCGTGAATCGCGACGGGCCTCCGCCCTCCGCTTCGATCTGCGTCACCGAGCACCCATCCTGCTGCTGGAGCGTCAGGAATTGGGTGTATTGCGCGACGGACGTCATCAGTTGCCCCGCACCCGAGTTGCCCCCGCAGCCCGTCAGCACCGGCGTCAGACCGCCCAGAAAACTGAACGAGCCGTTAAACCCCCTGGGACTGTTGCTCGCATCGCTGTCGCGCCGCAGGCGAACGCCGAACTTGATGGTGTGCCTGCCATGCAACATCGACGTGCTATTCGTCAGCTCCAGGTGGCCGCTAGTGTCATGCTGGGCCCCGATCCCGTTGCCGCCCGTCACGAACGCGCCCACTACGTTGATCGAGGGAATCTCGTTGCCGGCCGACGCGGTGTAGTTGCGCACGAACTGGAACCGAATCTCATTGACCACCTTCGAGCTCAGGACGGCATCCTCCGTGATCATCAGGTTCTGCGCATCGCCGCTGGTATTGTAGGCCTGGCTGTTGGTCAGAGCAGGATACAACGGCGTGAGGCCGGTGTCGAACGCAGGCGGCAGGCTGGTGCCGCCCAGGCCGGCGTTGTCCTTTGAGTTGAACCGGTCTTCGAATCTCACCGTCAGCGTGTTGTTGGTATTCAACTGGTAGTCGATGCGAGGCGACAGCTCGGTGAACGTCGAAGGCGCGACGACGGACGTTCCCACCGCAACCGGTTCGAGCGTCGTGGGATCCACATAGGTGGCGTGGGTGATCGAATTGTCGGTGATGTCGCGCCGGTTGAAATCCAGGAAGAAGGAAGTCTTGCGATTGAGACTGCCGCCGAGATTGCCGTTGATCATCCGGTTCGAGTAGTCCGGCTTATTGGACGCCAGCGGGTTCCGCGAGTCGAAGACAGCATTCGAGTCGTTCAGCGAAATCATGCCGTGCAGCTTGTCGGTGCCCGGCTTGGTGAGGATTTCGATTCGGCCGAAGCCCAGCCGGTCGAATTCCGCCGAGAAAGGATTCTGGTTGATGCGGATCTCGCGGATGGATTCCTTGGGCGGGAGCTGGCCGCCGCTGAAGCCGTCGATGTAGATCTGCCCGCCGTTGGGACCGGCGCCCGGCCCGGCCAGCGCCTGCAGCGCGTCCGATAAGTCGTCGGGATCGTCCGGCAGCGCCTCCAGGTCTTCGCCCTTCATGACAATCGCGGTGGCATTATTGTCGGCTTCCACGCTCACCGACGGTCCCGACTCGGCCTGCACCGTCACTTCCTGTTTTTCCGCGCTGATCGCCAGCCGGATCGACATCTGCACCGGTGCGCCGGCGCCCACGTTGACCGTTCTAATGAATGGCGCGAAGCCGGGATAGGCCACCGAAACGGTGTATGGGCCGGGCGCCAGGCCCAATAGGGAAAAGGTGCCGTCGCCCTGCGTCTGCGGCGTCTTGGTCAGGCCCGCGTTCGTCACCGTCACATTGACGCCTGGGATGACGGCGCCGGAATCGTCCATCAACACGCCTCGCACACCGCCGGTTGCCGTCTGCGCCGGAAGGCCGATTGCCCCCAGCAGCGCCACCAAAAGAAAAAAGAGAATTCGTCGCGTTCTGACCATGCTTCCTCTGTTCGTAGCTTTTCGCCGCGTGGCGGCTCGCTGCGCCCCGCTCCTCAGTTGCCCTCGGCTCCCTCGCCGCCACCGCCCAGGTTCCAGCCGCCCATGATGTCGCGGGTCGAATTAGGCGATGCGGTCAACAGCGGCTCCACGCCCGCCAGCATCATGATGCCGGTCAGGTGAGTGCCGTCGGTCCCTTCGGTCGTGGACACCATGATGGCGTCGCCGCGTTTCAGATCCGCCAGTTGCACCGCCGGCAAACGGTCCAGCATCTGCTTGATGTCGCCTCCGCCGCGCCCGCCCCAACCGCCCGGTCCACCGTTGGCGCGGCCCGCACCCGCCGCGCCCTGCCCTCCCTGCGGCCAGTTGCCCGGCCCGCCGTTGCCGCGGCCGGCTCCCTGCCCCGCCGCGCCGCCCGCTCCGGCGGCGGCGTTGTAGCGCCGCGCCATCATCGCCGCCATCTGCTCCGGCAGCTTGCGAATCACCGTATCCGACGTGATTTTCAGCACTAGCAGCGGCGCCTTCTTCGCCGCCAGGTCCTTGACCCGCAGCGTGCCCTCGGCCACATCCACTACATCGATGGTCGCGGCGATCTGCCGGAAAGAACCCGAAACCAGCTTTTCCGCCGCGATCCCCGTTCCTTCCGCGCTCTTGTTGCCCAGCACATGCAGTTCGTCGCCCACGCGGATCTCGGCCAGGGTTCCCGGCTTGGCATCGGCCAGCTTGGCCGAATCTTTTGCGTAGCGGAGAAGTTCGGCGGCCACGCCCGCGTCGACCGTGTATTGGCCGCGCCCAGCTTTTATGACGATGGTCTTCGCCGCCGGGTTTACCTCAGTCACGATTCCGGTCGTCCCCCGCTTCTGCCAGTCTTCCTCTTCCTTGGCGTGCACTTGCGCCACGTCGGCCTTGGTCATCACGTACACCGTGCGCGCCTCGAATGACCTTTGATAAACCCCAAACTGCCCGATCGCCGCCACCCGGTCTCCCGCCGCGATGTCCGCCATGCCGATTGGCGTCGCCTTTTTCGTGTCGGTCTCACCCGGAGGCAGACGGCGCAGGAACGATTTGTCGGTTGTGGTCACGGTTGTAACATCGCCCTTGTCCGTCCCGAGCGTAATTACCCCGGATCGAGCGTCCACGTTCGTGACCGTTCCGGTCACCCGCGCCCGCATCGGAGCGGCCGGCGTCTGGGCTCGCGCGCCGGCGCACATCAGAATCGCTAAAACTATAACGCCAAGAGATTTCATGGTGTTGATCAAGACTTGGAAGGTTCCAAAATCTAGGGCGTCGCTACCCCTACCCAAGGTTACACGGGCGGGAGTGCCGTGGGGGGCGGGCGGGTTTCGCAGCGGCTTAGAAAAAGAACCGGTGGCGAAGACCGCCGGCGCTACGAAGAAGCGTCCGCGGTAGCGCCGGCGGTCTTTGCCGCCGGTTCTTTGCGAACGGACAATCGTGCAACAACAAGAAAAGCCGCAGCAGCCTCTCGCTGCTCGCGGCTTTTGGGTAATACCAAACTTCAGCGGCTACGATTACGCGGTGGTTTTGGCGGCTGTGGTCTTCTTCGTCTTGGTCGTCTTCGCCTTGGTGGTCTTCTTGGCGGTGGTGGTGGTGGCTGCGTCGTCGGCGAAAGCCACGACTACGGTCGTGCTAAGGAACGCCAAGCCAATCATCAGAGACATCAATTTCTTCATTTTTGTGCAGTTCTCCTTTGGAAGTGTTGAACGACTTTCTCGTCCTGGGTTAATCATACCCACCCATACATGAACCCGCCCTTAAGCGCGAATTAAAACGGCTTCATGTGCGGCCCGGCCCCAGACAAGAAGAGCCGCGGCAGCTTCGGGAAGCTGCGTCGCGGCTCTTCTTGCAACCAGTAGAGATGTCTCTCCTACGTGGTCTTCTTCTCTTCTACGGTCTTCTTTTCGATGGTCTTCTTTTCCACGGTCTTCTTTGGTTTGACCGTTTTCTTGACGGTTTCTTTCACCACCGTCTTGGTGGTGTTCGTGGCATCGTCCGCGAGAACAACCGAACCACCGATGAAGGCCAAACCGAGCATCACAAACATCAACTTCTTCATTCTTCCCATTCTCCTTTGGAGGGTTGGACGAGAAATCCCCGTCTGGTGCTTATGATAACCACATACACAATAAACAGCGCCATGAATAGTAATTAAAATACCTTAAGATCTGAATCACACCTCTTGGCGCTTCGCAACGGCCCTCCATTCCAGCTTTCTTTTCACATACTTAGCGTCGAACACCGCAGCCGGAGCGGAGGCGCGCTCTGGCCCCGCCTGCTAGATTCAAAACGGAATGAAGAAGTCGGATATCGCCAAACGGATGGCGCGGCAATCCAATACCAGCGTCGGCCAGGCCGCCGACTGCCTCGACCGCCTTGTGCAGGAGATCGTCGCCGGCCTCCGCCGCGGGCAGGACGCCAGCCTGCCCGGCCTCGGAAAACTCACCATCAAACCCAATGGAAACCTGGGGTTCCACCGCGAGGGTGCGCCCCGCCGTGATTGACTCGCCGGTGCTCGAAAGATTCTCGCGCGCCGTGCTCGGCGGTCTGGCCGAAGGCAAGGCGGTCGAAATCGATGGGCTGGGCACCTTCTATCCCCATCCGGTGGCGGGATTCCGTTTTGCGCCGCTCACGCGTCCCGTTATCTTCATCGCCTACGGCACGGAAGACCGCGACGCCGCGGCCGCGCTCTACCTGATCTTCGAACACGCCGGCTTCAGCCCCTGGATGGATAGCAAGAAACTGCTGCCGGGCCAGAACTGGGCGCGCGCTCTCGAAGCGGCCATCGAGACGTCGGATTTCTGCGTGTCCTGCTTTTCTTCGCGCTCGGTGGACAGGCGCGGCGGCTTTCAGGCGGAAATCCGCTACGCTCTCGATTGCGCGCGCCGCGTCCCGCTGGAGGAAATCTTCCTGGTGCCGGTGCGCCTGGATGCGTGCCGCGTGCCTCGCTCCATCCAGCGCGAGTGGCAGTACGTGGACCTGTTTCCCGACTGGGCGTCGGGCGTGGCGCGCCTGCTCTCCGCCATCCGCGCGGAATGGGAACTGCGGCGCGACCGGCGCTTCATGGCACGATAACCGCCGCGCCATCGATCGCGTCCCGCTTCACCGCCTGCAGCGCCTGGTTGGCTTGTTCGAGCGGGAACACGGTGACTCGCGGCCGCAGCCCGATCTGGGCCGCCATACGCAGGAAATCCCGCGCGTCGGCGCGCGTCATATTGGCCACGCTGCGGATCTGCCGCTCGCCCCACAACAGCCGGTCGTAATCGAACTCGGGCATGCGGTCGAGGTGAATCGCGTTGATGGCCACTACGCCGCCTTTGCGGAGGCTCTTGAGCGCCGCTACCACCACGTCGCCCGATGGCGCGAACGTCACCGCCCGGTCGAGCTCGACCGGCGGCCGGTCCCGCTCCGCGCCCACCCAGGCTGCGCCCAGCGATTCGGCGAGCGCGCGATGCCCGGCGCCGCGGGTCGCCACATAGACCTCGCACTTCCACGCTCGCAGCACGGCGATGGCGAGGTGCGCCGAAGCGCCGAATCCGAACAAGCCCACCCGCTCGCCCGGTTCCACCCCAGCCACGCGCAGGCTGCGGAAACCGATGATGCCGGCGCACAGCAGCGGCGCCGCGTCCAGATCGCCGAGGCTTTCGGGCAGAGGATAGACGAAATCCGCGCGCGCCACGGCGTATTCCGCGTAGCCGCCATTCACCTCGTAGCCGGTGAAGGTGGGCGCATCGCACAGGTTCTCCCTGCCGTGGCGGCAATACCAGCAGGCGCCATCGGTACCGCCCAGCCAGCCCACCCCCACGCGTGCGCCCTGGGTCAGCCCGGCCGGCGCGGGCGCCGCCACTTCACCCACTATCTGATGACCGGGAATAATCGACGGCCGCCGCGGCGCCAGCTCCCCTTCGACGATGTGCAGATCGGTGCGGCACACGCCGCAGGCGCGCACGCGCAGCAGCACTTCCCCGGCGCCCGGCTGCGGCGTGGCCACCACTTCCAGTTTGAGCGGCGACCCCGCCACATCGCCCGGCCGGCGCAGAACCGCCGCCTTCATGGCTGGCGCTCCAGCGTCTCGACGCCCGCGGCCCCGCCAATAATCGCCTCCCGCGCCATGCCGAGGAACAGCCCGTGCTCCATCACACCTACCGTCCGGTCCAGCGCCTGCGCCAGTTCTTCGGCCGAGTTGAATCCGGTGAATCCCGCGTCCAGGATGTAGTGCCCGCCATCGGAAACAAACGGCTGGCCGTCGTCGCCCAGGCGGAGTTTGAATTCGCCGCCCATCGCACGCAGCCGCCGCGCCGTGGATTGCCAGCCGAACTGCGCCACTTCGATCGGGATCGGGCCGCTCGCGATGCGCAGCCGATCCACCACCTTGCTTTCATCCGCCACGATCACCAGCCGCGCGGTGACGCTGGCCACCATCTTTTCCCGCAGCAGCGCCCCGCCCAGGCCCTTGACCAAATGGAGCGTGCCGCGCTCGACTTCGTCGGCGCCGTCAATCGTGAGATCGATGCGCTCGTGTTGCGCCAGGTCCGAGAGCCGGATTCCCAATTCGCGCGCCAGCGCCGCCGTCTTTTCCGAAGTCGGTACGCCGACGATGTCCAGGCCCGCGGCCACCCGCCGTCCCAAAGCGCGCACCGCCAGCGCCGCCGTGGTGCCGCTGCCCAATCCCACCACCATGCCGCTTTCGACCAGGCCGGCCGCGCGTTCCGCCGCCTCCAGCTTTTCCTTGGCGGCCGTCCCGGTTGCCTTCGCCCGATCGGCGGTAACCGCCGGTGCGATGGGGGCCGCGAAAACCACCACGTGGCCGCCCGGCGCGAACACGCCGATTTCGCGCATCCCGTAAAAGGTGGTGCGCTCCGCGAGCGCGATGGGATAGCCGGCCAGGCGCTCGACCACATCCGCGAAATCGCCGACCTCGATGAAGAGGCCGGTGCCGCGCGGCGGACCATCGGGAGCGAAAGCCGCCAGATCCTGGCGCACGCTTTCCACCGTCTGCAGCATCAGTTCCGCGCCATCGCGCGCCAGGATGACGAAACCCAGCCGGTCGCCCTCCGGGACCTCCACGGTTTTCGCGAAACCCATACGGTCCACCCAGAAGGGCAAACAAGCTTCGATCGCTTCCGGCATGAGCGCTGCTGTGATCTTCATGCCACAGATTTTAACCGGAAGCAGCCTCGCCGGATTGGAAAAAACGGCCACCGCGCCGGGCCGGCTCGCGGTATGCTCCGAAACATGGGACAAGCCAGAACTCTCGAGCGGGCGGATGCGAAGCTCCGTGCCGCCGCTCCTTATATCGAAGAAACGCCTTGGGAACGCAAACGGAGCGCGGCGCCCAAGACCGTGATTGCCAACCTGTCGCGCATCCCCGGAGTCGGGCCTTCGATTGCCGCCGATCTTTATTTGCTGGGGATTCGCGACGTCGCCGAACTGCGGGGCCGCAACCCGGAAGCGCTTTACGAAGAGTTTTGCCACGAAGTGGGCCAGCCTGTGGACCGGTGCCTGCTCTACACCTTCCGCTGCGCGGTTTACTACGCTTCCGCAGCCAAGCCGGAGCCCGAGATGCTGAAGTGGTGGAACTGGAAAGACGGCGGGCCCGCGGCAGCGGCCGCCGGCGTGCGGCCGGTGAATTCGCGAAAATCGCGGATCAGGTGAGCTTGGTCGAAATAGCCGGCCGCGACGGCAATCGAACTCCAGTCCGGGCGGCGCGCGGCGGCGGCCAGACGGCTGGCATAACGGAAGCGGAGCACACGGGCCAGCCGCTTGGGACCCAGGCCGGCCTCCTCCAGGCAGCGGCGGCGAAATTGCCGCGGGCTCATGCCGGCCTGCCGCGCCATCCAATCCACATCGGCGACACCGTTGGCAGCGGTCAGGAAACGTAGCGCGCGCTCCACTGGGCCGCCCGCCTGTTTCGGCGGCGCCAGTGCTCCCGCCAATATCCGCACGCAGTCGGCCGGCGCCGGCGCGTCATCCAGGCGCCGCCGCAACTGGAGTGCGCTCAATCCCCAGAGATCTTCGAGCTTCGCCGATTCGTCGGTCAGCACCACCGCCGGCAGCTTCAGGAACGCCCCCGCCATCCCCGGATGGAAGCGCATGCCCACCGTCTCCATGCGGCCCGCGTAATGAAATCGCCGCTCCACCGTCATCGCGCCAATCGCCCGCAGACCCAGGTCGCGGCTATAGACAATGTCGAGGCACCCGTCCGGCGGCACCGCCCATTCAGTCGCCGGCGCGTCCCTTTCCGCTTGCCAGATGCATTCCACCCAGCGCGCCAGTGCCAGCGCCGCGGGATGTTCGCGATAGAAAGCCGGGGCCATTGGTCGATTATACAGCGGGCCCGCTACCCGGAACGGCGTGGCGCAACGCACTCGTGCGTGCCGTGTCGAGACTGACTCTTCTCGACACCTGCCGGCGCACGGGAAACCGGCGCCGGCACGAGTGCCGGCCCCTACAGCGGCGCAGGGAATGGTTCTTCAGACTGCCAACCTAACAAAAAGTTCTTTACAAACGACATTATGTGATGTATACATTACTTAAAATTACTTTTATTTAACATCAGGAGGTCATACATGTCAGATTCGGAAAAATGGGCGTGGTGGACGCTCGGGGTGGTGGTGCTGACCATCGCCGCGTATGGCGCCTTCGTCGCATTTCTGGGGCACGGTCCGGCCATCATTTCGGTTTTTGCGCTGTTAGCGCTGACGGCGATCCCGGCTTCTAGCCGCCGCTATTTCAAAGGTCGAAGGTTCGATGAGCGGGAACGCCAAATTGCCGGCAAGGCGCTCCGGGCGGGTTTCAGCGCGTTCTGGCTGGCGTTCGGCGGCCTCATTCTCGCGATCTATTTTATCAAGGGATGGGACGCTACCCTGACCGTGCCGGTCTGGGCGCTCATGGAAACTCTCCTTTGGGCGACGACTCTCATCTGGGGCGTGGAAGCTCTGACGACGATCGTGCTCTACCGCGGTGGACCGCATGACTAGTCCGGAACCGGAGATCAAAAATCACATCCGCCGGCTGCGTTTCGAGCACGGAGAAATGACTCAGGACAACCTGGCGAAACAGGCGGGCGTGACGCGCCACACGATCATGGCGCTGGAAGCGGGCAAGTATTTCCCCTCGTTGCTGCTGGCGTTCCGCATCGCGCGGGTGTTCGGAGCGGGGGTTGAGCAGGTGTTCGAGTACCGCGGTGGGGAATCGAGGTGATCGTCGCGCGTCTTGGAAGGCTCCGGGCGTGCCGCGGGCGGAGGAAAGACGAAGAAAAGACACCGGCGGCAGAGACCGCCGGCGCTACCGAAAAAACCCTACATGCGGTGGAAGGCCTTCAGGATTTCGCGGGTGGAGTAGTGCATGGCGATGGGGCGGCCGTGGGGGCAACTCATGGGGCAGTCGGTTTCGGAAAGGGCGCGGAGCAGCCATTCCATCTTGGCGGCGTCGAGGCGGGTGTTGATCTTGATGGCGGCGCGGCAGGCGATGCCGGCGGAGATCTCGCGGCGCAGATCGTCGAGCGAGCGCTGGCGCAACTCGCCTTCGGCGATTTCGAGGATTTCGAAGAGGATCTGCTCGAGGTCGGCGGCACCGATGGCGGCGGGCGCGGATTTCACGGCGATGGTGCGGCTGCCGAAGGGTTCGGTTTCAAAGCCGGAGGCACGCAACTCATCGGCGATACGGGCGTAATCGATCTGCTGTTCGGCGGTGAGCGTGAGAATCATCGGCATCAGCAGGCGCTGGGTTTCGACGGCTCCGGCGGCGCGCTGCTTGAGGACCTGCTCGAAAAGGATGCGCTCATGCGCCACGTGCTGATCGACGATCCACAGGCCGTCGCGGCCGGCGGCGACGATGAAGCTCTCGTGAATCTGGCCGAGGGGACGCAGATCGGAAAGCACGGAGAGCGACATTTCGGGTGGCGGGACGGCCTCGGGCGGGAATTCGCCGTGGGCATCGAGGCGGCGCGAAAGTTTGCCGGAGGGGCGCGGGCCGGGCGCCACTTCGATCGGCGGGGCGCTGAAATCGAGGCGCGGCAAGGGGCCGGCGGTGGGGCGCAGGGCGAACTCGGGCAGCGGCGGCTCGCCCGTGGATGGGGGCGATTCGAGCGGCGCGGTTTCGCCGGCCGCAACTGCAACATGCCCGGCTGGAACAGGCGCGGCGTCAACCAGGCTGGCTGCGTCGGGCGCCTGGTCTTCGATCATCTGGCTGAACTCGGAATACGGCAAGCGTGCGGCAGGCTGCGCGACGGCGGAGTGCCCGGCGGGCTGGAAAGAGGGCGCGGGGCGGCTTTCCATCAGGCGATCGCGAATGGTGTCGCGGACGAAATCGTGAACGAACGAGCCGTGGCGGAAGCGGACCTCGGTCTTCGAAGGATGGACGTTGACGTCGACCTCCTCGGCATCGCACTCGAGGAAGAGGAGCGCGAAGGGGTAGGCGGCGGGCGGCATCAGGTTGTGATACGCCGATGAGAGCGCGTGCAGCAGGAGGCGGTCGCGAATCAGCCGTCCGTTGACGAAGATGAAAACCGAATTGCGATTGGCCTTCTGCACCTGCGGGCGGGAAAAGAAGCCGTTGAGGCGGAAGCGGCGGGTGGGCGGCTCATCCGGCTCGGCGCGGTATTCGGCAATGGCTTGCGTGGGCGGCGCGCTCGGCTGCGCCATGAACAGATCCTTCTCGCGGTTGCCGATCTCGACCAGGTCCTCCAGGGTGCGGCCGCCGAAGACCTGGTAGACGCGCTCGGCGAGGGTCCCAACGGGCGTCACATACAACAGCTCACTGGCGCCGCTGATCAACTGGAAAGTCTTCTCGGGGTGAGCGAGGCTGTAGTGAGTGACCAGGCTGGCGATGTGGGCGAGCTCGGTCGGTTCGGTGCGCAGGAATTTCTTTCGCGCGGGAACGTTGTAGAAGAGGTCGCGGACGGTGATGGCGGTGCCGCTGCCCAGAGCGGCTTCTTCGCAGCGCAGCATCTTGCCGCCGGCGATTTCGATGCGGGTGCCGGTGGTCTCTTCGGCGGAGCGGGTTTCGAGCAGCAGCCGCGAGACGGAGGCGATGGAGGGGAGGGCCTCGCCGCGGAAGCCGAGGGTGGAGATGGAGAGCAGGTCCTTGACGTCGCGGAGCTTGCTGGTGGCGTGGCGCTCGAAGGCGAGCAGCGCGTCGTCGCGGAGCATGCCGCAACCGTCGTCGGCGATGCGGATCAGGCGGCGGCCGCCGGATTCGACCTCGATGCGCAACTCGGCGGCGCCGGCGTCGAGCGAATTCTCGAGCAGCTCTTTGACCACCGAAGCGGGGCGCTCGACCACTTCACCGGCGGCGATCTTGTTGGCGACCTGGTCGGGCAGGATGCGAATGCGGCCCATGGGCAATCTTATGTTTCACTATAGCCCAGGGGCAAACCGGGTACAGGCACGAAGTTTCGCAAAAGCGGCGAAATTCGAGCCAGTCCCCGCTTTGCACGCCTATCCTTGCGGGGGCCTCCCGAGGTTCAACAACCACTGGATGCCGAAACGGTCGGTGAGCATGCCGAAGCGAGTGGCCCAGAAGGTCTCTTGGAGGGGCACGGTAATCTTGGCGCCTTCGCCGAGTGCGGCGAAGAGGGCGTCAATTTCCTGAACAACCTCGCAGTGGACGGCCACCGAGAAATTGTTGCCTGGTTGGAAGGGCATGCCGGGGTTAGTGTCCGCCGCCATCAGAATCGTAAGCGAGCCCTTGGTGAGCGACGAATGCAGGATTCTGTCTTTTACGTCCTCTGCCGCCCAGGCTGGACCGCCGGGCGCTTCGCCATACGGCAGGAGGAACAGCTCGGCATCAAAACATCTCTTGTAGAATTCCATGGCTTCGCGGCAGTTGCCATCGAAGTTCAGGAAGGTGACGGCTTCTTGCATGATTGGCTCCGATCAAGCATGATCGCACAAAGGGCAAACCGGGTACAGGCACGAAGTTTCGCAACAACAGCGAAATTCGAGCCAGTCCCCGCTTTGCGCTAGGCGGCTTTGGGTTTCGCCAACAGTCCGGCGGTGGTTACGTAGGCGATGGCGGCCAGCGGGACGACGAAGCCGATCATCACCGAACTATGGTCGGCGACCACACCCATCAATGGCGGCAGAATGGCGCCGCCCACGATGGCGGTGACCATCAGGCCGGAGATCGGGTTGGCGTGTTGCGGCATGGCTTCGATGGCGGTGGAAAAGACGAGCGGGAAGATATTGGCAAATCCGAGGCCGATCACGAAACAGGCGGCGACGGCAACGGCGGCAACGGGCACGAACAGGCCGAGCAGTCCGACGATGGATACCGCACAGGTGAGGGCCAGGAACTTGCGCGGCGCCATCCAATTCAAAATCACGCCGCCGGAGAAGCGTCCGATGGTGAGGGCGGTGAAGAAGAGGCCGGTGCCGAGAAGGCCGAGGGTCGCGATATCGATGTTGAACTGCTCTTTGAGGAACGCGGGAATGTTGGCGCTCATGCACACTTCAGCGCCGACGTAAAAGAAGATGGCGCCCACCATGGCCAGCACGTAGCCGTTGGCGAGCAGTGCCAGGCAGGAAGAGAAGGTGGTAGCCTTGCGCTCGCCGGTGTCCTCTTTCACGTGCAGCGTGCTCACGGCGAGCACGGTAATCGCCAGCGCGACGGCGTAAATGGGGAACATGACTTGCCAACTCGCGTGAAAGTAGCGTTTTGCGACCAAGGGAATGAGAGGCCCGGAAAGCGACCCGATGGCCTTGACGAACTGGCCGAGGGAAAGATTGCGCGCGTACTTGCCGGGCGCGGAGACGTCGCGCATGATTGGGTTGCCGGCCACCTGGAGAATCGCCGCTCCGGCATCGAGCAGCAGCACGGTGAGCAGAAAGCGCACGAAGGTGGTGAGGCCGAAGCTGGCATTGAGCAGGCCGACCAGGGCGATGCCGAGTCCAAGCATCAACACGGTTTTCTTACCGCGCCGGTCCTGAAAGACGCCCATCGGCACCGAGAGCAGGCCGAACATGCTGAATCCGACGAAGGGAATCAGCGAGGCCACCGTGTTGCTCAAGTGAAACTGATCTTTCGCCAGGCTGACGAAGGGGCCGACGGCGTCACCGAAGCCCATCGCGAGAAAAGCCAAGAAAACCGGGAAGGTGCGTATCTTCATAGCCAATCGATGAATTGTAGCAACTGGCCGGGGCAGTGGGGCAGGCGTTTCCGCCGTCGAAAGCGGCCGCCCCAGCCGGTCACAAAGGACAGTAGAGTCTTATTTCTTTTATTGCGTGGCAGTTAGCGGCGAGCGGCCGGCAGGAACCGGGCGGCGCGTTCGCTACCATTGAATCGGTTATATGGCCACGCTTCTTTCCATTACCACGCGCCGGGGAGACGGCATGAAACCGGGCGGGCGAGGCCAGGGGCACGCAGCCTCAGCGCCGCCCACCGCGCCCACCGCGATTTACTCCGGCGAGTTGCCGGCTGGCGCGGACCGCTCGGCCGGCCTGGCGGCGTTGACCGCGCAATACTACCGGCGCTGGCAGCCGGGGGTGATCGAAGAGCGGCTGCTGGTGGACCTGCTGATTGCGGCCGACTGGCAATTGCGACGGCTGCAGGCAGGTCGCCAATGGCGCCCGCCGGAACCGGCCTGAGGGGACGCGCTGTCTGCAGGAAAAGCCTAGACGACTCTCGGCTCAGCAGGCTGGACAGGGCTGGACTGCCTGGCTGGACAGCCTGCGCCACCATGGCTCGATCAGAGCGGCGACTCGGGTGTACTATGACTTCCGGCGCCGACCTTGATGGCGAAGACGGTTTGGTCGTCGAAGGCGGTCGAGGAGAACTTGTCCTGGTCGCGGAAGATCGCGCTTACCATGCCGGCGGCGGAGCGAGCGCAGTTGGCACGCAGAATCTGCGCCAGGCGGCCCTTGCCATACTCGGTGCCGGCGGCGTTCAGATTGTCGGTGATGCCGTCAGAGTAGAGCACGATGGCATCGCCGGGCACGGCATGGAACACCACTTCCTCGTATTCGCGCGAATCGAGCAGACCGAGCGGAACACCCTCGACGCGCAGATTCAGGATGTCGCCTCCGCGGCAGATCATGGGCGGCAACGCGCCGGCATTGGCCATCGTCATGTGGCCCGCCGCCGGGTCCCAGAGGAGCACCAGCAGGGCGGCATAGCGCGCTTCCACTTTGCGTTCGCCTAACGCGTCGTTGAGGGCCTTGAGTAGCTCGGCGGGGCGGCGGCGGCGCGGCGCGAGGGTACGCAACAGACCGTTCAACAGACCGCCATAGAGCGCAGCCGCGACGCCCTTGCCGCTGACGTCACCGAAAGCGATCACGGTCTGGCCGTCCTTGAGCTCGAAGATGTCGTAAATGTCGCCGGAGATGCCGCGCGCCGGGCGCAGGCGCACCATGGCGTCGAGGCCCTCGATTTCGGGCGCAGCATCGGGCAGCAGCACGCGCTGGAGTTCGCGGGCGGCCTCGAGGTCCTCCTCCATGCGCCGCTCGCGCGTAGCCAGCTCCTGATACAGGCGCGCGTTTTCGACGCTCGAAGCCACCTGCGGCGCCAGCAGCGCCAGCGTGCGCACGTGCTCGTCGGTGAAGTAGCCGACGCGGTCGCTCTCCAGGTCCATCACTCCCACCACGCGGTCCTGCAGCAACAGCGGCACGGCCACTTCGGAGCGGATATCGGAATGAGAGGCGATATAGCGCGGGTCCTTGGCGGTATCGTGCACGCGCACCGGCTGGCGCGAGGCGGCGGCGGCGCCGGTGATGCCCTTGCCAAGCGGGACGTTGTCCGTGTTCACGCGCTGGTCGTAACGGATGCTGAACAGGTGGCGCAGGGCCTTGGCGTCGTGGTCGATGAGCAGGATGCTGAAGGCGTCGTAGTTGATCAGCTCGCGCACGGTGCTGGCAATCTTGCCGAGCAGTTCGTTCAAATCGAGAATGGAGGAAAACTCGCGCGAGATGTTAGCCAGCGTCCGCAAGGTGCGATTGTTCCGCTCGACGCGCATATAGAGGCGCGCGTTGTCGATGGCCACGGCGACGCGCCCGGCGATCAGCCGCAGCAGCGCGCGATCGTATTCGGAATATGCGTTCACGCGGGTGGACTGCAAATCGATGACGCCGACCAGCCGCTTGCGGGCAATCATCGGAACGGCGAGCTCGGTGCGGACGGCGTCGACTGCGTTGAGGTAGCGCGGATCGCTGCGCACGTCGCCCACCAGCACCGGCTCGCGGCGCGCGGCGGCAGCGCCGGTGAGTCCTTCGCCCAGTGCGATGGACAGCTTCGAGATCAGCTCCTCGCGGTGGCCCACGGCGTGGCGGATGTGGAGGGAGCGGCGGCGCTCGCTATAGAGCAGGATCGCGAACAGGTCGTAACGGAGCACGCGCCCGATGATTTCGGCCACGTTGGCGAGCAGGCGGTCGAGGTCAAGCGTCTCGGCGGTAGCGGCGGAAATCTCCAGCAGGAAATCGAGCAGTTCGCTCCGCTCGCGGAAACGCACGGCGCTTTTGCGGCTAGTTTGCATGGGCTCTCGACGGTAAGTGGATTCGCAGGCGCACCGGTGACATGGGTCCTTCAGGCCGCCGCGGTGGCTTCCACGATCTTGATGCTGGCGCTGGCGCCGATGCGGGTGGCGCCGGCCGCGGTCATGGCGCGCAGATCGCTCAGCGTGCGGATGCCGCCGGCAGCCTTGATGCCCATGCCCGGTCCGACGACGCCGCGCATCAGGGCCACATCGTGGGCGGTAGCGCCGGAGGTGCTGAAACCGGTCGAGGTCTTGACGAAATCCGCACCGGCCTGCTTGGCCAGATTACACGCCACCGCTTTCTGGTTGTCGTCGAGCAGCGCGGTTTCCAAAATCACCTTGACGATGGCTCCCGCCTCGTGCGCCGTTTTGACCACCTGCCGGATGTCCTGCCGCACCGCGTCCTGGTCGCCCGAGCGGAGCGCGCCGATGTTGATCACCATGTCGATCTCGGTAGCTCCCACGCGCACCGCCACGGCGGTTTCCGCCACCTTGGCTTCGGTGCTGGTGGCGCCCAGCGGAAAGCCCACCACGGTGCACACTTTCACCGCGGAGCCCGCCAATTCGGCGCGCACCAGCGGCACCCAATAGGGATTCACGCAGACGCTGGCGAAACCGTACTGACGGGCTTCGCGGCAGATTCTGACGACGTCGTCGCGGGTGGCTTCGGGCTTGAGAATGGTGTGATCGATGAGGGCGGCGATGGACGGGTCGATTTTGGTGAGCCGCTCGCTGGCGGAAACGCGATCGGCCCCGGCGGCGATAATCTCCTTGGTGTTGCGGGCGCAGGTCTGGGCGCAGCGCTGCACGCAGCCGGGGCAGACCTGGTCGGGCAGGTTGAGACCTTCGCCCTTTTTGGCGGCGGGCAGAGTACGCCCCACGCGCGTCAGGATCTCTTCGCCGATTTCGGCCACCAGCCGGTCGAGCTCGGTTTGTGTCACGGGAGCGCCTTTTTCGCGAATTGCCGCTCGATGGCGACGATCTTATCGAGCCGCGCCTGGTGCCGGCCGCCAACAAACCGGGTGGCGATCCAGGTGCGCAAAACGTCTTCCGCCTGGGTTTCGGTCAAGAGCCGTGCTCCGAGCGTAAGCACATTAGAATCATTGTGTTCCCGGCTATTCCTGGCGGAAGCCTTATCATAACACAGGGCCGCGCGGATGCCGGGAATCTTGTTGGCGGCAATCGACGAGCCGATGCCCGCGCCATCGATCACGATGCCGCGAGCGACGGCGCCGGAGGCGACCAGTTCGCCGACCTTGAGCGCCAGGTCGGGATAATCGGCCGGTTTCTCCTCATAGACGCCCACGTCGCGCACTTCGAGGCCGAGCGAAGTAAGCACCGGCTTGAGCGCTTCCTTCAGGCGGAATCCGCCGTGGTCGGCGCCGATGGCAACGGTCCTTTCGGGCGGCGCCAGCACGGAAACCTGATCTTCGGGCACCTCCAGAATGCGAACCCCGCGCGCCGCCGCGGTCTCGCGAGCCTCAGCCGTGACAATGGTATCGGGAGACACGCGCAGGTCGCCACTAGCCGGAACATCCACCGCCGTAACGATCTGCCGCATAGGGAACCTTCATTGTAATGAAAAAAACGTCTGAACCCAGCACACCCTTCCGCGTGGGCCGGAGAGACGCGGCAGGGAAACCGCTACTGGCAACCTGCGAGCAGCAGCCTATCCGCAAACGGACTCAAATGATACGATAACGAAGCGGAGGCGCGGGACAGGGAGGACTTTCCGCGGAAAGCCTCCCCTGCCAGTCTCAGATTATACAGGAGGACCGCTATGGGATATTGGCGTGAGAAACCACTCAACCAACGGTTAAAGGACACCTACGACTTCATCCGGAAACAGATGGCGGGAGTGGAGGGCGTGGATGCCGGCATTACTTCGATGGACCTTCGAACGCGTGCCCTGGACGCCGCCGGCAACCTGGCTAGACTGCTCGAAGTCATGTCGCTCGGGTTTCGCTGGGAACTCATCAAATCGGCCGATGAGACCCGGCGGCGGCATTACATCCGTTCCGTGCTCTTCGGCCTTGGGCGATCCAGACAATGTGGGCAAGCACCTGACGGTCGACCAGGTTCAGTCAAAGAAGGGCGCGGTCACGGGTCTCGGCGAAACTGAGCTGAGACAACTATTGACGCGGATGTTCGCGCGGTCGGTACAGACCGAAGGCGATCGGACGTTCGCCGGCTTCGATACGACTCTGGAGAAGGAAAACGCCGTCTGGGCATTAGACAAGATTGCGGAAGCCATCACCAAGGTGCAGAGGGCGCTGTTCGCGGTGATCAATAACCCTACCGAGGCGACCCGATTCCGGACCTGGTTCGGCGCCTCAAACCGAACCTTGATCCGCGGGAACTACGGCAAGATCCTGGCGGGCATCCAAACCGGGATCATGCTGATCAAGGATGTGGATCCTGCCAACGACAATGTCTTCGGCTACGTGTATCCGAACGGGCCAAACGATCCGCCGCGGGTGTATTTGTGCGGGGCGTTCTGGCGGTCCGGCAAGGTGACCTGGAAGTCGGTAGGTGTCCACAAGATCAAGAAGGATGGCCGCGACGCAGCGGACAACGCGCTCGGCGTCATCCTGCACGAACTGTCTCACCTCTTCGTTGGAACCGATGATCACGAGTATGGGCAGACCGATTGTAAGCAGCTTGCGATCAGCGACCCCGCCCTGGCCGCGATGAACGCAGACAACTACGAGTACTACGCCGAATCGGTTGTGGCCGGCTGATCGCCGGACAGGCGGGTCCGATCGGCCAGTCACCTCAACGGTTCCGGCGTTCAGCAGGAGTGACCCGGTGATGAAAAAGAAGCCGGGGCTCGGCCACGCTTGTTCTGTAGGTGCGCCACGCGGGAACGGAGTCTTCCGGAAAGACAAAAACGGGCAAACTGAAGAGCACGCCCCACCAATGCGCTATAAAGGAAGTGGGACGTTCCGGCGGGATGACCGGAAGCGAGGAGAGTGCATGAAGATCACCTATACGGGCAGGCAGGTGGAACTGCAGCCGGCTGAGTTGAAGAGACTGGAGGCGCGGTTCGCCAAGATAGGCAAGCTTCTGGACGGGAAGCGCGAATCGGAGGCTCACGTCATCCTCTCGCTCGAGCGGCATTTGCATCAAGCCGAGGCCACGGTGAATTATTACGGCCATCAACTCGCCGGCGCGGGGTCCAGTACGGATCTGTTTACGGCCATCCACTCGGCCGTGGAGAAGCTGGAAAAACAGGCCGTGAAGGAGCGGACCAAGTGGCGCGACAACAAGCGCACACCGCGCAAGAGCGCCTCGGAGGCGGAAACCGAAGCCACCCTGCCGGAGGTGGAGATTGAGGCGGAAGCGGCGACGGAGCGGCGCGTCTACCACGTTGGCCACCACAAGAAGCGCAAGCCGATGACGCTGGACGAAGCGCTGCTCGAAATGGACAATCGCGACTACGTGGTGTACCGCGACGCGGAAACCGATTGCGTGAGCGTGCTGGTGCGGCGCCGCGACGGCCATTTCGACCTGATCGAGGCCTGAGCAAGCTCCATGCCGCGCCATCGTGCCGCAGCCGCGCCCGAAGCCGGAAAGCGCTCCGCGCGCCGGATCAGGCGAACCGCGCCGCCCGCGGCCGCCGAACCCGAGTTGGTCATCATCACCGGCCTGAGCGGGTCGGGCAAAGGGTCCATGCTCAAGGCGTTTGAAGACCTTGGGTATTACTCGGTGGACAACCTTCCGGTGGAGTTGATCCCCACGTTTGCGGAACTCACCCGCGACAGCTCCAAGTTCCGATCCGCCGCCCTGGTGGTGGATATCCGCGAAGGCGGCGGCCTGGACCGCTTCCCCGAGGTGTTGGCGCAGATTCGCGACACAGTGAAGGCCCGCCTGATTTTCGTGGAGGCGGAGGATTCCGCCATCCTGCAACGCTTCAGCGAAACCCGCCGCCCGCACCCGCTGGGCACCAACCGCTCGATTCCCCGAAGCATCCAGCGCGAGCGCGCGCAACTGCAAAAAATCCGCGGCATGGCCGACCTGATCGTCAACACGTCGAAATTCACCGTGCACGAATTGCGCGAGTTCATCGGCGAACGATTTCGCGGGCAGGGCGAAGAATCGAAGATCCGGGTCTACGTCACCAGCTTCGGTTTCCGCAACGGCGTGCCGCCCGAGAGCGACCTGGTATTCGACGTGCGATTTCTGCCGAATCCGAATTACATTCCCAAGTTCAAAAACCGCACCGGGAAGAACCTGGCGGTGGCTCAATACATCCGGTCCTTTCCGCAGACGGCGGAATTCACCAGCCGCATTTCGGACCTGCTGATTTACCTGCTGCCGCATTACATTCGAGAAGGCAAGAGTTACCTGACCATCGCCTTTGGCTGCACCGGCGGCCACCACCGCTCGGTGATGATGGCGGACGAAATCGCCCGCAACCTGGCGAAGGCCGGGTACCACGCCAAGGTGACGCACCGGGATATCGGATAGCGGGGTTCGACGTGGCGCACGCACTCGTGCGTGCCGCGCCGGCATTCGTGCCGACGCCCGGTTTCCGACACGAGAGCAGGTGTCGAGAAGAGTCAGTCTCGACACGGCACGCACGAGTGCGTGGGCTATGCCGGCGGTAATGCGGCTATTAGCATTATTTATGGCACTGAGAGCTTGCATTTAGAAAACGTGCAGGGTAAACTCAAAGTTCAGTTCATGTCTCGCGCTTCGACAGGCCGGTCCGCATTCGCTCACCTTGCAGGGATTCCCGTTCGCATCGTCATTATTAACCTGGTCATCGTAGCCGGCCCCGCTTGAAGGCCAGCCGGAAGCAGTAACCGAGGCCATCAGCGGGGTTCAAAACCGGCTGGTGGCCTTTTTTGTTATGCAGAAACTTGAATTACCAATGGTTG
>Ga0181521_10002752_pt1 | contig 21032 bp, 20 predicted proteins | sample PEATcosm2014_Bin_32_FD_119764 | JGI IMG/M metagenome (GOLD analysis project Ga0181521, IMG submission 119764) | Peatland microbial communities from MTU Mesocosm Facility, Houghton, MI, USA - PEATcosm2014_Bin02_60_metaG | ecosystem: Environmental > Terrestrial > Soil > Wetlands > Peat | place...
ACAAGGAGAACAATCAAGCCGCCCTGCCAGACCGGCCGCATTCGTCCACCCATGGACAATTGCCCGGGGAAGGTCTTGTGTGACACAAGATTTTATTACCCGCAAAGGCACAGCCGAGGCAAGTCCCGCGGTAATCATTTGCCAGGCCGGCTGCCGCCGGATTGGCATCCCACCGTGAAAAACGTTCGGTTGCCCCGCTGATTTCGCCGGCGGCGTTGTTGACTCCCAGGCCAAGCATGGTCGGCTTAAGGTTTTGTCGGCAGGGGCTCATGGTAGGGCTTGCCGGCGCGGTAGAGCTCGAGCAATTGCCGGTTTTTCTCAGCCACAGCCGTCAACCCGGCACTCGTTGCAAGTTGTTCCGCCTTTTCCGCCGTGGTCACCGCTTCCGGGAAAAGGCCGGATTCGGCGTAGGCGGCGGCCAGCGTGCCGATGAACAAGGGTTGGTCATAATGAGTCAACTCACACGCGCGTTCGGCCAATTGGACCGCCTCGGCCCCATTGCGAAGCGCGTCATCGGGACTGGCAGCCAGCACCCACGCCAGATTGTTCAGCGCCCCGGCCAGGTTGGGATTTAATCTCAGTGCCTCCCGGTATTGGGCAACTGCTTCCCGGGGGCGAGCTGATTGTTCAAGTGCCATGCCCAGATGAACGAAGGTTCCGGGCCGGGTCGAATCGATCTGGATTGCTTTGCGATAGTTTTCGATCGCTTCATCCAACCGACCTCTGGCGGCGAGGATGGTACCCAGATTATTCAGCGCTTCAAAGTAATTTGGATTAATCTGAGTCGCCTGACGATAGTTCTCAATCGCTTCATCCAACCGGCCCTTGGTGGCGAGGGCGATGCCGAGGTTGTTGTGGGCCTCGGCGTAATCCGTTTTCAGGCGGATGGCTTCCTGGTATTGGCGGATCGCCTCGTCGTTTTGGCCTTTCTTGCGGAAGGCGATGCCGAGGTTGTAGTGCGCCTCGGCGTAATCCGGTTTCAGGCGGATGGCTTCCTGATATTGGCGGATCGCCTCGCCGATTTGGCCTTCCCGGTCAAGAGCGACGCCGAGGTTGTTGTGCGCCAAGGCGTAGTCCGGCTTCAGGCGGATGGCTTCCTGGAATTGGCGGATCGCCTCGTCCATTTGGCCTTTCTCGCCGAGGGTGGTGCCGAGGTTGTTGTGGGCGAGGTAATTGTTCTGCGTAACTGCGAGCGCATGCCGGAAGATGGATTCGCTGTCCTGCCAATACCCGAGTTGTTGTCGAGTCAACCCGACGCAGAGGAAAATCGCCGTCAAACTCGCCACCGACAATGCAACAACATGATATTGCCAGCGGCGGGTCAATTCATACAACCCCCAGACCACAAGAACCAGCACCCCAAGCGATGGAATATAAGTATGCCGGTCCGCCATTGCCTGTCCGCCTGTCTGCACCAGTCCGATCATGGGCACCAGCATCCCGCAAAACCACAGCCACCCCATCAGCAAAAAGGGATATTGCCGCCGCTTCACAAAAAAAAGCACCGAGATGGCGACCAATAACAAACCCGCCAGCAACACCTGCGCCTGCGGCCAATGCCCGGGGTGCGGGTAGAAAACGGCCAGATCCGTCGGCCAGAACAGTTTCCCCAAGTAGCGACAATACGAGACCAGGGCGTTTCCGACACGCGCACTGAGGGGCAGGTATTCAACCGCCATCACAGAGCCTCCGCTCTTCTGGACTACGAAGGTCACACAGCTCGCCGCTGCCGCGAGGGCAAAGAACGGAAGTTTTTCTAGAAGAAGTGACGCGTGGCGAGTGACGAGTGAAGGGACGAATTGGGAGTTCGGAGTTCGGAGTTCGGAGTTCGGAATTCTTGCCAGCGGCCAATAATCCAACAGCAGCATAACGAATGGCAGTGTCACCAGCATCGGCTTGCTCAGCAAGCCGAGGGCGAAGAAGAACAGGGCCAAGAAATAGTTGAGAGTTGAGGGTTGAGCGTTGAGGGTCTGTTTGGTTTGCGCGTAACGAGTGTAAAAAATCAGGGAGAGCAGGCCGAAGAAACCGCTGAGCACATCCTTGCGTTCAGTGACCCAAGCCACGGACTCTACTCGCAACGGATGTAACCCAAACAACGCCGCCACCAACAGGCTCCGCCACGTTGCATTCGTTAACTGCCGCAGCAACACGAACACCAGCGCGGCGTTGAGGGCGTGAAACAGCACGTTGACCAGGTGATGTCCCCATGGATTCAAACCAAACAATTGACAATCCAACATGTGCGACATCACCGTCAACGGATGCCAATTGGCGGCCACCGGATTGGAGAAAGCCCATTTCACGTTCTCTAAGGTTAATCCGTTTTGAACATGAACATTCGAGGTGACGTAGAGATCATCATCATAATTGACGAAGTCACATCGCGTCGCCGGCCAGTAAACGGTGATCATCACCAGCGCCAGCAATAAAGCCAGGAGCCACACCGGAATACGCGGCCGGTCTGCCCTCGATGCCAATACACCGGAAGGCGCGGGCTTGGATTTGAGGACTGTGTCGGACATCAGATGCCTCCCAATTTATCAACCGCCGGAACGTTAGCACGTTCATTTTATGACGGGAACAACCACGGATTGGCAAGATTGGTGGCAGGCAAATCAGGTATGGACGGTGCGCTGCGCCGTCCTGCGCCGCGTGCAGTGGCGCAACTTGGGGGGAAAGAGGTCACAGGTTTCGCGCGTGTCCTTCCGCCCGTTGGACGCGGGCGGGGCCGTCGCAGCGCGACGGCCCTACCGTCGTTCCACGTGATTTCCCAAAGACTGCTTGCGCCGGAAATAATGGCATTTATGATTTCGTGGTTATCATGAAGTTGAAGCGACAGACGTTGATTTCCCAAGGCTCTTTGTCCCGAATGTACCAGGCCGCAACGGAATCCTGGCAACGCCGTGATTTCCAACAAAGCCTGGACATTTTGGAGCGCGCGAGCCGCCTGGACCCAGCCAATTCCGGCATTCAGTTGGATCTGGGCGGCTTTTATGGCAAGCGTTACGACTATGCCGCCGCCGAGCGCTGCTTTGAGAAGGCTGTGCGCATTGCGCCCCGGAAAACGGAAGCGCTGGTGGCGGCGGGGCAGCAGTGCCGCGATTTCGGAAACTTTGCGATGGCCGAACGCTATTTTCAGCGAGCGCTGGAGCAGAAAGACGTTGCCCCCGAAACGCTGGTCAAACTGGCGGAACTTTACGAACGCCTCCGGCGCGTGGACGATGCCGCCGCGTTGATTGATCGCGCCTTGCAAGCCAACGGCGCCTGCGCGCCGGCCCTGCTCGCGCGCGCCCGGCTCGACCACCAGGCCGGCCGGCTGGAGACGGCGGAAACACTGCTGCGCTCCTTTCTGACCACGGCGGACCGGGAAACCCGCGTGCGCGGCTGGTATGAATTGGGTGGCATTCTTGACCGCCAGAAACGCTACGACGAAGCCATGGCGGCGTTTCTCGAAGCCAAGGCGTTGGTGCGCCCGGATGCAGCCCCATTCGTTGCCCAAAGGCAAAACGTCCGCGCGGGCTTGAAACTACTGCGGGACAATCTCAAGGCGGATATGCTCCAACGCTGGCAGGATTTTCGTCAGGAACTCCAGCTCCGAAAGCTTTCGGGGCTGGCCCTGCTTTGCGGACATCCCCGCTCCGGCACCACCTTGCTCGAACAGGTGCTGGATTCGCACCCGGACATCGTCTCGGCCGAGGAAACATCGATTTTTCATGACGATGCTTACTTTCCCATCGCCCGCAGTTTTCCTGAAGGCACACCGTTGATGACAATTCTTGAATCCGTGCCAACGGGCGCATTGCAGCAATCCCGCCAAAATTATTTTCATTGCGTGGAGTTGTTTTTGGGGAATCCGATTGCCGGCCGGCTGTTGATTGACAAAAATCCGTACCTGACCGACCTCATCCCCGTGCTGGTCCGGGTTTTTCCGGAGGTCAAGCTGCTGGTGGCGCTCCGGGACCCGCGCGACGTGTGTCTGAGCTGTTTCATGCAGTGCTTTTTCCCGATCGGCACAACCAATTCCACCTACCTGAGCCTGGAGGATACGGTCGGAGAATATGCCGAACTGATGAGCATGTGGACCACCCTCGCGCCGATGCTGAAACATTCCAGCATTGAAGTGCGTTACGAAGACATGGTGGACGATCTGGAACCGGTGGCGCGGCGGACATTGGATTTTCTCGGCGTTGCGTGGGATGACCGGGTGTTGCGCTTTGATGAACATGCGCGACAGAAACTCGTCCGTTCGCCCACATACGCGGATGTGGCCAAGCCCGTTTATAACCGCGCCGTTGGCCGCTGGCGGAATTACCAGAAATATCTCGAACCGCATTTCGCGAAACTGGAGCCGTTTGCCAAAGCGTTTGGGTATGAGTAGGCAGTGTAGCCGCGACATTCATGTCGCGCATCGGGGTCAATTCCAATCGGGGGGACGCAACATAAATGTTGCGGCTACAATGCGAGGCAGCGCGTAAATTGAAAATAATGATAGCATGAAACAACCGCAATTAATTGCTCAAGGCTCGCTAAACCGGCTGCTCCAGGCTGCCGCGGCAGCGTGGCAACGAAAAGATTTTCGAGAATGTATTGAAACGTTGGAACGCGCCAGCCGCCTGGCACCTGCCAACGCCGGCATCCTCCTCCAATTGGGTCGTATTCATGGTTTGCGTTACGACTACGTCGCCGCGGAACGCTGTTTTGAACAGGCCCTTCGTTTCGCGCCTCGGAAAACCGAGATGCTCACCGCAGTGGCGAATCATTGCCAGGATTTTCGCAACCCGGAAATCGCCGAGCGTTACCTCCGGCGCGCGCTCGAACAAACTGACGCGACTCCGGAAGCGTGCATCAGGCTCGCCGAACTTTACGAACGCCTCCGCCGATTGCCCGAAGCCGCGCAGCTCGTGGAACGGGCGTTGGCATTGAATCCGGCTTATCCCGCGGCGTTGCTCGTCCGCGCCCGGCTGGAGCGGCTGGCCGGACGATTGGAAAAGGCGGAACAGGTGCTGCGCTCGTTCATCACCAGACCCAATCCCGACACCTGGACACAGGCCCTGGGTTGGTATGAACTCGGCAACATACTCGACCGCAGTGAAAAATACGATGACGCCATGAACGCGTTTTTCCAAGCCAAGGCCTTGCTGCATCCGCAGGCGGCCGGAAATCTTGGCGAGCTTAAAACAATACACGGCAGTTTGAAAGTGATGGAGTCTAATCTTTCCGCTGAGTCGCTCCGGCGCTGGTTCGAAAACGGTCCGGCACTGATTCCTCATCGCCGACTGGCCCTGCTCTGTGGCTACGCCCGCTCCGGCACCACCCTGCTCGAACAGGTGCTGGATTCGCACCCGGACATTGTCTCCGCCGAGGAAACCGAAGTTTTTATCGACGAGGCATTTGCCCCCCTCAAACGTCATTTGCCGCCGGATGCCCAGATTTTACCGGTTCTGGAAGCGGCCAGCCTCCCGGCGCTGCAGCAAGTACGCGTGGCCTATTTCCGCTCCATGGAACATTCCATCGGCAACGCCATCGCGGGCCGGCTGTTGATTGACAAAAATCCCATACTCACTTTTCTAATCCCGGCTTTTGGCCGAATTTTTCCTGAAACCAAGTTTTTAATCGCCTTGCGTGATCCGCGCGACGTGGTTTTGAGCCGCTTCATGCAAGCTCAGCCGCTCACCCCGCTCTCCGCAACCTTTTTGAGTCTGGAGGGAACGGTCGAGGATTACGCCGCCGTCATGAGCGTCTGGCGAACATTGGCCCCGCTGATGCCGGTTCCTGTCATTGAAGTCCGCTACGAGGAAATGGTGGGGGACCTGCAATCCGTGGCGCGCAAAACCCTGGATTTTCTCGGCGTTGCGTGGGATGAACGGGTGTTGCGCTTTGATGAACACGCGCGACAGAAACTCGTCCGTTCGCCCACTTACGCGGATGTCGCCAAGCCCGTTTATAAACGCGCCGTTGGCCGGTGGCGGAATTATCAGAAATATCTGGAACCGCATCTGGAAAAGCTGGAACCGTTCGTCAAGGCGTTTGGGTATGAGTAGTTGATCCTCCTTCGCGCAAGCGCTATGGAGGACAGGGTGGTTGAGGGTTGAGGGCGTAAAGCAGCGTAAAACTGCGCCACGTGGCCACGCCCGTTTATGGGGATGAATGTTGCCCGTCTTCACTTTTTCTTGGCGCACCAAGGTGGTTGGAAGTTGAAGATTGGCCGTCCGGTTGAAACCGCTTGACGTGGATGGTTTTTATGGGAAATTTCCCGCATGACGACCGTAGCCAAAGCGGACAAGAGCCGGCTGACCATCCGGGGATTGATTGACGGACACCACTACATTGTGCGCGAGCAACCCGGGGGTTGGTTCATCACGCCTGAAAAAAAACACCGGGTCAAAAAAACCGGCATGAACGCGGACACCTTCGCCCGACTCTACCGGGCGCGCAAACCTTTGGACGCCGCCACTGCGCGTGAAATCTCCGCCAACCTTGCCACCATTGACCGCGCCACATGAGAATCCTGATTGACACTTCCCTGCTCGTGGAAGGTGAACGGCGGAGTTTTGACCTGGGTAAATGGGTGGCGGTCGCGCGGCATGAGGTCTTGATCTGCGACGCGACGATTGCCGAATACATCGCAGGCAAGCCATTGAAAGACCCCGGCAAGGAGCAACGCTGGCAGAATTATTGGGACTCGTTCGTTTCGCTTCTGGAATCCGTGCCGCTGGACCATCAGGTTTGTGAAAGGGCCGGGGAACTGCTGGTAAAAGCGCGGCGCGCGGGAACCACCGTGCCGCTGGGCGACGGCCTGCACGCCGCGGTCGCCGATCTGGAAGATTTGACCGTCGCCACCGTTGACCTCGCCCACTACAAGGCGCTGGGAATCCGCGCCGTCAATCCGTTGAAATAAGTGGGCAGGAAATTTTTGACCGCGGACGACGCAGATGAACGTGGATTTTGATCCAATAGACCTCACCAGGCTTTGGATTTATCATAGAAGCTTTCCAGTGTGGCGGCACGCAGTTCCCAGGCCCCGGCGGGCGATTCCATTTTTTCCGGCACGGTGATTTTCGGGGCGGGCATGACCCACCAGCCGCCGCTCTTCGCCGTCACCAGATACTTTGCGCCTTTGCACGTCCCTCGGATACGGACGCGGCCCTTGTCATCGGCTTTGACCGGAGTGGTTTCCATGTGGGAATATTCCCACCCGACCGGTCTCTTGTCAATGGCTTTTGACAACCGGCAGGGACGGTGCCGGGACGTTATGTTCCTATCTCAAATCCGGCGGATTCAAACTTCCGCCGGAAAGACACAGGGTACAGTTTGATCGCCGTGTTGGCGGTAAACCGTGAAATCTCCACGATCCAGGGTGAAGATCACCGCGGTGTCATCGAGTTCGGTCATGCAAACCAGACCGGCATCCGCCAGGTCCATTTTGCGGTCCTGATATTTGCCAAGTAATTCCAATAACCGCCCCGTCTCAGATTCCCCCGCGAATCGCACGTGCAAATCGCCGCGCGCGACCAACAGCATCACCTTTTGCGGCGCACCGCGCAAGTGCGCTGCCTCGGTCAACACCGCTTCGCACGTTGCCCAGGGCGCGTGTTGCGGAAACACTCCAACTGCCCATTTGTGGCAGGGATCGTTTCGGTCCAAAAGCGCTTTGAGCAAACCGGTATCCGCTACCGCCTGCATTCCATCACCTTTCTCACCCGCTCATTGGTCGCCGGGATGCCGTCGCCATCTACGCTGCCAATCAAATCTGCAGAAGCAAACCGGTGCCGTTCCAGTGGTGGAAGCGGCTCCACCCGGACTTTTGTGCCATCGGCCCAACGCGCCTCGGGCGGTAGCTTGACCATCCCGCCTTGAACTGTTCCCGTGAAACTCATAAGTTAAGTTATCTGGCTGATATTTGGATATTATCGTCAAACCGGCCGGAATGCAAATCTTCCCTTTTTGTAACAACACCCGCAATGCAGTTGGACGCCGCATCTGCCTGGGGAACACATGGCTGGAAGTTTGGGGAGCGCCGTCCTCGGCCCGGCTGTGTCTGGCGGCCCGCCAAACACTTCGTCAGCCGATTTGGGAATGGCGAAATGTTGTGTGAACGAAGGTTTCCGCGGGGCGCGGAAAACGGCACGCAAGGCGCGTGCGCTCCCCATCTCAAGTTTGCATTTCAAGCCGGGTCAAGTTCATCAGACCGGAACGAACACGGTAGAGCACGAGACTTTCTTCGCGCAACGCGTAAAAAATGAGCCACCGCGTGAAATATTTGACCCGCCACGAGCGGATGCCAGGCTGCTTGAGATCGTTTCGTTCGCGCCCAAGCTGCGGATGCGCCTGAAGCAATTCAATGGTATGCCACACCGCGTCATGCCACCGTTGGGACACTTCCTTGCCGGCGTTTGCTAATAACCAATAAACTTCCTCCTCGATGTCCAAGTAAAATTGCGGACGAACGATGACCTTCATCGGGCCGCCGGGTCGTGGGTCTCAAAGCGTTTAACCGCGCGCTGAAACGCCGCGTCAAATTCCTCGCGGGACAACGGTTCTTCAGGCCCGCTGGCCAATGCCTCGTCAATCCAGTTCTGGACTCGTTTGGTATTGAACGCTTCCTGAATTTGGAAACTCATCTCGATGCGCGCCAGCGCCTCTTGATCCAGCGTGCGGAAATGGGCGGACGCCTCCTGTTCCAACTGCGCCCGCAGATCGTCGGGAACGTCTCTTAACGTAATGTTGGCCATGCGGAAAAAGTAATTCCGCCGTAGATGAAATGCAAGCCCCGCCGGAGGCGAAAGCTATTTCCTCTCCTGTCCGCCTTCGCCTTTGGCTTCGGCGCGATCGCCTCGAAGCGCAGCGAAGACGGAGGAGAGGATAAAAGGTGAGGGCGGGCGTAAACACTCATTCCACTGAAAATGTCGAGGACGCAGAAACGAAGTATCAGAGCCGGCTCATGCCGGCTGCTACGATTTTGCGTGGCATCTGGCGTAAGCCGGATCATTTATTTCTGAATGAGAATGGAGCGGGCTGACGCCCGCTGCCACGGGCGTTTGAGATTGCCCGCATCCGGGGCGCGCGAGGCGTGATAAAGCTTCCAGAACAACGGCCAGAAATCCTCCGCCAACGGTTGAAGCCGCGGATAACCCGGCACCATTGCCCCGCAAAACGGCCAAAGTTCCGACCCCTCGATCAAATGGGCGCGAACGGGATTGGCCAGGATGTAAAAGCAGATTTTCGCAAAAGCGCCCCGTTTCCGTTCTTCATCCCGCAAGACGTGGTCGTGGGCCTGATGCTGGAGACGATGCGGCTTCAAGAGCGGCCCGAGATGTTCGCGCAAGAATTTCATCCCGTTGCGCTGATCGGTGTCGCGGCGCAAGCCCATCCAGAGCAGATGGGAATGATCGGGCATGAGACAATAGGTTGGGCAAATCAATCCCTCGCGCGCGGCGACGTGAAGCATCATTTCCCGAAATTGCGCGTGGAAAATTTCAATTGAGCCAACCTGTGCCGCGCAAGGCGATGGGCATCGTCCAGTGAATAACAGCATCGCCTTGGTAATATTCACGCGGCAGACGGGGAAGATAAAAATTCCGATTGGTACCTTGCCCGGAAAGGGAGAAAATACCGCTATCGGCGGGTGTGGGGTTCATGGGAAGAGAATAGAGCCGGCTCACCCACCTTCGCAAGGCTACGGCGCGGCAGGCGTCCGTTGCTACCGGGTGCTTGTAGCATCGAGCGTCACCTCGATCCGTTCAAAGGGTGGGGATGAGAACCGCCTGGCCCAAGAAGTCAGAAAGCGGAATATCAGAGCCGGCTCACGTTGGCTGCTACGATTCTTCAACAGAGGGAGATTGGTGCGGGCTTACGCCCGCTGCTACATGACAAAAAAAAGAGGAGTCGCTCCGAAGAGCGGCTCCTGTGAGGAAAAACAAAAGCAAACCCGCTGATCAGCTCTGCTTGCGGCGCATGAGCAGGAGCGCCAGACCACCCAAGCCGGCCAACGCCAGTGTCGTGGGTTCCGGAACCTGACCCACGCTTAACGTTCCCGGCATGCTCGCACCAGTTTCGGGGAAGGAGGCAGATGTAGCCCCAGCCGTTGGCATGCTGAAGGCAGCCGAGTGGCCACGATACAATGCACCAGCATAGCTGCCACCAGCCGCGTCATAGACCACTACTTCAAGCGTAAGCGTGGTGTTCAACGTTGAGCCGCTGTTGAAAACAGCTGTGGAAGAATATTCGCCTAGAATGCCGAATACTGCTGCAGCATCTGCCACAGCAGCCGTGGAGCCAGCTCCTGTTGCAAGGGTCAATGACGCATCGGGTAAGCCAATGCCACCCGCTTCGGAGAGACCGGTCGTGCCGGCTGCCCAATAAAAGCCAACGGTCCAAGCGTTATTGAGTGGATTACCAGGCGTTCCCAATGGCCCACTCACGCCGTTAAGTGGAACACCGACTCCATAGGTAACAAGCGTGCCGGCGCTGAGATAGTTATCCAACTGCATATAACCCTGGCCATAGGATGTAAACGCTGCGGTTGCCAAACCGAGGATTCCGAGCACTAATGATTTTTTCATATTATTTGTGTTTTTGTTTGTTTGTTGTTTTTGTTTTTCCGAGTTAACAGAAAATTCAAGGAGCTAAAGTTTCAACCACGTTCGTGTCCGCATTCGGGTTAAAGATGTAGAAACCTTGAGCAACGCCAACGGCCACGGTGTTGTTCCAATTGCCAGTGATACCTTTAGTAGCAATCCCCGGGTTTTGACCGGCTGTATTCCAATAAGTGATCTGGGATCTATGGGCCGCGTCAGGACTGGACAAACTACCACCCACATTCATGTTTGCATCACCGCCGGGTGTTAGTGAAATGGCGATATTGCCGGCATACGGAATCACGCTGCCTTGAATGCTATAGCCGTTTGGTATATCGTTGGTGACGCTTGCCGCGACTAGAGGAATCACTGTGCCGACAAAGGTGTTAGTAAGGTCTGGAGCGCCGCCACCCGGCTTGCCATTCTGAATATAGTAACCGGTTCCCGGAGGCAGCGACGGGTTAGCAGACCAAGCGCCAGTCGCACCTTTCGCTATGATGTTAGGAACCCCCGGGGTCGGGATGCCAAACGTCGTAATCTTGCTTTGACCCAGCGGATTGGCTACTCCACCGGGGAGGGGTGCAGTGATGATGTTGCTGAGGATGTTGCCATTGCCATCATCAAACGGAGTGGCCACCAAGGTGAATTGGCCGTTGCCGGGCAATAGGACATTGGCGTAACCCACGATGTTGGCTGAATAGACTTGAGCTTGGGATGTGGCGAGGCTGAACGCGAGTGCGGCACCCGCCAACAGTAGTGTTTTAGTTCTCATATTTTCTTATTCGGTTGTATTTTAGTGTTACCGTGTGTGACGCCAATATCTCAAAATCACACGGGGGTGTCAACACTTTTTTGAAAAATATTTGAACGATTTTTTGGAGGGTGACAGGTGGCAGGTGATAGGTGGCAGGAAAATGGCATAAGTCATTGATTTTAAGCATGTTTCAGCGTGTTTTAGCGGTAACGCAGGGGTGGATGAGAGAGGCGATGGGGGAACGCGGAGGGCGGCTGTAACCGAAAAGTCACACAATAATTGAGGCTCAACTGATTCAGGCAGATCAGCCCGTGTTGAATGTCCAATGGACAAAAACGGGACAGTTCGACCCCTGCACGCCCGGCGAATCCGAAACCGATTTGCACGGCTTTTTGCTTTGATTCCGAAGTATAATTCGAGCCTGTTTTTCATTTTGCCCCGGACAGTAGCACGCCGCGTTCCAAAATCAAACTGATACACCACCTACTAATAATACTACCTGGAAAGGGAGAATTTGGCAGAAAAATGGGGTGAGGGATAATCCATCATGATTGTGATTGCGGATGCGCGAAAACGTGGGCTGCTGAATTTTTTGAAGCCGGGCGACATTTTTGAGGTGGAACGGGAAGGGGCCAACACGGTTTTGAAACGGCTGCAACCGGAGGCGGCGCGGCTGGTGAAGGTCATCCAAGTCAAGGGCCGGCCGATGTTGCCGTTCAAGCTGGATCGGCAAAAGGTGCGCGCGGCGAATGCCGCACCTGCGGGAGAAAACGGCTCAGCATCCAACATACAACGCTCAACTGATCACAACGCGGAGGTTCGCAGAGGATCGTAGGACAGGCATCCTGCCTGTCTCTGACTTGTAGCCGCTTGAGGCTGGAGACAGGCGCGACGCCTGTCCTACGGGTTTTGAACTCTCAACATTCAACCCTCAACCCTCAACTTCCAGCGTTTGCAGCTAGGGCTGTATGTCTGGCGGGGCGAGGAAGGTGTGCAGGCCGTGCGGGAATTGGGGGGATTCCAGCCAGTCGGCGAGCAGATGCAATTCCAACGCGGTCAAGCCAATGGTGGATTTGCGGGTAAAAGCAAGCTGCTCAACGCCGGTTTGGGTCACGACAGTGGTGCTGTCGCCCAGCATCGGCTCGAGATTTCTCAGCCACAAGGCGGCGGCGAGCGGCAGCTCGGGTTTGTGAAAAATAAGACGGAAGAAATAGATGATATACAGCCCGTCTGCAATCCGGAAGCCGGTTTGTTCGGCTTGATAGTAAACCAGATTGGTGGCGCCGAGGACGACGCGCAGAATTTCAGCCGGGGGCGGATTGGCATCGCCCTCCACAAAAGGAACCAGACCGCCCAAAACATGGTCCTGCTGATTCAAGATGATGGGTTTGAGAAAGGGCGCGAGGATGAGTGCATTTTTCCACACCAGGCACGGCGGATTGGTCTGCCATTGAAAATGGCCTTCGCCATTGGTGGCGAGCCAGGGATTGGCGTTTTGCACGAGGCGACCGGCAAGTTGCCGCAATTGGTTGTCGGCTGCCGGCAGCGGTACGGCAGAATAGGTCTGGAATAGGCCGCCCAACGGCGCCCAGAAATACGCCTGATCGGGCGGCGGAGAAAGCCCAAGTTTTTGCCAGGCGGGCATGGCGGCCAAACACGATGCCAGACCGCGTACGGCGGTGAAGCTGACCAACGGCTGATGGATAAAATTGGTGGGAATCTCCCAGGGTAACAGCGGCAAATCCAGCGGGCGGGAAAAATTGAACGTCCCACTGGTGAGGACATTGCCGGCTTCGCCGATAGCGGTGAAGTGAAGGCGGTTGAGGGTTGAAATGTAAGGGGCAAGGCGCGGCAGGTCGAGATCGGCTTCGAGCCAGAAGTTGGTGGCGGGTGGCTCGTGGTCGCGGGCAATCCGCGCGGCAAATTCCGCCAGTAAATCATTGGTGTCCTGTCCGAGGCCCAGCAGCGTCCATTCGCCGGCGCGGGAAAATTCGATCCGTTCCGGCGCGTGCGATTGCCGGAGAACCCAGCCGTCCCCGTCAGGAACCGGGGCGACACCGGTCAAGGTTTCCAACGCGGCGGCAAGATTCGTTTGCCACAAGCGGGCGCGGTCAGCGGGCAGACGGAGGGCGAGGCAAAACAGTTGATGGTTGAGCCGGCTTCTCCCGCAGGTGCGGGATTCGCCGCGCCAAGGGGTTGAGCCGGCTTCTCCGGCAGGTGCGGGATTCGCCGCGCCAAGGGGTTGAGAATTGGTGGCAGCGCAAATTTCGAGATAAGATTCCGACGCGACGAGGTCGTCCAGGAGCGGACGGAGCAGTGCGCTAGCGGCATTGGTCGCGCCGTCGGCGGGCCAGCGGGAAAATTTGTCGAGGGTCTGCGCCACCAGGGACGCGGTCTGCGGCAGCCGCCACACACTCATGAAACGAGCGGAGTTGGTATCGGCGCTGATCCGGTTCAGGCCCAGCCAATGCACGCGCGCGAGGATTTCGGCCGCCGGAGCGGCGGACAACTGCTGGCCGTTCAACCCGGACACCAGCAGAAGCAACTCGAATAAAACAATCATACCACGGCGGCAGTTCATATAAAAATAAATCTAGGGAAAAGACGCGGGAATTTCAACCGCGGATTGCGCGGAGGACACGGATTTCGAAGCAGGGGATTGTAGCCGCGACATTCATGTCGCGTTCGGACGGTGGTCGCGCGAGCGGACGGTCTCCAACGTTCGGGGGACGCAATCCCGCAATGCGGGACTGCGGCTACCGGTTGCGGGTTGCGGTTACAATTGCGTGACCAGAATTTTCAGGGAATCGGGCGTGGGACGGGCGGCGAGTTGCACGGCCGCCGCCGTTTGTGCGAGCGGGAAACGATGCGAGATCAAACGGCGCACATCCAACTGGCGCGAGAACACCAGGCGCGCCACTTCGCGCTGGAGCGTGAAGTCGGCCGAGTAGCTGCCGAGCAAATCCTTTTCGTCGAGACAAATGGAAGCCAGATCGAGATGGAAGTTCGGAGTTCGGAGTTGGTGCTTCGCAATGCGCCGGGTGTGGGCGAACAACATGACCTGGCCGCCGCCGCGCACGAGTTGCAGGGCCTGGTGGACGACAGCGTCGGAAGGCACGGCGATAATTGCGGCGTCCAAGGGTGACAAGTGACGGGTGACAAGTGACAAGAAACCCTCACCCGTCCTTCGGACACCCTCTCCCATCGGATGGGAGAGGGGCGGGGTGAGGGTCCAGCGGGCGCCGAATTTTTTGGCGAGACGAAGGCGCGATTCCAATAAATCGGTGGCGAGGACGCGGACGCCTTGCAGTTGCAACAGGCGCGTGAACATGAGGCCAATCGGTCCCTGCCCGGCCACGAGCACAGCGTCGCCGCGCAGCAGGTTCAACCGGCGCACGGCCTTCAGGACGGTGTTGACGGGTTCGAGCAGGGCGCCTTCCTCGAAGGAATTTTTCGCCGGAATTTTCACGACCCCGGGCAATACGAACGGCAGCACGCGGACGTATTCGGCATAGCCGCCGCCCGCCGGTTCGAAGCCAGCGGTGATGCCGGTGCTTTTGTAGGTTTCGCATTGGGCGAAGGCGCGGTGCCGGCAAAAATGACATTCGAGACAGGGCACGTGATGGTGCAGCGCCACGCGGTCACCAACCCTCACCCGGCCTGCGGCCACCCTCTCCCATCCGATGGGCGAGGGGATTTCGAGGCTCGTCCGATTGCCATCGATTTTGACGATGGTGCCAGCGGTTTCGTGGCCGAAGATGCGCGGGGGCGGCACGGTGCCGTGCTGGATTTTTTTGATGTCGGTGGGGCAGACGCCGCAAACGGCGACCCGGACGAGCAGTTCATGGGCGCCGATGCGCGGGACGGGCACGGTTTCGAGGCGCAGGTCGTTCACGCCGTGATAAACAACGGCGCGCATTGTTTTGGGGATGTCAAGCACGGGGGGATTTTAACCACGGATGGACACGGATGGACACGGATTTTTTTACCGCGGATGACACGGATTGGGCGGAAGGACTTTAACGCAGAGACGCAAGCAAAAGACCGAACATCGAACATCGAACGCTGAACATCGAATTGAACAACGATGCAGCCGGAACATAAGTAACATGCCGGCAAGGAGGTCAGATTGCTGCGGCCAAGCCGTCCGGATGCCGAATACAGGACGCCCGAACGACGCGAAATTTTAATCCACGAATTGCGTGAAGAACCGCGAGTTTTTCCAGGAAAGCAAAAGGAATGACAAACGTGGCGGCTTTGGTAGAAAGGCGGACTTTTCGATTGTGCGGCAGTGGCGACCGTCGGCCGAGACGCCGCTACGATTATCGAAGAGTTGAACCGCAGTCCGGGTCAAGGTGAGGCGGCAGGGCGGCGCGGATTGCGGAACACAGACAGTTGGTGTTGCAGCAGGACCGGACAGCGCTGCAGGAGGACATGCGGCCGGGGATAAAGCAGTGACAAGCCCCGGTAGTCAATGTCTGAGCCGGGATGGGCGGCCAGATTCAGCAAGGCGTTCCGGCCATAAGCCTGGGACCGGGAGAATTGCTGGACGCCGGCGAGCGCGCAGACCGAGCCAAGCAGCAGGAGGGTGACGGCCGCCAGCAGCGACCCTCCGGCGATGATCCGACAAACGGCCGGGGATTGCCATCCGCGACCCGGCTTCGACGCGGCGGCGGCATCGGCGGTTTGGGCGTCGCCACCCCGCAGCAGGAAAAGAAAGACGACCAGCGCCACCCAGAACGGAACCATCATGGTGCCGTAGCGGGAATAGAGCGCCTGATTGCTGCCAAAGCCGATCCGGCCGATTCCGGTCATCAACGCGCTGCCGAGGGAATACAGGCTCATTCCGAGATACGGGAGCAGGCTCCGGGCATCGGCCATCCGCTGCCGAAGCAGCATTCCGATTGTCCAACCAAAGGCCACGAGGGCGGCCAGGCCAAAGATCAACGCAAAGGTACCATCAATGGTGTCACTGCCGCCGATGTTTTGGGCGCAGAGGTTTCCGGTGTATTTGAGCACGAAGGCGGCATATTCGAGCGGCATTTTAAAAACGAGGCTGAGCGGCGGATGTCCCTCCGGCTTTTGATAGTGATAAAAGTAGGACGCGAGCGTCAGGACGCTGATGAGCGTCCAGCCGGCGAGGGCCGCTTTGACCCTCTTCGTGCCGGCGGTGACGACGAAGATGAGGCAGAACCCCAAGGGCCAGAACAGGAGGCCATCGGCGAAGGAATAGGTGGCCACGATGCCGAGCAACGCGGCAAAGGCAAAACGCCGCCACTGGAAGGTTTCATGGGCCAGCAACACAATGCCACCCACCACCGCGAGCAGATTCAGGAACATCTGCATTTGCCAGCCCCAAAGCCAGTTCTGATATTGGGCCAGAGAGAACACGATGAGCGCGATCACGGGGACGGCCCAACGCAATCCGCCCGGTCCCAATTTGCGGGCCGTGATTCTGACCTGATGAATGAAGACGGCGAAAATGCCGAGGGCGAGGAGAAGGTTCAGCGCCAGTTCATAGCGGATGTCCCAGTGAGTCAGGCGCGCCAGGGCGAGCATGATGATTTGGGGAAAGAGCAGCCGGTGTTCGTTGTGCTGCGCCCACAGGTCGGAGAAGGTCAGGCTGCCGTGATAGGTCTTGTCCAGCAGCGGCACCAATTCCCACTGGTCCCAAAACGGCACGGCAACGGCGTATTGGCATACGGCCCCAATCAGGAAGGCCAGTGGAACCAGCGCCAGAATGTCGCCGGCGTGACGGGCAACGAACGGGACGAGCGGCAGCCTGCCCGAAGAATACGATGGGGATCCGGCCCGCAGTTTCATGGTGTCAGTTCTAAAAATCGAACGGCGGAATTGTTAATCACGAACTACACGAAAGGCACGAAATTTTTTCCGCTGATGACCCGGATGAACGCGGATATTTTCGCGCGAACGATTCCGGGTTTGAACCCGGCCCGGCCCGGCGTATGATGCGTTATTTGTCATTGTCTTTTGTGGCCTATTCAATCTGAATTTCTAAATGCGTCGTGGGTGGATAATTGATCTTGCGCTTTTTTTGATTACGGCGGCCGTATTTTGGCCTTTGGGCCGATACGATTTCATCAATCTGGATGACCCGGCCTATGTAGCCGAAAATCCCCACATTCAGCAGGGTTTGACGGCGGCGGGTGTCGCCTGGGCCTTCCGGTCCGTGATGGTGGCCAACTGGCATCCGGTGACGTGCCTGTCGTTGATGCTCGACTGCCAGTTGTTCGGGAACAGCGCCGGCGCGCATCATTTGGTCAATTTGCTGTTTCATATTGCCAACACGCTCCTGCTATTTCACGTCTGGCGACGAATGACCGGCGAGCTTTGGCCGAGCGCATTGGTGGCGGCATTGTTCGCCTGGCACCCGCTGCATGTCGAATCGGTCGCATGGATTTCCGAACGCAAGGACGTGCTCAGTACTTTTTTTGGACTGCTCACGTTGATCGCGTACACGCGATACGTGACAAGTGCCAAGTGGCAGGTGACAGGGACTGCAGCAACCGCTCACGCGCCTCTCCTGTCACGCGTCACGCGCCTGCCGGGCGCAGCCTTGGCGAAGTCTGGTCGCGCGTCACTTTTCTACTGGCTGGCATTGATTTTTTTCGCGCTGGGGCTGATGTCGAAACCGATGCTCGTGACCTGGCCGTTTGTGCTCTTGCTGCTCGATTTCTGGCCGCTCGGAAGGGTGACAAGTGACAAGTGGCGGGTGACAAGATTGCGAATTCCTGTCCCTCAACTCTCATCTCTCAGGCATTTACTACTGGAGAAACTGCCCTTTTTCGCGCTGGTGATCGCATCGAGCGTGATTACTTTTCTGGTCCAAGGCCACTCAGGCACGATGTCGCCGGCGAGTTATCTCCCCATTTCAGAACGCGCCGGCAACGCCCTCGTCTCCTATGTCCGCTATCTCGGCAAGATGGTCTGGCCGGATCATCTCGCGTTCTTTTATCCGTACTACGCATGGGCGGCCTGGCAGGTTGCTGGCTCGGTGGCATTGCTGGCTTTGATCACGCTCGCGGCGGTCTGGCAGGCGCAACGCCGTCCTTATTTGATTGTGGGATGGCTGTGGTTTCTGGGAACGCTGGTGCCGGTGATAGGTCTGGTACAGGTCGGTATGCAGGCGATGGGAGATCGATATTCGTATATTCCGCTGATTGGGCCATTTCTAATGATTATTTGGGGTGGGAAAGAACTCGTTGGCCGCCGGCCTGGCGTGAAATTCATTTGCGGCACGGTTATGGCGGCGGCACTGGCCGCCTGTCTCGGGGCGACCAGCCTGCAATTGCGTTATTGGCGGAACAGCGAAACCCTTTGCCGGCACGCGCTCGAAGTGACCCCCCACAATGTCATGGTACATTTCCTCCTGGGCAAGGCTTTGATTGATGAGGGAAAAATCAATGAAAGCATCACGCAATTGAATGAGTCGCTGGAAGTCACACCGTGGTTTGCATTGAAAATGACACCCTGGTTTGGCGAGATTCACTGTGAACTCGCCATGGCTTGCGCCAGTCAGGGAAAAATTCAGGAGGCGATTGACCACTATCACGAAGCAATCCGTTACAACCCTGATCTACCGGAAGCCCTCAATAATCTCGCCTGGCTGCTGGCCACCTGTCCGGACCCCAAGTTCCGCAACGGCGCCGAAGCGGTGACACTTGCCACAGAGGCCTGTAAACTGACCGGTTACAGGAAAACAATCATGGTCGGCACTTTGGCCGCAGCTTATGCCGAGGCGGGACGGTTTGACGACGCCATTGCCACCGCGCAAAAGGCCTGCGCGTTGGCCTCCGGGTCGGACGAACAGGATTTACTGAAAAAAAATCAGGAACTGCTGGAACTCTATCATACACACAAACCCTATCGCGAGATCCGTTGAATGTTAAACCGATTCAATGGTTCAACGATTAAGCGGTCGTGCGAACGAATCTTGTCATTCTCCCGCGCCGGATTATCCTTCGCGTCTGTGAAAGCAAAGTGGAATTGCTGGCTGCCGGTGATTTTTTTGGCGCTGTTTGCGTTGAGCCGCTGGCCGGGGTTGTTCCCGCCGAATTTCAGCGCGGCGACGGCGCTGGCGTTTTGCGCGGGCGTGTATTTCCGCGGCGCGGCTGCGTGGTGGCTGCCGCTGGGCACCATGCTGGCCACCGACGTGACGCTCAACGTTTTTTATTATCACGTCGCGCCGCTCGGTTCATACCTGTTGTTGAACTACGCGATTTACGCGGTCTTGATCGGGCTGGGCCGGTGGTTTGGACGGCGCGCCGCGTTTTTGAAATTGTTGCTCGGCGGTTTGTTGGGCGCGGTGATTTTTTATCTCGTCACCAACACGCTGTCGTGGCTGCAGGACCCGGCCTACGCCAAAACGATTGCCGGCTGGATCCAGGCACTGACGACCGGGCGGCTGGACGTGCATCCGACGACGTGGGAAATGTTCCGCAACACTCTGGGGAGCGGCGGGCTGTTCACCGCGCTGTTCGCCGGCGCGGCAAAGCTCACGGCCACCGCCGAATCGCCCGCCGACAAAACGGCCGGTGCGCGCGACGACGAGGAACCTGAAGCGGGGGAAACGCCGGAGGAAACGAAGGCGTGAGCCGTGGCGTGCGACCCGCCTTCGCTCCGCTTCCGCCTTCGCCCGGCTTCGGCGCGACAAGTCGGCGCGGCAAGCAAGTGACAAGACGGCACCAATCGCGCGACGCAATTTTTCCCTGTCACCCGTCACATGTCACCTGCCACTCCCATTAAAATCGGCATTATTTCCGATACGCACGGCTGGCTCGACCCGGAAATTCCCGGACTGTTCGCCGGTGTGGAGCACATTTTGCACGCGGGCGACATCGGGTCGGACGGCATCATCGCCGGACTGGAAGCGGTGGCGCCGGTCACGGCGGTGCTCGGCAACACCGACACTTCACCGAATTTCCGGCTCACGGAGGTCGTTACGCTGGCCGGACGCAAATTTCTGGTTCATCACATCGTGAATCCGCGCGCGCTGACCGAGGAACTCCGGCTGTGCATTGCGCGTGCGCGGCCGGACGCGGTGGTGTTCGGCCATACGCACAAGGCTTTCAGCGAGACGATTGACGGCGTGTTGTATTTGAATCCCGGCTATGCGGGCAAGCCGAAGTTCGGGGCGCCACGCAGCGTGGCCATTCTGCATTGCGACGGGAAGGGGATGCGAACGGAATTTTTACCGCTCTGATTTCAACCGCGGATGGCGCGAATGGCGCGGATTTTAACGCGGAAGCACAAAGGGTAATGACTAATGACTAAACCATAAGGACGAAATAATACCCAATGCCCAAAAAGCCAATGGGAGGCTGAGTCGTCATTGTGGTTTGGTCATTCCTTCGTCATTCGGGTTTAGGAATCAGTCATTTGGAACAGGTTCGCAGGGAAGCATTGCGTCTTTAGCCTCCCTCTATGGATGGATTGGAGAGAAGTTCTTCAACGACCTGGCGCACTTCGTCCGCCGTGGCGGAGGGCGGCAACGGCTGGCCAAAATTCACCGTTACTGGACGCCGCAGCCGGCGCGGCCATTTCCAGAACAATTTTCCGCCGGCAAAACTGAAGATGCTGCCCCACACGCCGTTGAGAGCCACCGGCACGATGGGTGCGTCCACGCCGCGCATGATTTTCTCGAACCCGCGCTGGAACGGCTGCAACGCGCCCGTGCGCGT
>Ga0181521_10002756_pt1 | contig 21025 bp, 26 predicted proteins | sample PEATcosm2014_Bin_32_FD_119764 | JGI IMG/M metagenome (GOLD analysis project Ga0181521, IMG submission 119764) | Peatland microbial communities from MTU Mesocosm Facility, Houghton, MI, USA - PEATcosm2014_Bin02_60_metaG | ecosystem: Environmental > Terrestrial > Soil > Wetlands > Peat | place...
CATCGCCATTGCCATAGCCACCAGAGCCATCGCCATTGCCAGAGCCATAGCCATTGCCATTGCCAGAGCCATCGCCATTGCCAGAGCCATAGCCCTTGCCATTGCCATAGCCCTTGCCATCGCCATTGCCATCGCCATTGCCAGAGCCATAGCCCTTGCCATTGCCATAGCCCTTGCCATCGCCATTGCCAGAGCCATAATTGATTAGCTTTGCCATACCGGAACATCCTTGATTGAGGTCTCCGCTTGCGGAGTTACATCAAGAATTTCAATTGCTTCGGTGAGGGTGACTGCCGGAACGGCTACCGGGAATTTGCAATCACGTGGTTTTGATGTACCAGATACCGCAAGCTGCGAAAGCGATGCCGCCCCGGCCCAATACCAGAGCCGACGCGCATCGGCGAGTTGTACTTCCTTCCCGTCACGGGAAACAAGCGTACCGGCAAATACACCGGCGCTATAGGTGCGAACAATCACGTACTTTTTCTTTGGTGCCACGATGTTCTCCTTTGAAATGAATTGATAAAGCCGTTGGCCCGGTGATGAGCCGGCACGGGCCGCCCCCGGTGAGTCAAGCGGCTACGGGTTCGCGCACGGTCAATTCAGCGTCCTTTGTGATGTCTCCATCAATGCGGACGATGTACTTAGCGCCCTCGAAAACGCCCTCACGATGACCGTTTTCACATTCAATGAAAGCGTCCATAAGGTACTCCGCGCCGCCGTCTGTTTTGTGGTAGTAAAGTTTCATCGTAATCACCTCTCCTGATTGAATTGAACAACTAAAAAGCCGGTTGAATGTCGTCCCGCTCACGCGGGGGTTAGGAATGGATTGTGATCTCATCTTTTGCGGCGCACGTATGGCCTAGATGGGCGATACGAAGGTAGACTTGGCCGGCAGGTTCATTGTATTTTGAAACGGACTCAACAAAGCCCGTCCAGGTGGGCAGACCGCGCTTAGTGCCGTCTATCGTGACCTTCTCTCCGACTTTGGGAATCCAGCGTTTCATGGCGTAAACCTTTCTGGTTACTATGGTTAGGTGCAATATTGCATCAGGCGGAGCGTGGCGGAGGCGGATAAGCAAGCCAAAGCTCTACAGTAGCCTTTGCGGGCTTAACTTTGCGCTGCTCTAGCAGTTCGATGGCCCTGTCTTTGGTAATGCGGTGTTGGCGCATGAGGAGTTTATAAACAGAACACACGCGCAAATACTTCCTATCGAGTTTGCCGTCAATCGTTTGGTGAAAGAGGTCTGTCATGGTTTTTATCTCCTTACATCTGAGTACGGTTATGCTGACTTCTTTGGTTGATTCCACTTTGGTGAGTGGCAATAGGGGCATTGTCTTGGAGCAGCTGTCCGCTGAGTCCATTTGTAGCCGCACCGTTTACATTCACATTGCCCGGTATTTGGTGTTTGCTTCATGTTCTAATCATACTCATATTCATAATCATGTCAAGAGAAAAATTAGGCTAATAGAATCATGCACTTATAACGTTTTCCAGAAAGATTTGCACAGGTATGGATATGCAGTGATAGAATAACCCTATGCCAGCTAAAGGATTAACAAAACGGCAAGAGGTTTTTATAGCTGAGTATTGTGTCCATTTAGATGCCACAAATGCAGCAATCAAAGCGGGTTACAGCAAAAAGTCTGCAATGTGCCAAGGAAGTCAACTCATAGCGAATCCTAAAGTTAAGGCCGAAATAGCTAAAAAAATGGGCAAAAGATGCGGGAAACTGGAGATTACCTCTGAAAACGTTCTCCAAGAACTCGCCAAACTCGCGTTCTATGATCCTGGGGCATTGCTTGAACCTGATGGCAGTATGAAGCAAATCAAGGACATAGACGACGTAACGCGCATGGCCGTGGCCGGGATGGAAGTGGTGGAGTTGTTTGAGGGAACGGGCGATCAGAAACACGCTTATGGGCTGTGCAAGAAGATCAAGCTGGCCGACAAGGGGCAGAATCTTGAGCGATTGGGGCGGTATTTGAAGCTGTTCACGGACAAGATTGAGGTCGATGCAACGGGGAATCTGGCCGAAATGATAGCTAAAGCGAGAAAAAGGGCAAAATAGCCGCGAAGTAGTAAACAGTTAAGTTATTGATAAATATAGAAGCGGTGTCGCAAAACGCGGGGGTGAATGTTTACTACCATTTGAGGCTAAATGTTTACCAATGAGTAAAGCCGAGTCGCAGCTAATCGAAGACATAGGCCGGTATTGCAATGACCCTCTAGGTTTCGTTCGCTATGCCTTCCCGTGGTCTGAATCGGGCGACCTTGAAGAGTCTGGCGGTCCGCGTCAATGGCAGGGCGATATATTAGAAATCATAGGCCAGCATCTTCGCGGGCCGGATCGGTTTACTCCGTTCAATCTTGCAGTGTCATCCGGTCACGGAATAGGCAAGTCTGCGCTTATCGCCATGATCTGCAACTGGGCAATGAGTACGTGCGAGGATTGCCGGGTTGTGATGACAGCGAACACCGAGGCGCAGCTTAGGACAAAGACCTGGCCGGAGTGCAGTAAGTGGTTCAAGCTGGCGATTAACGCGCACTGGTGGACGCCGGGGGCAACGACGATCAGCGTCAAGCAGCCTGGACACGAGCGGTTATGGCGCGTTGACGCGATCCCGTGGTCAGAGACGAACACTGAGGCGTTTGCAGGCTTGCACAATAAAGGCAAGCGCATTGTGGTGCTATTCGATGAGGGCAGCGCGATTGCAGATGAGATTTGGCAGGTAACTGAAGGTGCTCTGACCGACGCGGAGACGGAGATTCTTTGGATTGTCTTTGGCAATCCGACGCGCAATACGGGCAGGTTCCGGGAGTGCTTTGGCCGGTACAAGCACAGATGGATAACGCGCCAGATCGACTCGCGGGGCATTGAGGGGACGAACAAAGAACAGCTAGATAAGTGGATTGCAGACTACGGAGAAGACTCGGACTTTTGCCGGGTACGCGTTCGCGGGGAGTTTCCGCGGGCGGGATCGACTCAGTTCATTGCCGGGGATGTAGTAGCAGCGGCGCGTAAGCGGACGGTAGAGCCTAGTGGCTGGAAGATAATCAGCGTGGATGTGGCTCGATTTGGAGACGATCAAACAGTCATCGGTCTACGGCAAGGGCATAAACTGACTATTTTAGAGAAGCTGCGCGGACAGGACACGATGCAGGTAGCGATGCGGGTGTGCGCCCAGATGAAAGAGCATACGCCGCGTTCGACGGTAATTGACGGGGATGGCGTAGGAGCCGGCGTGGTCGATTACGTCAAGCTGCATATGGAGAAGTGGTTTAAGGACCACGCGCCATGCAGGTTGATGGATTACCATGGTGGTGGCAAGCCGGACGACCCGGAAATGTACTTCAATGCGCGGGCGGAGAACTGGGGCCGGATGAGGGCTTGGCTGGCGGAGGCCGACATTCCTGATGACCCGGAACTTGACGCAGACCTGACGGGGATCGAGTATAGCTTTAGCTCTAAAAACCAGATACAGCTTGAAAAGAAAGAGGATTTGAAGAAACGCGGGCTTGCGTCTCCTGACATTGGTGATATGATGGCTATGAGTTTCGCCCCGCATCCGGCAGCAAAGACGCGGGATGAGCTATTATCAGAAGAGATTGCGGCAACGGTGGACCCGATGCAGGTACACTTCAAGCGGCTGGCAGAGACAGAACGGCGGCGCAGAGAAGCACAGCCGCAGAACTGGTGGGATTGATGAGCTGGCTACGCAGCAGGCTCCGCGCATGGTTGGGGATCAATGATGATTTCATCCTCGCCGACCGCAGAATGGATAAATGGGCAGAGCGCATAATTGCTGCCGAGCGTGAACTTGAATCCTTCAAGTCCGCCCTGAAAGCCCGCGCCGCCGAATCCCGGCAGAAACCGGCGTATACTGATTTTGAGAGCAGCCAACAGGCAGTGTTGGCAGAATTCGAGGAGAAGAATGGCGTTCGTAGCTAAGGACAAATCGAAGCATACCAACATCGACAGCATGAGACACGCCGATGCGAAGTTTATGGCCAGCCAGCCCAAGCCGGAAGCGGTCGAACCGGGGGAAGAGGAGCAGGGCGAGCTTGAGCCTCATCACGAGCAGATTCACGAGCATCTGCGCTCGATGCACGAGCAGACGGGCGAGGCGCACAGTCATGTCGAGCATCACGGCGACGGAACGCACACCAGCCATCATGTGACCAAAGAAGGCGAGGTTACGGGACCGCACCATCACAATACGGCTGAGGAAGCGAAAGCCAAGCTGGACGAGTTCTTCAACGAAGAGGCCAAAGAGCCGCAACATGAGGGCGGCGAAGAGGGTTACTAATGCCCTGGGATGAGGTCATGCACAAATGGGGCGCCGGCCAGCTTCACAGCGAGTCGAAATCAGGCCCGCGTGTGCGTAATCAAAGGCAAGCTGTTGCAATCATGGAGTCAGAGAAGCGTAAGGCCGAAGGTGGAAACTCTGAATATCAGCCATCAAGGAGGGCAGCCGTGAAGATGAAAACGGTTAATCTAGGCAAGAAGGGCAGCTTCCAGGAGCATCCGGGCGCGGAGCATGAGGCATTGGGGATACCGTTGGGTGAGAAGATACCGGAAGCGGCGCACGAACGGGCTGCTCATTCCAGAAGCCCGCGATTGCGGCACATGGAAGCCAGCGCGAAGGGTTTCAAGGCGATGCACAAGGGGTAAGCGATGGGATCACCATACGGCATTGCAACGCCGCTGGTTAATTATCTGGCGGGAATCCCGAAGAGAGCTACCGATGCAATGAGCGGAGATTCATTGCGCCGGACACTTGCCGATAAACTCGGTATTCCTTTGCTTTCGCCCGATGCTGTACCTGATACCAGTTGGCACGATCAGATGATCCGAGAAGCTCAGAAGAGTTTTCAGGGGCATCCGGTGATACAGCCTCCCGTTGCGCCACTAGCAAAACAAGTGAAGGTGAAATAATGGACTTCGAGCGCCAAAAGTCGGTGACCGATGAATTTAGGCGTAACTGGGAGCGCATTTACCGCCAGCAGGAAGAACGCAAGAAAGAGAAGCAGACGACATATCCCAACGGTTGCCCGATTCTCACTGAGGAGCGCGTAGATGGCTGAAGACACCGCCCAACCGACACCAACGCTCACGCCGCTAGCTCCCCGCGATGATTGGGCTGATTGGGTTCCCGGTAAATACGCATCCTTCCCTGTTTCGCCGGAGCCGATGTTTGGGCCTGATGAGCTGGGCGAGTACAAATCTGCAATCGATGACATGGATGAAACGGTAACGCGGGCGGATTCGGCGGCGCGTATCTTCGAGGTCATGCAGGCGGCAGAGGCGCAATTATTCAGCCGCGGCTACCATTTTCTGAATTCCTCGCGTAATGGTTGGTCGCTTTATGGCAGAGTGAATGGAGCGCGGGCCAGCGGACAGGAGATTCTACAGACACATAACGCCGGTAAGTTATTTAGCTGCAATGTATACTCTGCACGGCAAGACAAGATCAATTCAATTCTTGCGGTAGATGTGCCGGGGCTGACATTTGTTCCCAAGCGCGATGCTGACCCAATGGATCAGGAAGCGGCGGACGAGGCGAAGAAATACCTCAAAGTATGGCTGAATGATGCCGGAATCAAAGAAATCGTGGGCGAAATCTCCGATCTGTTCTATACCGACGACCGGGTTGTTCTCTACACCCGCTCAGTGGCGGACGAACAGGAATGGGAGACAGAGACGCCGGACGCGCCCCAAGTTGCCTCTGGAGCGCCTGAGCAGGAAGGTGAGGCTCCAGAGACGGAGAACGAAAAAGAACCAGTAACTAAAGAGGTTCCCGCCGTAAAAGAAATTACCACAACGCATGGGAAGTTAGAGGCCAAGGTTCCGATAGCTGCAAATAATCAGCGCAGTATGCCGTGGATTCGGCTCATGTCCGAGGAAAACGCGAATACCCTCAAAGAGCGTTATCCGTGGATAGCCGACAAGATCAAGGGTGGCGGAACGAGCGGCAAGGACCAGATTGACCGCCAGATGCGGATTCTGGTTAGGCTGGCCGTGCAAACATCCTCAAGCTCCGGGGAAAGCTGGCAACAAGACGCGACAGAAACATTCACGTGGTATCGTCCAAGCCATTATCGCTCGATAAAGAAGGATGATGTACGCAAGGTATTTAAAGAGAACTTCCCTGATGGTTTGTTAGTCGTTCACGCCGCTGGAGAGTTTGCGTTTTGCCGCAACGAGTCCCTGAATAAGCATTTGAAGGTCATCCACGCGAAGAAGGGTCCAGGGCAGAATCGCAGGGCTATCGGAACAAACTATCTTCCCCTACAAAAGATTCTCAACGCTGAAATCTCGCTGGTAGACCGGCAATTCCGTTCGGCTATTGCAAGACGTTTCCACAATTCAGAGCGCATCAACTCTGAAACGCTGAATGGGCAGATGAATGACCCGGCGAAGAGTACGCCGGTGCTGGTGCAGAACGCCAATGAGAAAATCTCTGATTTTACGGCAGTTGAAAATATTGCACCTGTCAATACAAGCATCATGGAATTTGTCCAATGGCTGATTCAGGGAGCTCCAGAAGCGATGGACGGCGGCGAACCGGCCATGTTTGGCGCTCAGACAGGCGAGAACGATCAAGGGGTATATCAGACAGCAAAACTCAAGCGCGACGCGGCGCGGGGCATCTATGCGGTTCCGTGGGCGCAGATTTGCATAGGGTTGGCAAAGGCAGTGGAGCAGGCCGTCCAGTGCGCGGCCAAGAATCGCATAACGTCGATTCGTTCCAATATACCCGGACAAGGCAAGTTGGAGATTGAGTTAGGGAAGTTACAGGGAGATGCGCTGTGCTATCCAGAGTCGATGGATATTCCGCAAACAATCGCGGAGCAAGAAGCGCAAATGGCGGAATTGCTGGAGAACGGCAAGAACATAGCAATTTATCAGGCGATTGCAACCGATCCCCGTAATTTGACAGTGTTCGCAAACTTCCCATCGCTTTCAGGACTTGAAATACCCGGTTTGGATTCAGTCGAGCAGCAACAGGGAGAGTTTGAGCTATTGCTCCAGTCCGGTCCACTGGATAATCCGCAACTAGCGCAGATTCAAAAGCAGATACAAGAAGGCCAGACACACCCCGAAGCGCAGACGCCTGAAGGCCAGCAGGCAATGCAGCAGTTGCAGCAAATGGAGCAGCAGTTGCCGCCTAAAGTGTCGAGCGTCCCTGTAGCTCAGGACGGCAGCGAAAACCACCAGATTCATGCACAGATTGTTCTTGGACTGGTTACCTCGCCAGAGGGAAGAAAGCTCAAGAACGGCGACCCGCAGCAACAGGCGATTTATCAAAACCTCATGCTTCATTGGAAAGAGCATGTGGAGATGAGCCAGAAACTTACTCCTCCTAAGGAAATGGAATTCAAGGGCAGCATGACGGTTGACCCGAGCAAGTACGGGCCGGAGGTTCAGTCCAAGATATTCCAGGCGGCGGGATTGCAGGTAAGCCCGGAAGAGGCGACAGATACCCATGAACTTGTACCGCATGAAGTGACAACCGAGAAAGAGGGCGTGGACGAGCAAGGTGTTCCGGTCAAACAGAAAATTGCAATGGTGAATCCGGGCGGGAAGTTAGGTTGATGGAATCGCTATTTGGCGTAGCGGTGTTTGCGATCCTGATGATTGTGGCGTTTGAGGTTTTGAGGGAATATCTCAAGAAATTCAAGTAAGGCGCGAGAGCGCGGAAGTGAGGAGACATGGCAGATGAAAGCGCAGTAATGGATGCTGTTGAAACCGGCGCAGAGGAAGTCGAATCTGGGGCCGAAGAAGTTGAGCAGGGGCAAGAACAGGTAGACGAGGGCGAAGCCGAAGAAAAAGGCGGCGACAAAGGCCCTTACACAACTCAGTTCTCTCGCGAATACCGGGCGGCGATGAAGGCGCTCGAATTACAGCACCCGGAGCAAAAGAAGTTCCTCCAGCAGGCCCGTGACAACCATGCGCGGCTCTTTGCCCTGACTCAGCTTGAGCCAAAGGGCATTGACGGTGTGCGCGAACATTACGCCATGCTGGATGGTCTTGTGCGCGGCGACTTCAAGGGGCCGGAGGCACTGACTGCGATTCAGGAGGAGCTTGCCGGGGTTGAAGAAGTAGACAACCTGCTCATCAATGGCGATCCAAAAGCGTTTGACGCGCTAGGCGAGGATTTTAACGCTGGACTGGCGAAACTTGCCCCGGCGTATCTTGAGCGCGTAGCGCAAACTGACCCGGCGGCGTTTGAGGCCGCCGTGTTACCACATTTTGTCTCCACGCTGGCCGGGAGCGATCTGGTCAAGGAATTCAACGCGCTGGTGGACGTTCTCAATGCAAAGGACGACCCGCGCTTTGATGATGCCACTAAAATGAAGTTCGCCATGAGCCAACTTGCCAAAATGGGTAATTGGCTCAATGGTTTACAGGCTAAAGTCGGAGAGATTAAGCCCGCTGGAGCGGCGAAGGATACTCAACAGGCTGACCCCCAAAAAGAAATTGAGCGCGAACGTCAAGAACTTCATTGGGAGCGGAGCATCTACCCCGAAGCCGGTAAACTCGTTCGGCAGAAATTCAATGAATTATTGGCTCCTCTTCAAAAGCGCCTAAAATTGACCCCAAAGCAGGTCGATTCAGCCTTTGCCGACTTCAAGAGCAAAAATACTGCTGCATGTGAAGCAGACGCGGACTATATCCGCCAAAAGAATTTCTATCGGGGCCAGAAAAATCCTTCCCCAGAAGCAGTTCTCAACATGGTTCGGGCGCAACTTGCCAAAACAGGGAAAACTGTATTTGAGCAGGTAAGGTCTGAGCGTTGGGAGGGATTTCTTTTTGGAACGCCTAAACCAACTCCGCAGCCCGGAAAAGATGGAAAGATTACACCTAAAGGCCCAGCATCGCCAAACGTCGAGGTTCGTACCGTGATGCCGCCACGCAATGAAATCGACTTCCAGCACACGCCGATTGATTGGATGGCAAGCACTCGACCGGGCGGCAAGCAGTACAGGCTTTTCAGTGGAAAGGTGATTCAGGTTCGACCGGCGTAGGCATTTGTGCTATGCTTTTTGGTAGAGATTGAGTGCAGGCTGTAGGGAGTCCGGGGGCGCAATACTTTAGCGGTCCTCTAAAGACCTTCTGGCAGGCCGGAAAGACGGCCACTAGATTCAGGCCCGTTCTCAGCCGGGTTTCTAAAGAGTAAGCCCTGAATGAAGCAGTTGATGGGACATCAACGCCGGGGCGCGTAAGCGCAGCCGAGCTTTATTCAGGAGCATTAACATGGCAGTACCGATGGTAGAACTGGCCGCAGAGGCCATTGAACTTGATGCGTGGGTACAGGAAATTCCTGATTATCAAGCGCATTTCGACCGTTTTCTCACCCGCCTCGAAAAATCCGCTCACAAAATGGACATTTCCAATAACACCACTGGCGGCGGGTATACCCGTCAGCCGATGCGTGTTCCGTTCCGTGGGCAGGGTGGGGCGACAATCCAGCAGGCAACCGCCGACACTTCCAGCTCAATCTTTATCTGGAATCGCGGCACTGGCTCGAACTATGGCGGCTTTACCGCTGCGCCTGTACGTCTGGTCAACACCTGCGAAATCTCCAATCTTACCATGCAGGCGACCGAGGGCAAGGATCGCGGCCTGGTCAAGATCAAACGCGAGGAGTTGCAGAACTCGCTCAAGGTCTTTGACAATGGTGTGGAATCTCTTCTGCACCGCGATGGCTCAGGCACAATCGCAACCATTACTGCGACCGGCAGCGTCAATAGCACGTCTGGTGGTGGATTGATTGGCAGTGCAACCTACTCCAGCATCACCGGCATCGATAATGCGGCTGCGCTCCAAGACCAGCAGACTATTACCTTCCTGTCGGCGGTCGGCGGAACAAACCATGGCAGCGCAACCCTCTCCTTTGTCGATCCTGTCTCCAATACCATCTACAGCACTGCCGCATGGCCGGGTACGGCTGGCGGGCCTGTGGCTGGTGACATCATCGTGGTACAGGGCGGCACTGGCGCATCTGCATCGTCTATTCTCGGCAAGGATTACTGGCTCCAGAATGGCAACGTAGGCACCATCGCCGGCGTGAGCAAGGCTGATTGGCCGGGCCGTCTTTCGACTCCGACAATCAACTTCGGCGGCACGGGTTCACTCGTTCCGCAGACCCGGCAGCGCACTGACGCCATTCGCATGAGAGCGATGGGCGACGATTACGAAGCGAACGAGACTGCATTTGTGCTGGCGAATCCCGCGCAGGGCGTGGCACTCTCCAATCAGTTCTACAACCCCGGCTACACCCGTCTGGACGAGGGCGAGAAAGAGCGCGTCCCTGATCTGGCCCGCAAGCAAATGCAGGACACAATCCTTGGTTGGGATGCTGTCTGGGCTTCAACTGCTGAAGCAACCCGCATGGACCTGATTGTTCCCGACACCTGGTATTTCGGCGAACTGTTCCCGACCCGCCTGCACGAGTGGACCCCCGGAAACACGATTGCCGCCGTACCCGCAGTCGGCGTATCGCAGACCCCTGCGGCCACGTACTATGACTCGCAGATGTTTGCATACGAGCGTGGATTCCAGCTTGTTTGCAACGATCCCAAGAAAAATTTCTACTGGCAAGGTCTGCCTGTAGTCAATCTGTAACGCATCATAACCGCTTAGGGGGTGAGCGCATCATCCCCGGAGACAGAGACATGAAACTTGATGAGACAGTTCCGATTGAGACATTCCTTGATGTTCTGCTAATCGAGGAGATTCCGGTACAGGACGCAACAGATACCGGACTTGTGACAGCAGATGGAAGGCAGATTATACGTTCGGCCAAGGCCGCACGTAAGCCGATGACTGGCAAGGTGCTTTCCTGCGGCGAACGATTCCCGATGTCTGGCGTGTGGGTAGACAATCCCTATCGCCCCGGTGATGTAGTGCGAACCAATGAGTTTGGGCGCGACTACATTATTCTTAACCCCGATGACGAATTCAGGCCGGACGCGGTGAAGTATTACCTGATTCGGTATGAGGACGTGATTGGGCGCTTGGTGCTGAAAGAGAATTTAGAACCAGGCTATTCTTCTGTTTTCTATGATCCAGAGGATGTCGTGAATGGAGTACAGATACCTTCTGGACTAACAGAGGAGCAGCGTAGCGAAGCTGTCCGCATAGCCAAGGAATATACACATGCGTAGGCATTGCCCATCGTGGTTTCAAGACCGGCTAACCCGCGTCGGTGGGCGTAATCCGCACGGCGAGCCACGATTCAAGCTCGTCTGGTGCGAATCGGAAACCATGCGCGATGGCGGTTATTTCGTGCGTGATGGCTATGAAGGCTACCGTGATGTTCCGGCCTACGGCGGCGATAAGTCATGGGCGATTGTGATGTGGGAACCAGCCTACATGCACGGCACGGCATACCGCTGGTACAAGGACCACACGGACGAAAACACTGGCCTTGTGACTCTTGGGCAGTATCCCTATCACGGGCGCTACCGGGTCATCAAAAAGCTGATTCACCGTGAACTGATTAACGGTGATTGCCACACTTGGAGAATGGAGCCGACACACTTCATTCTGGACGTGATGATTCCGCTTATCATCGGCTGGAATAAGCTCTCGAACGTGCAGCGGCTTGCGGTGATTGCAGAAAAAAAGGAAAAGGAAGAGAAAGAGGCTGACCGGCTATTAGAAGATTCAATGTCGGCTTGCCGAATCAGGCGTGACTCGCCGATGGTGCAGAAACGCCTTGAATTGATGGAAAGAACGATGGAGCAGGCTATGACTATCGCTGCTCGGACTCAACGCGGTATTCACCAACTTGGAGCGTAGAGACATGAACGCAACGATTGAAGTTGAGGCATTTTGCAGAGATGTTAAATTGCCCGAAGGCCTGAGGTTCCACGAATGGGAGGATTCGACAACGGTTCGCGCTGTTCCCGATGTTGGGTCAAACGTATTTATCGATGCACAGATGATCGCGGTTGAACGAATATCTGATGGCGCATTGAAGACGATGGAAATTTCGCACCTAAAGGGCAATGGGAACGCGCCCATTGTGGTACAAGTCACTGAATTATCACAGGCGGTGGATAAGGCCATCGCGGAACTAGGAGCGTAGAGACATGGAAACAATCAAGCAGGTTCATGGATTCACCGATCCGCTTTCCGCTTCGCAGATGCGAACGCAGAACCCGGACCTTTTCGACACGCGGCTTCCCCGCATGTTCCCGATTCACCGGCACATCTACATTTACTCGACAGCGCGGCGCGACTTCCCTAAGAAACATGTCTACTGGAAGCAGGGCGCGTTGCTCGGTTGTCACAAGGGTGAGAGGTACGTTTGTTGCGGATCAATTCCTGACCCTCCACAGCAATTATCTGTCGATCCTGACCGTGGCGGCTTGAGAGTAGATGTAGAGCCGCGAGACGAGGCGGGCTGGAGAGTGGCAATCGACATTCTCAATCCCAACAATCCGAGCCTCGATCCGTACATCAACCTCAACAGCCAGCAGTCGGCTCTTTATGCAACAGGCCAGAATGTTGACCTGATTCGCTATGGACTTTTCCCGTCGCTTAACAATCCTCCCAAAGAAGAAGAGATTCTCAGGGCGGAGAAGGCGCGGGATGAAAGCTATCAGAGACTTGTGGATGAGGCGTTTGCGGAGCAGGCGTCGAATCCGCAGGGATTCAGGATGTGGCTGCGAAACAATCCAGACATCAACACGGCCATGGAAGCTCTTGGCATTACCGCAGACTGGCATACAAAATCTGAAATCAAGGCAACCTGCCCGAATTGCGGAGACACAATAAAGGCTGGTATTGCCTTCCACAAGTCTAGTGCCGGAGTGCTTTGCATCATCGACGCTGAGAGAGCGGCCAAGGCGGGCGTGAAGATGCAAGAAGAGGATGAGCCGCAAAGACGTGGGCCGGGGCGTCCGCGCAAGGAAGTAGCGGCCTAACAGCTTGGGCGGAGGGCTGTGGGGCTTGATTCGGTGCCATGTCTCCATCGGGTTTGCAACGCGGCACCGCCCAAGTAAGTTGAGAGGGGTTTGCTATGGCAGAAGCGGTAGTTGGCGGAAATATTAGGTATCCTTCGCTGCAATCTATCGCAGACCTCTTCCGTGTGTCGATCAATGATTCCTTTGCCGGGGCGACAAATACACCGGGCGAAGGTCTTGTGATGACGAATAGCAATCCAGACCTTCTCACTTTTATGGGAAGCTCAATTAGAGACATGTACTCTGACCTCCGCAATGTGGGCGATCCCGCTCTGCTTCTCGACAACTATCTCTTACTCGGTATCCCGCCGTTAGCAGAAATAGACCCGACAGTGCAAGTCTGTCTCTCTTATGCCGGGTATTTCAATGGCTATATATGGAGCAACTTATGGACACTCCCTATTAGTTGCCAGACGGTTGAAAGGCTTTGGGAGCGCTGGAGTACCACGGCACCGGGTGGGATATTCGTACCGATGGAACCTGCTCCTTTTGGACTTCCGCCGATTCAGCAGACTGCCCGAATGGGCCAATGGGAAATGCGCCAAAATGCAATCTGGATACCAGGAGCGATGTTGCAGGTAGATTTGCGGATTCGTTGCCGCATAACTTTTCCACAAGTTCTCGATCCTGCCAATGTTGATTTTGATACAGCATACGTGCCGATTCTCAGTTGTGAAAATGCAGTTGAGGCCGGAATGCGAAAAAAGTATGCTGCTCGTTTTGCTCCCGAATTGAAGGCCGATGCAAAGCAAGACTACGAAGATTCTTTGTTCAAGTTGAAACTGGAAGTCAATCGCCAGATGCAGAACACCGAATATCAGCGCATTGAATACGGAGATGAGGCCACGGAAGGGTTTGGAATCTGGTCGCAACTCTAACGGCGCGAGGAGCGCCTTAACCGAAGCAATGTGTCGAGGAGGCACATCCAACATGGCAAATCAACTGCTTTTGAATCCTTTCCCGCTTGGCGTCAGCGAGTCGCAATATTTTCAGGAACTCAATGGCTCCATCCAACTAGCCGGAAGCGCAGTCACAACCGGCGAGCCGATTAACTGGAGCGATCTTATTTCTGGTATTGGCTACAACGAAGTCAACTATCTCGGCAATGGCGTAAACGGCAATGGCGCCGCTCTTGTCACCGCTCTTACAGCTTCAGGTTCCGGGTCAACGGCGATTATCACCGCAACCAGCGCATCCAATTTTTCCGTAGGCCAGCAAATTCGTTTCAAGGGATGTACTTCGACTCTTGGACTTTTGCTGAATGGTCTATCTTTTACCGTGACCGCCTCCACTCCTGGGACATCATTTGTGATCTCGTCGCAGTTGACAGGATCGGGAAGCGGCGAAACCGGCATGGCGATTGTGGACAAAACCGTTCACCCGCTTCTTGTCGGGACAACGCCAACACAAACCATCACCGTAACGGCCATATCTCCATCCGGCTCTGTCTGCACGGTAACGGCAGCAAACAATCTGCTCCCTGGCGCACAGGTCATCTTCGGGACATTTACCACTGGTACACTTGGCCCGAAGCTGGTTTTGGCAGGGCCGATGTATGTCCTTGCCTCTACCAGTTCCGCGTTCACGGTCCAGATGCCTTCGGCGCTCACCGGCTCGACAGGCGCTTGCACGGCAACCGGGATTAATCCTCCACAACCGTTCTCTTGTCTGTTCTGGTCGAGTCTTGGAAGTGGTTATGAGTATACATATTCCAGCGCAACTGGAGTATTGTATGCGCAGACCACTGCTGGATTTACCCCTGCTGGCACAAACGCGGCATCTACGCTCTCCATTGGCGCGGGCACCCCGGCGACATACCCGGTTGGCACTGCCGCAAACACGGGATCAACAACGCTGGTAGCCACTGGGGCTGTCACGATTCCTTTGGCTGCACAGGTATTTACCGGCACAGCAGTTGCCGCCGCTGGTCTGGCCGCTCTTGCCGCTGGAGCTTATCCGGCTGGCGTTCTTGGAGATGTCATCAAGTGGACTGCGAAGTTCCCGAAGGTGGCGCAGTTCTAGGGAGAGTTCATGCACGGAACCACGGGAACGCCCGTACCACTAGCAACACTGGGAGGGCTGGTCACTTTAGCCAGCCCCGACAGTTTGCCAGAGGGCGCGTCTCCGCGTTGCTATGACAATGACTATCTGGTAGGGCAGACAGAAACACGAGATGGTCTGACGAGCCAATATCAGCCGCTTGGCATAGTGCCTATTGGACCAAATGCTCCTACTGTTGCTGCAACGGACAGCGTTTTACCATGGACCAATCCATCTAACATTCTGCACGATGATGGAAGTTTCGCGTCAGTCGCGGCCTATCCAGCATCAGGGAATCTGTATGTAACTGGATTCGTTGAAAATCTTCCATCGACGGATAACCCGCAAGTCTATGAAGTTGCACTCAAAGGGTGGAGCGATTCAAACGCACAAGTATCTGTCAGCCTGATTCTCGATGGAGTATCGATAGGGAATCCACGCACTATAACGCTTCCGTCCAGCAATTCGACCATCACTCTTGGCTCATTGTTAGACGGATGGGGAGTTTCGCTTTCATATTCTCAAATCAACGATCCTAGTTTTGGGCTTGCAATCAGCGTCAATTCTTCTTTCCCGCTAGCGCAAGCGTTTCTTGATTATGTAACGATAACTGTTGGAGTAAATGAGGCAGCGGAAAACTTCGACTTCATAACGACTTTCACAGCGCAGAATGGCTCGGTAAAGAATCTTTCCCTTGATGCTGCCGGAAACTTCTACATAGAGGATGTGACAAACAATCCCGGCGTATTGACGCTTGCAATGGATGGAATATCTCCTAACTCCTTCGCGGTTGGAGTTAATGGCCCGGATGTGGAATATCTGGCGTTCAACGATCTTACCTCCGGCTCGGATATGCCGCGCCAGTATACAGCGAACTGGATTGATCGCATTACGCAAGTGGGACCGGGTGCAGCGCCCGCATTTTCTCCGGGGGCGGCAACCGCCAACACATTTGCAATTTCTACAATCACGCAAAATCCCGCTCACTATAACCATAACAATCCGGGCAACTTTGATTCATTGCTGTGGTCAGCGGGGCCGGGGAATACTCAGCCGGGAAACACAGTAACCGTTTATTACGATCTGCAATATGGTGAGCCGGGATGGGAGGATTTTACTCTTGTCGATGCTTTCAATTCCGGTCAATCTGTTTATGTATATATCAGCGGCGCAAGCGTGGGCACCTTTGCAAACGGCACATATCTGGTTACTAGTGTCGGACAAGGACTTCCACCCGGACTAGACCACTGGAGATATTTCTTTACCTTCCAGATACCGACAACGAACTATCAGAATCTTGTCATCACGCCGGGGCAGTATCAAATAACTGTTGCGACAATGACAACCAGTGTGCCAGTTCCTAACCTTGAAATCGGGAACAATATAACTATCTCTGGAAGTTCTGTTGCGAGTTACGATTCATCATGGCCGATCTCAGAAACACTTAATTCCGGCGCAATGGCAATTACAGAAAGCTCTGTAGCTTCCGGCGTGGCGACTCTGAACTATTCTGTTTCGCAAGGAACTCCTCCCGTAAAGGGCCAGCTTGTCACGATCACAGGAACGACAAATGCCAATGGCGCACTGAATCAAACGAATGTGCCGATAACCTCTTCAACGGCTTATGGGGGAATTGTCAGCACATCCGGCACGGCTGTTACATGGGTAAGCGGAGACAATTTTTCAAACCTAAGCGCGGGACAGCAAATTGTCATTGCAGGAGCGTCTTATATTGTTGCGGCCAGTCCTGCGCCCACTTCTACAACTCTTTCGGTGACCTCCACGGCAGGTACGCAGACGGCAGTTCCGTACAATTCAGGAACGCTCATCAACGGCACTTTCACCTATGCTGTTTCGACTCCCGACGCTGCATCTGCGCCGGAAGAGGGTCAGGCTACTACGGCAGGCACGATCTTCGCATTTGATCCCGGAGTGAATACGCTAGGTGGTCTGACTGATCCCATCTATGGAAATGCCAACGGCGGGACATTGGTATTTACGAGCGCAGTTGCTCAACTTATTGGAACGGGGACACGGCAGGGAGTCGTATTCTTCATCACGCGCAACGGATACTGGACCTCTCCAAGCCCGCCAGTAACATTTACCTGCCCGGAAAACACGACAGCAATCAATGTCAGCCTTCCTATCGGACCACCTAATGTTGTAGCTCGTGGAATTGCGATCACTGAGCCGGGACAAAACGGAGTGCCGGGAGACAACTTCTTTACGATTCCTACTCCTGTAACTTACATTGTTGCGAATGTTTCATACACGGCAACCGCACTTATTATCAATGACAACACATCAACCTCCGCAAGTTTCTCATTCCCCGATACTGTATTATTGAACGCTCTTGCAGTTGATGTGCAGGGATTCAATCTATTCAATCAGATTGAGATAGGCGAACCAGGCTGGATTGTCCCGTATGCAGCGAGAAATTTCTATGGTCTATGCCGCAATAAGATTCAGAACTTTAACAATCTGAGTTTCGATGGCGGTTATTTACCGGCGGGAACATTGAATCCGCTAGGATGGACCACGCCGGATGCTTATGGGAGCCTTTCAGTTTCTCCGGTATTCGGAAACTCCTATTACATCAAAAACACGACTTCTGGAACGCTTGCAGTGGCAGGTCTAATTTCTCAAACGGCATACCAGGATGCGTACCAGCAGCCCATCATCAACATCAATACGGCCTATTCTGTGCGAATGACAGCCCGGACTCCATCAAGCAATACGACCGGGAATCTGGTTATTACGCTCACAGCCAATGGTGCGGTGATGGGGTCGTACTCATTACCATTTGCCGATATGACAAGCAGCATGGCGACCTATACCGGGACACTTCTGGTTAACGAATTTCCTACTGTTCCATCAGCTTTAATGCTGAATGTCTCGGCTCAAGGAATTGGCGCTGGCGCAGACGTGGAGATTGATCGCTTCGATGTGTTCCCAACCGCGATTCCGATTCTTACCACTACCGTTTATGGCTCCTATGCAAACGACGTTGAGCAGGTAGATGGAGTCACAGGACAAGGACTTTTCCAATCTGAGAATCAACAGCCGGTGAATGGCGCGGTTGTCATGTACGACACCTTCTATGGGCTGAAAGAATCGTCCATGTATTCATGGCGCAGTTCGCCGAATCTGGAACCCTCGCAGTGGGAGGAGCCGGAAGTAGCGCAGAGGGCCGGAGCTTGCGGAATCAATGCCTACGACTTCGGCGAACAATGGCTCGTGGAGGCTTGCGAGAATGGATGTTATCTTTATGAGGGCGGCCAGCCGGGAAAGATCAATCAGGAAATCTATCAGGTTTGGAAGGCTATCAACTGGCAGCAGAAAAAGTGCATTTGGGTAAGAAATGATGTTGTGGGACGAAGATTGTTTATCGGCGTTCCGATGGCTACGCCGAATTTCTGGTTGCCTAACGCTCCTGTAAATGCCAATCCAACCAGCCCGAACGTCATCTTGATGTGCAACTATCAGGGCATTGACTCAGGCGAGGGAATTAAAACGTCTCCGCAGATGCACACGACGATGTTTGGCGATCTGAAAGCCATTGACATGCGGCGCAAGTGGTCAATCTGGCAGATTCCTTCGCCATATGCGGCTTTTGTCCAGACCAACGAAGACCAAAAATTCTATATCTGCAATGGCGCGGGAAACTCCAAGATTTATGCGTTGGACCCGAACGCATCAGACGATGATGGAACGCAGATTGACTCGCTCTATATAACCTACGGGTTCCCGGATGCTACCACAAGGCAGAAGTTTCCTGCATTGGGTCCGGGAAATATCCGCGTTGGATACTTCGATTTTACTGGCGACGTGACAGAACACATGGATGTGCGTTTCCTGCCGAACCAGCTTATCGGTCCGGGCGATTCAACGGTTGGTTACAATCCGTGGACTATTCCGGGGGGATTTGACCCGATAGCGGGAAGTAACTGGAATCGCAAATCTAGTGTGAATTTCTTTGCCAACCGCGCTTTCGTTGAGTTCAGAGGAGCGGGATTCCGTGTGAGCGCATTAATTCTGACTATTTCAAAGGATGTTTGGAACTCTCCATGGGGGCCGAAATGAGCATTGGCGGCGATGATCTTTTGACGCAGATCGAGAATGAGAGTCCGAAGCTCGGTCAATATCTACGTGCTCACTTGGTCCCGGCTATTGAAACTTTGGCCACGAATACCGGCGCATCGGCAACCGGCTTTGTACCGGCGCCGGACCCGCCAGAGGGGGTTACGGTAAACCCTGTCAGCCCGGAGCATATTGAAGTGACGATCCAACACTCCGCGCCAGTGAATAAGGGAATCGAGTATTTTACGGAAGTTGCGACCAATTCAGCGTTTACGAATCCCCGCGTAGAGCATCATGGGGCTACTCGTTCGCCAGTAAACCCGATTTACCTTCCCACAAACGACAGCACCGGGACGGCGCACAACTATTATTTGCGCAGCTACGCTCAACAGCCGGGTTCTCCCCCTTCAACGCCACATGTCTACGCTGGAAACCCTGTCACCATGACCGGCACGACAAACGCGGATCATACGGCATCGACCGGCAGCGGAACGGCGGCGGCAAACGGCTCTCAGGGGGGTAGTGGGTGGGGCAAGGTTTTGCAGCGGCCAGCGGTCGCGCCGAAACGGAGCGTCTGATGGTGCGAGACTACCAACCCGGCGATAAAGAGGCGCTTGCGGCCATCCACGAGGCGCAAGGGCTGGATTACAAGTTCCCGGACGTGGATGGACCCCTATTTTTCGTAAAAAAGGTGCTGGTTGACGAAAGTGGTAAGATTATGGCAGCACTTGTGTTGCGTATCTGCGCTGAGACGATGCTCCTGATGGACCCGGAGCAGGAACCGCAGGAAAAGTTGACGGAGATGCAAGAACTCCAGTCTTCGGTTCTAAGCGAAGCCTACAAGCAGGGGTTGGACGAAATTCACGCTTCTGTCCCTGAGATTGGCTTCGATAAGCGGCTGATTCAGTTGGGATGGGAAAAAGGGCGTTCCGGCTGGCATCTATGGACGAGGGCGACTCATGCGTGACGCAAAGAATCAAGCTAAAAGCGCGGCGACTATTGCAGGACAAACTGGCGCTCAGTTGGGCGCTGAAGCGCAGGGAATCGGCGCAAATCTTACGCCGTTTCTAACCTCAGAACTCGAACATCCTCAAGGATATTCCCAGCAGGATACCTCAGCCATGCTTGCTGCTGGACTTGGCGGGGCTGGCGGGGCCGCGTCTGGTATCACCGGGCTGGCAAACAAGGAAGCAGCAACCTCGCGCAATGCCGGAGGGTTCCAATCCGCCCTTGATGATGCCGCTAGACAGCGCATGAAGGCCGCTGCCGGGGCATCTGAGGGAATTGCAGCCACCAATGCCAATTTGAAGCAGACGCAACAACAGGACGCTGCCAGGGGCTTGCAGGGCATGTATGGGACGGATACCAGCGGCATGTTGGGAGCTACGGGGCAGGAAGCGAACGACATTAATGCAGAGGTTAACGCTAGTAAAACGGGTTGGCTGCAAGACGCGAATCAACTTTTGCAGTTAAGCAACAACGCGGCAAAATTCAAGGGTGGTTCTTAATGGCTACTCCGCTGGCTAAACAACTCGCCGATTATCAGGCCGCACAAGCCGGTCCCGCGCCCGATGAAATTCCCTATGCCATGATGCCCCAACAGAGCTTGCAGGAGGCAATGGCGGGTATCCCGGCAACTACGCCTCCTCGTGTCCAAGGCCCGGACGAAGGCCAGCAGATGATAAATAGCGACATGGCGCGGCTCAATAAGGTTCGCATGGCGCAGGCGCGGCCTTATGGGTTCGCTGGAGCGGAGCCAAGCGCGGAATTCCCACAAGGGCTTGAGCCAAACCACCCCGGCAAGATGGGACATGTTCTTCATGCGCTCTCGGTAGCCGGAAACATCGCAGGGGACATTTTTGCCCCGGCGACAATGGCGAACATCCCCGGCACACAATTGAATATGCAGGCGAAAGAAGGCAC
>Ga0181521_10002758_pt1 | contig 21017 bp, 18 predicted proteins | sample PEATcosm2014_Bin_32_FD_119764 | JGI IMG/M metagenome (GOLD analysis project Ga0181521, IMG submission 119764) | Peatland microbial communities from MTU Mesocosm Facility, Houghton, MI, USA - PEATcosm2014_Bin02_60_metaG | ecosystem: Environmental > Terrestrial > Soil > Wetlands > Peat | place...
GCTCGCCGTACTTGTTGACAAGACCGGCGGCCTTCGCGCTCTTGCTTTCCCCGGCGAGAGCGTCATGGATCGCCGCCCGGCCCACCGCGGTCGGTGCGCCAGCGGACATGTACTGCGCGTCCTCGGTATACATATTCGCGAGGGCGTCGGCGTTGGCGGCGTTGAACGCGTCGAACCACGCCGCTGTGACGGCCCTGATCGCGGCTTCATCGGCAGCGGTGTCCGGTGCCTTCGGCGCACACGCGCTCAGTGCGACCAGTACGGTCGCGAGGGCCAGAACGCGGTTGATGGTAGTCATCGTCGCCTCCTTGGCTATTGTAGTTGTTGGGCGCGCCACGGCGCTCGCGGGGCTTGGAGGCGTCGGCCGGAATCGAACCGGCGTACACGGATTTGCAGTCCGCTGCGTGACCACTCCGCCACGACGCCGGGAAACATTTGGAGCGGGAAACGAGGCTCGAACTCGCGACCTCAACCTTGGCAAGGTTGCGCTCTACCAACTGAGCTATTCCCGCCCGCGGCGAACCCGGAATTCTAAAGGGCGGCGGCGCCCTGTCAAGGACGGATCTCAGGCGCACGCCGGCTTTTCAGTTCCGGCCAGGCCGCCTGCAGATACAGCACCATAGACCACAGCGTCAGCACTGCGGCGATGACCGTGAGCGCGAGGCCCAGCTTGTAGATCGGCAGGCCCCACAGGTCCTCGTAGAACAGCATCATCGACAGGCCGACGATCTGCGCGACCGTCTTGAACTTGCCGAGCGCGCTGACCGCCACCTTGCGGCGCGCGCCGATCTCCGCCATCCACTCGCGCAGCGCCGAGATCGCGATCTCGCGGCCGATGATGACCGCCGCGGTCAGCGTCACGTACCAGACGGGATTGCGCGAGACGATCAGCACGAGCGCAGTGGCGACGATCAGCTTGTCGGCGACCGGGTCGAGAAACGCGCCCAGCGGCGATTCCTGGCCGGTGCGCCGCGCGATGTAGCCGTCGAGCGTGTCGGTAATCCCGGCGACCGCAAACAGCAGCCCCGCGGCGACGTCCCCCCAGCCGAGCGGCAGGTAAAAGAGCGCGACGATGACCGGGATCAGCACGATCCGCAGCCCGGTCAGCAGGTTCGGAATGGTGTAGCGACTCGTCACGCGTCAGCCACCCGGGTGCAGGCGTTCAAAGATGGCTTCCGCGAGCCGCCGGCCGATGCCGCGGACCCGCGCGAGGTCCTCGACGCCCGCGCCGAGCACGCCGTGCAGGCCGCCGAACTGCTTGAGCAGCTCGCGCCGGCGACCCGGCCCGAGCCCCGCGACGTCCTCCAGTATCGAGCCCTGGCGTGCCTTGGCGCGCCGCGCCCGGTGACCTGCGATCGCGAAGCGGTGCGCCTCGTCGCGCACGCGCTGCACGAGGTGCAGCGCGCGCGAGTCCGCTGGGAGTATAAGTGGCGTATCGGCGCCCAACAAGAAAAGCCGTTCCTGGCCCACCCGCCGATCGGCGCCTTTGGCGACGCCGACCACCGCCGCAACGGCGACGCCGAGCGTGGCGAGCACCGCGCGCGCCTCGGCCAGCTGGCCCGGCCCGCCGTCGATCAGCAGTACGTCTGGCACCGGCGCCTCGCCCGCCTTGACGCGCCGGTAGCGGCGCTCGAGCGCCTGGCGCAGCGCGCCATAGTCATCGCCCGGCGCGAGGCCCTCGATGTTGAACCGGCGGTAGTCGGCCTTGACCGGGCCCTCGGGGCCGAACACGACGCACGCCGCGACGGTCGCCTCGCCGCGCGTGTGGCTGACATCGAAGCACTCGAGCCGCCGCGGGACTTCCGCGAGGCCGAGCGCCTGGCCGAGCGCGGCGAGCTGCTCGGCGATGCCGGCCGCGGTCGCGATGCGCATCTTGAGCGCCTCGGCGGCGTTGTCGCGCGTCATCTCGAGCCAGCGCGCCTTGAGCCCGCGCTCGGCACGCTTGAGAACGACGCGATGGCCGGCGCGCTCGCTGAGCGCGGCGGCGAGCACGTCGGCGTCGGCGATCTCCACCTCGAGCACGATCTCCTCGGGCGCCGGGTGGGTCAGGTAGTGCTGGGCGAGGAAGGCCGCGAGCACTTCCTCCGGCTCGGCGAACGGCGCGCGCGCGAAATAAGTGGTCGTGCCGAGGTTCTGGCCACCGCGCACGAACATGAGCCCGATGCAGTACTCGCCCGGGCCCGCCACGACCGCGACCGCGTCGCAGTCGAGGTCGGCCCCGGCCGTGACGATCTGTTTCGCCTGGATGCTCTTCAGGGCCGCGAGCTGATCGCGCAGCGCAGCGGCCTTCTCGAACTCGAGCGCCGCCGCGGCGGCGTCCATCCGCGCGGCGAGGTCGGTCGCGACCTCGTCGTTGCGGCCGTCGAGGACGCGGACCGCGGCGCTGACGTCGGCCGCGTAGTCCTCGCGGCTGACGAGCCCGACGCACGGGCCCGAGCAGCGCTGGATCTGGTACTGCAGGCATGGCCGCGTGCGGTTGGCGAAGTCGTTGTCCTCGCACTGCCGCAGCCGGAAGATCTTCTGCAGCTGCAGCAGCGTCTCGCGCACCGCGACCGTGCTTGGATACGGCCCGAAAAACCGGCCGGGGAGCCTGCGGCTGCCGCGGTAGAAGCTGAGTCGCGGGAACTCGTGCTTCGTCGTTAGGTAGAGGAACGGGAAGCTCTTGTCATCCCTGAGCAGGATGTTATAGCGCGGCTTCAGCTTCTTGATCAGGTTGAACTCGAGCAGCAGCGCCTCGGTGTCCGAGTTCGTCACCGTGACCTCGATGGCCGCGACCTGCTGGACGAGCGCCAGCACCTTCGGCTGCACGAGGTCGGCGCGGAAGTAGCTCGCGACGCGCGCTTTGAGGTTGCGCGCCTTGCCGACGTAGATCACGCGCCCGGACGCATCCAGCATCCGGTAGACGCCGGGCCGCGTCGGCAGCGAGGCGACGAAGGACTTCGGATCAAACGGCTGGCGCGCGGGTCCGGCCGAGGCGTCGGCGGGCGCGGCCGGCTGTGGCGCCGGCGGTGCTGCAGCGGCGGCGCCGGAGTCCTCTGCGGGCGGAAGGTCGGGTGGCGACATCGGAACCTATGTTCCGGTCGCCGCCACCCGCGGTGCAAGTCCGGTCAGCCCGTCTTGAACTGGGCCTCCTCGGTCGAGCCCTTCATGGCGGTCACCGAGGAGGTGCCGGCCGTGACGGTCGTCGCCACGTCGTCGAAGTAGCCGGCGCCGACCTCGCGCTGGTGCTTGGTCGCCGTGTAGCCGTCCTTCTCGGCGGCGAACTCGGCCTGCTGGAGCGCGACGTAGGCCGACATCTGCCGCTCCCGGTAGCCTTTCGCGAGCTCGAACATCGAGTAGTTGATGGCGTGGAAGGCCGCGAGCGTGATGAACTGGAACCGGTAGCCCATGGCGCCCAGCTCGCGCTGGAACTTGGCGATCGTCGCGTCGTCAAGCGTCTTCTTCCAGTTGAACGACGGCGAGCAGTTGTAGGCGAGCAGCTTGCCCGGGTACTCGCGGTGGACGCCCTCGGCAAACAGCTTGGCCTCCTCGAGATCGGGGTGGGCGGTCTCGCACCAGACGAGGTCGGTATACGGCGCGTAGGCGACCCCGCGGGCGATTGCCGGCTTCAGCCCCGCTTTCACGTAGAAGAACCCCTCGGCCGTGCGGCCTTTCGCCGTCTCGATGAACGGCGCGTCGCGCTCGTCGACGTCGCTCGTCAGCAGGCTCGCGCTCTCGGCATCGGTGCGCGCCACCAGCACGGTCGGCACGCCGAGCGTGTCGGCCGCGAGCCGCGCCGCCACCAGCTTGTTGATCCCCTCCTGCATCGGCACCAGCACCTTGCCGCCCATGTGACCGCACTTCTTCGCCGCGGCCAGCTGGTCCTCGAAGTGCACGCCGGCGGCACCGGCCTCGATCATGGCCTTCATCAGCTCGAAGGCGTTGAGCACGCCGCCGAAGCCTGCCTCGGCATCGGCGACGATCGGCTGCAGCCAGTCGAGCGTGTCGTTGCCCTCGGCGTGGTGGATCTGGTCGGCGCGGAGCAAGGTGTTGTTGATCCTGCGGACCACCTCCGGAACCGAGTCGGCCGGGTACAGCGACTGGTCGGGGTACATCGCGCCCGCGTTGTTCGAATCCCCGGCCACCTGCCAGCCCGACAGATAGATGGCCTTCAGGCCCGCCTTGACCTGCTGCATCGCCTGGTTGCCGGTCAGCGCTCCGAGCGCGTTGACGAACGGCATCGTCTGCAGGTGGCGCCACAGCTTCTCGGCGCCGAGCTTGGCGAGGGTGTGCTCGACCGGCACCGTGCCCCGCAGCCGGACGACGTCCGCGGCGCTATAGCCGCGCCTGATGCCCTTCCAGCGGGGGTTCGAACTCCACTCGCGCTCAAGCTGCTCAGCCGTCAGGAAGGTCATCGCGGTTCTCCAGGTGCGTTAGTCAATGTCGCGGTAGGCGGTCAGGGTCAGGAACGAGGCGAACCGGTCGCTTGCGGTCAGTCCGCTGAAGAGCTCCGCCGCCCGCTCGAAGTGGCCGGCGGCGTAGGCGGTGTCGCCGACCTCCGCCCGGAGCTTGCCGAGCTCCTCGCGAACCAGCGCCGCGACCAGCGGCAGCGTCACCGGCCGGCCGTCGGCGAGGGCGCAGCGGTGGTGCAGCCACTGCCAGACCTGGGCGCGCGAGATCTCGGCGGTGGCCGCGTCCTCCATCAGGTTGTAGATCGGCACGCAGCCGTTGCCGCCGAGCCAGGCGGCAAGGTACTGGATGCCGACGGCGATGTTGTTGCGCAGCCCCGCCTCGGTGATCGTCCCGTCGGGAACCTTCAGCAGATCGGCCGCGGTCACGACGACGTCCTCGCGCAGGCGCGCGAGGTTGTTCGGGCCCGGCATCAGCCAGTCGAATACCTGCTTCGCGATCGGCACGAGCCCGGGGTGCGCGACCCAGGTGCCGTCGTGGCCGTCGCCCGCCTCGCGCTCCTTGTCGGCGCGTACCTTGGCGAGCGCCTGCTCGTTGGCGACCGGGTCATTCTTGATCGGAATCTGCGCCGCCATGCCGCCGATCGCGAATGCGCGGCGCCGGTGGCAGGTCCTGATGACGAGCAGCGAATAGCTGCGCAGGAAATGCGTCGTCATCGTCACCTGGTAGCGGTCCGGCAGCACGAAGGCGGGATCGTGGCTGAACTTCTTGATGAAGCTGAAGATGTAGTCCCAGCGCCCGCAGTTGAGCCCGACGATGTAGTCCTTGAGCTCGTGGAGGATCTCGTGCATCTCGAAGGCGGCGAGGATCGTCTCGATCAGCACCGTGCACTTGATCGTGCCGTGCCGGATGCCGAGCCGCTGCTCGGCGAAGGCAAACACCGAGTTCCACAGGCGCGCCTCGAGGTGGTTCTCGAGCTTCGGCAGGTAGAAATACGGCCCCGTGCCGCGGCGGGCCAGCTCGGCGTGGTTGTGAAACAGGTACAGCCCGAAGTCGACGAACGCGCCCGGTATCGGCGCGCCGTCCAGCAGCCAGTGCTTCTCGTCGAGGTGCCAGCCGCGCGGCCGCACCATCAGTACCGCGGTCCGCTCGCTGAGCCGGTAGCTCTTGCCGTCCGGGCTCGTGAACTCAATTGTGCGGCGCACGGCATCGCGCAGGTTCATCTGGCCGCCGATCAGGTTGGCCCAGCTCGGGCACAACGAGTCCTCGCAGTCGGCCATGAACACGTTGGCCCCGGAGTTGAGCGCGTTGATGACCATCTTGCGATCGGTGGGGCCAGTGATCTCGACCCTGCGATCGAGCAGGTCGGCGGGAATTCCCGCGATCGTCCAGTCGGCCTCGCGCACCGCGCGCGTCTCGGGCAGGAAGTCCGGGAGCGTGCCGGCATCGAGTTCCGCCTGCCGCAGCTCGCGCCGCGCCAGCAGCGCCTTGACCTCGGGGGTGAAACGCCGCGCGAGCTCGGTGACGAAGCCGACCGCAGCCGGTGTCAGGATCGAGTCATAGCCAGGCGCCATCGCACCCCGGATCTCGGGGCCCGGCGCGGCGCGGCTGGCGGCGGCTAAGGTTCCACTCTCGGTCACGGGACCCCCAGGCGGGACGGGTAGGGCCGGCCCGGTCGACGGGCCGGGGCGGAACAGTCTGTTGCGGCGCAAAATGATACCGGCCGATACACTCCCCGCGCAACAGAACAGTCGCAAATCCCCGGTTCCTCGCCATGCGCCTTTTGCTGCTCAACAAGCCCTTCCGGGTGCTGACCCGGTTTACCAGCGAGGACGGGCGCCCAACGCTCGCCCAGTTCGTGCGCGCCCCTGGCGTCTACCCGGCCGGCCGCCTGGACTACGACAGCGAAGGGCTCCTGCTGCTGACCGACGACCCGCGGCTGCGGGGAGCGATCACCGCGCCCCGCCACGCACTCGAGAAAACCTACTGGGTCGAGGTCGAGGGCGAGCCGACCGAGGCGGCGCTCGCCGCGCTGCGACGCGGCGTGCAGCTGGCCGACGGCCCGACCCTCCCGGCCCGCGCGCGCCGCATCGGGCCGCCCGCCGGGCTGTGGCCGCGGGAGCCGCCGATCCGCGTGCGACTGCGGGTCCCGACCGCCTGGCTCGAGCTCGCCATCCGCGAAGGCCGCAATCGCCAGGTGCGGCGCATGACCGCCGCGGTCGGATTGCCGACGCTGCGGCTGGTGCGATCCGCAGTCGGGCCGTTCACGGTCGCTGGACTCGCGCCGGGGGAAGTCCGGGAGGTCGAGGCGCAGCACGCGGCGGCGTTTCGCAGCGCGCTGCTCGGGATCAGCGCAAATGCCCGTGGCGCGCGATCCGCATCGCGACCTCCATCGCCTGCTCGTAGTTCAGGCGCGGATCGACGTGCGAGCGGTACGCCCGGCCGAGGTCGCCGTCGATGAGACCCCGCGCCCCGCCGGTGCACTCGGTGACGTTGTCGCCGGTGAGTTCGAGGTGCACGCCGCCCAGCATCGAGCCCTGCGCTGCGTGAATCCGGAACGCCGATTCGAGTTCGCCAAGGATGTTGTCGAAGCGCCGCGTCTTGATTCCCGAACTCGTCGTCTCGGTGTTGCCGTGCATCGGGTCGCACATCCACACGACTTCGGTGCCGGCGGCGCGCACCGCCTCGATCAGGCCCGGCAGATTCGCCTCCACCTCGCCGGCGCCGAACCGGTGAATCAGCGTCAGGCGCCCCGCAACCCGCTCGGGATTGAGGACCCGGGTCAGCTCCTTGATGTACTGCGCATCACTCGCCGGGCCCACCTTGACGGCGATCGGGTTCGCGATGCCGCGGAAGTACTCGACGTGGCCATCGCGCAGCCCCGCGGTCCGCACCCCGATCCACGGCAGGTGCGCCGACAGGTTGTACCAGCGGCCGCGCCGCGGAATGAAGCGTGTCTGGGCCTGCTCGTAGAGCAGATGCAGGCCCTCGTGGCTCGCGTAGAAACTCACCCGCTGCGAGTCGTGCACCGGGCGGCCGGTGATTGACTCGAAGAAATGCAGCGAGTCGCTCAGCGAGTCGACGATGCGCTTGTACTCCTCGTACTTGGGCGAGTGGCGCATGAAGTCGAGGTCCCAGGCCTCCGGGTGATGCAGGTCCGCGAATCCCCCGTCGATCAGCGCGCGGACGAAGTTGAGAGTCAGCGCCGCACGCTCATAGCCTCGCAGCAGCAGCTGCGGGTCGGGCTCGCGCGACTGCGCATCGAAGGGCGCGCGGTTGACGATGTCACCGCGGTACGACGGCAGGGTCACGCCGTCGCGGGTCTCGACGTCGGCCGAGCGCGGCTTGGCGTACTGGCCGGCCATGCGGCCGACCCGGATGATCGGCTTTTTGAGCCCGTGCATCAGCACGAGGCTCATCTGCAGCAGGATCTTGAGCTGCTCGACGATGCGCTCGGAGGAGCAGTCCTCGAGCGACTCGGCGCAGTTGCCGCCCTGCAGGATGAACGCCTGGCCGCGCTGCGCGGCCGCGAGGCGCTGATGCAGCTCGTCGACCTCGTAGGACACGACGATCGGCGGCAGGCTCGCAAGCGCCACCAGCGCGCGGTCGACGGCCGCGGCGTCGCGGTAGACCGGCTGCTGCAGCGTGGGCCTGCGCTGCCAGGACGCCGGGCTCCAGTCATCGGTGCGAGGGGCAGTGACCATGGGTCGATCCTACCACCAGGCACCGGCTTGTTTGCAGTGCAATAAGTCTCACTCGCCGGTGGCGCCGGCCGCCGCGGCGCGCGCGCTGCGCGGCCCGGCTCAGGGCTGGCCGTTTTCCCCGGCTTTCGCTTCCTGCCAGTACGACTCGAGCGCGGTCGGCTCAGCCGCGCCGGTGGCGCGCGCGCGTTCCTCGACGTGGCGGAAGCGGCTCACGAAGCGGCCGTTCGCGGCCCGCAGCGCCGCCTCGGGATCAATACCGAGGTGACGGGCGAGATTGGAGATCGCAAGCAGCAGGTCACCGAGCTCGTGCTCGACCGCCGGCGCCGTGCCGGCGGCGCGCGCCGCGTCGAGCTCGGCGAGTTCCTCCGTCACCTTGTCACGCGCACCCTGGGCATCGGGCCAGTCGAAGCCGACGCGCGCGGCGCGCGCGCCGAGCTTGACCGCGCGGCTGAGTGACGGAAGCGCGAGCGGTACATCGTCGAGCACGCTCGTCCCCGGCCCCGCGGCCGCCTTCTCGGCGGCCTTGATCTCCTCCCAGCGCCGGGACTGCGCCGCTGCGCCCTCGAGACGCTCATCACCGAATACGTGGGGGTGACGGCGGACGAGCTTGGCGGAGATGTCGCGCACCACCATGGCGAAGTCGAACGCGCCCTGCTCGCGGGCGAGCTGGGCGTGGAACACGACCTGAAGCAGCAGGTCGCCGAGCTCCTCGCGCAGTGAGGGGAGATCGCCGCGCTCGATCGCGTCGACCACCTCAAAAGCCTCCTCGAGCGTGTACGGCGCGATCGTCGCGAAGGTCTGCGCGAGGTCCCAGGGGCAGCCGCTCACCGGGTCGCGCAGCCGGGCCATGATGGCGAGCAGCTCATCCACGGCTGGCGGTCCCGCGCGCGTCCGCCCCGGCCCGCAGGACGTTGGAGAGCGCGACCAGCATGCCGGCGGTGGCGCCCCAGATCGTCCGGGTGCCGCACGGAATCTCGTTCAGCATCACGAATCCGCCGCCGAGGGCCCGTCGTCGCGGCACGTGGTTCGCCGGATCGAGCACGTGACGGAGCGGGACCTCGAACACCGCCGCGACCTCGACCGGGTCGAGCCGGAATTCCGTGCCGGGCTCGACGAGCGCCACGACGGGCGTGACCCGGTAGCCGGTGATGATCAGCTGATCGGGCAGGAAGCCCAGGACCTCGACGTGGCGGCGGTCGAGGCCGATCTCCTCCTCGGTCTCGCGCAGCGCCGCCGCGACCGGGTCCGACTCGCCGGGCTCGAAGCGGCCGCCGGGGAAGGAGATCTGACCGGGATGGTGCCTGAGGTCCGCGGCCCGCTCGGTCAGCAGCACCGTCAGCCCGTCAGGATGATTGACGATCGGGATCAGCACGGCCGCCGGCGTCGGGTGCTCGGGCAGCAGGTGCCGCAGCGGCCGGCCGACGTCGGGCGGGAGGCCGGCGATGCGCGCATCGGCCGGATCGCCGGGCACGGTCCCCGCGAGGCGCTCCCGCAACAGCGCCCGCAGCTCGCCTTCGGCGACAGCCGAGGGGTGCGGCGACGGGCTCACTCGGTTCCGGAGCTGCGCGTCAGGCGGCGCGGATCGAGCAGCTCCGCGAGCTGCGCGCGCGGCAGTCCGGTGAGGCGCACCGCGACCTCGAGCACGGGTTCGCCGGTCGCGTAGGCCTCCTTCGCGATCCGCGCGCCCGCCTCGTATCCGATCAGCGGATTGAGGGCCGTGACCAGGATCGGATTGCGCGCAAGGGCCGCGGCGAGCCGCGGCTCGTTGATTTTGAGCCCCGCGAGCGCGCGGTCGGCGAGCGCGCGGGCCGCGTTGGCAAGGAGCTCGAGGCTCTCGAGCAGGTTCGCGGCGATGACCGGCAGCCCGGTGTTCAGCTGGAAGACGCCGAACTGGGCCGCAGTCGCGATCGTCGCATCGTTGCCGATGACCTGCGCGGCCGCCATCGCGACCGCCTCCGGAATGACCGGGTTGACCTTGCCCGGCATGATCGACGATCCGGCCTGCAGCGCCGGGAGCGAGATCTCCGCGAACCCGGCCAGCGGCCCGGAGTTCATCAGCCTGAGGTCGGTGGCGATCTTCAGCAGGCCGATCGCGGCCGCCCGCGCCTGGCCGGAAAGCTCCAGCGCCGTGTCCTGGCAGGAGATGGCCGCGAAGGGGTTGGGGTTCGGCACGAACGCAAGCCCGGTGCGGCTCGCGAGCTCGGCCGCGACCCGCGCGCCGAATCCGGGCGGCGCGTTGAGTCCGGTGCCGATCGCGGTCCCGCCCTGGGCGAGCCGCAGCAGCCGCGGCAGCGTCGCCTCGAGGCGCGCGACGGCTCCGTCCACCTGCGCCTGCCAGCCGCTCCATTCCTGGCCGACCGTCAGCGGCACGGCATCCATCAGGTGCGTGCGGCCGGTCTTGACGATCGCCTCGAGCGCCGGGATCCGTCCGCCGAGCGTGGCGCTCAGGTGGCGCAACGCCGGCAACAGCGCCGCGTGCGTGCGCAGCGCCGCGCTGACGTGGATCGCCGTCGGCATGCAGTCGTTGCTGCTCTGGCTGCGATTGACGTCGTCGTTCGGGTGCACCGGCGCGCCGAGGTCGCGCGTCGCGAGCTGCGCGATCACCTCGTTGACGTTCATGTTGGTGCTGGTGCCGGAGCCGGTCTGGAACACGTCCAGCGGGAAGGCCGCGGCGTGCGCGCCCTCGGCGATCGCCAGTGCCGCGCGCTCGATGGCGGCGGCCCGCGGCGGATCGAGCCCGCCGAGCGAGGCGTTGGCGCGCGCCGCGGCCCACTTGATCAGTGCCAGGGCCCGGATCAGGGCCGGCGGCAGCACGCGGTCGCTCAGCCGGACGATGTCGAGGGCGCGCTGGGTCTGTGCGCCCCAGGGCGCGTCGGCCGGAATGGCCACCTCGCCCATGCTGTCGTGCTCGAGCCTTAAGTCCTTTTCGGGCATTCCTTCGGGAGCGATAGACTATAGATTCTCATCCTAGCATTTTAAGGACGGGCCGCACCGTGACCGACCGCCCCCAGCCACCGTCCGCCGCGCTCGATGCGCTGTCTCCCGTCGACGGCCGGTATGCCGACAAGTGCGCGGAGCTGCGGCCGCTGTTCAGCGAGGCGGCGCTGATCCGCCACCGCGTGCGGGTCGAGGCCGAGTGGTTCCTGTTCCTGGCGCGCGACATGGCGCTGCCGGAGTTGCGCGGCACCAAGCCGTCGGTGCTCGCGGCCGCGACCGGGCTCGCGGGGCGCGCAGCGCCGGGCGAGGCGGCCGCCGTCAAGGCCGAGGAGCAGCGCATCGCCCACGACGTCAAGGCGGTCGAGTACTTCGTGAGGAAGCAGCTGCAGGCGGCCGGCGCCGGGCCTGCCGAGCTCGAGTTCGTGCATTTTGGCTGCACCTCCGAGGACATCAACAACCTCGCCTACGCGCTGATGCTGAAGGCGGCGCGCGACGGCGTGCTGCTGCCCGCGATCGACCGCATTCGCGACTGGCTCGTGGCGCACGCGCACCGCTATGCGGACCTGTCGATGCTGTCGCGGACGCACGGGCAGCCGGCCAGCCCCACGACGCTCGGCAAGGAGCTCGCCAACGTGGCGGCGCGGCTGGCCGCGGCGCGCGATGCGTTCGGCGCCGTGGCCGTGCTCGGCAAGATGAACGGCGCGGTGGGCAACTGGAATGCGCATCTGGTCGCCTATCCAGACCAGGACTGGCGCGCCGCCGGGAGAGGTTTCGTCACGGCGCTGGGGCTCGGCTGGAACGAGTACACGGTGCAGATCGACCCGCACGACTGGATTGCGGCCTACTGCGACGCGCTCGCCCGCCTCGACACGATCCTGATCGATTTCGCGCGCGACGCCTGGGGCTACATATCGCTCGGCTACTTCAGCCAGCGGGTCGTCGCCGGCGAGGTAGGCAGCTCGACGATGCCGCACAAGGTCAATCCGATCGACTTCGAGAACGGCGAAGGCAATCTTGGGCTCGCGAACGCCATGCTGCGCCACTTCGCCGACAAGCTGCCGGTGTCGCGCTGGCAGCGCGACCTGACGGACTCGACCGTGCTGCGCAACGTCGGCGTCGCGCTCGCGCACGCGCTGCTGGGGTTCCGGTCGATCGAGCGCGGCCTCGGCCGGCTCGAGGCCAATGCGGCGCGGCTCCGCGAGGATCTGGACGCGAACTGGGAGGTGCTGGGCGAGGCCGTGCAGACCGTGATGCGCCGCTACGGCGTGCCGGACGCCTACGACCGCCTGAAGGAGCTGACGCGCGGGCAGCGCGTCGACCGGGAGGCGCTGCGCGCCTTCATCGCCGGCCTGCCGATCCCGGCCGCCGAGCGCGAGCGCCTCGTGCGTCTGACGCCGGCCGACTACACCGGCCTCGCACGGGAGCTGGCCCGCGATGTATGAGCCGCGCGAGCTTGAGGTCGAGGTGACCGAGTGGACGGCGAGCAGCGCCGAGCTGGGCGCAATCCGGCGCGCGGTGTTCTGCATCGAACAGGGCATCGCCGAGGCCGACGAATGGGACGGCGCCGACTGCGACGCGGCGCACGTTCTGGCGCGCTTGAAGCGTGATCCGGTTGGCACGGGGCGATTGCTGGCCACCGGTAAGATCGGACGGCTGGCGGTACTCGAAGCCGCCCGCCGGCTCGGCATAGGCAGCCTGATGCTGCGCCGCCTCGTGGAACTGGCGCGGGCGCGGGGGCTCGACGAGGTCTACCTGCACGCGCAGGTCACGGCACTCGACTTCTACGGCGCGCAGGGTTTCGTTGCCGACGGACCCGAGTTCGACGAAGCAGGTATCCGTCATCGGAGGATGCGGCTTGCATTTTCCGCCGAGCAACGTCCTGATCCCGCGGCTGACGGAGCCGCGCACGCTGCTGTCGACCATTGAGGACGTCCGTACCGCGGCGACCACCGTCGCCGCCGCCGCGCAACGCGTGCTGACCCTGTGCACCCACGACCTCGAGTCCGCGATTTACGAGTACCCGCCGTTCATCGACGCCGTGAAGCGCCTGGTGCTCGGGCCGCGGTTCGCCAAGGTGCGGGTGCTGGTGCTGAACCCCGGCCGGATCATGTACAGCCGCCACGAGTTCATCACGCTGGCGCGCAAGCTCACCAGCTACATCGAGATCCGCAACGCCCAGGCGCCGTTCCGCGACAACCCGTCGACGTTCATGATCGCCGACGACCGGGCCACCTTGTACCGGCTGCAGCACACGCGCTGGGAGGGCATCTGCGAGCTCAGGAACCCTGACGTCGCGCGCATGCACCTCGAGCGCTTCGACGAGGCCTGGAATCCCAGCGCCACGCCGCGCAGCCCGGCCACCCAGCGCAGCTGAGTCCGGCTTGCGGCCGGCTATACTCCCGCCATGAACGAGCGGGTCATCGTCGCGCTGTCCGGCGGCGTCGATTCGGCGGTCGCCGCGCTGCTGCTGCGCCGCGCCGGCCACGACGTCGAGGCGCTGCACATGACGAACTGGGACCAGGACGAGGCCGGCTACTGCACTGCGGCCGGCGACTGGCAGGACGCGCGCCGGGTGGCCGACGAGCTCGGCATCCCGCTGCACCGGGTCAGCTTCGCCGCCGAGTATCGCGAGCGCGTCTTCAGCCACTTCCTCGCCGACTACGCGGCCGGGCTCACGCCGAATCCGGACATCCTGTGCAACCGCGAGGTCAAGTTCGGCGCCTGCCTCGAGTACATGCGCCGCCTCGGCGGGGGCTGGCTCGCGACGGGCCACTACGCCCGGATCGGCACCTCGGGCGGACGACAGCAGCTGCTCCGGGGCCGCGACCCGGACAAGGACCAGAGCTACTTCCTGCAGCAGATGCCGCGCGCGGCGCTCGCCGCGACGCTGTTTCCGCTCGGCGCGCTGATGAAGGTCGAGGTGCGTGAGCTCGCGCGCCGTGCGGGGCTGCCGGTCCACGACCGGCCGGACAGCACCGGGATCTGCTTCATCGGCGAGCGGCCGTTTCGCGCCTTCCTCGAGACCTACCTCAAGCCGCGGCCCGGCCCGATCGAGACGGCGGAGGGCGAGCCGCTCGGCCGTCACGACGGCCTGATGTACCACACGATCGGCCAGCGCCACGGCCTGCGCATCGGCGGACGCCGCCAGCATGCGGGCACGCCGTGGTACGTGGCGCGCAAGGACCTCGCGCGCGATGCGCTGATCGTGGTGCAGGGTCACGACCACCCGCTGCTTCGGGTCGCGGAGCTGCAGACAGGACCCGTCGCGTGGCTGGCGCCCGAGCCGCCCGCGCGCTTCGAGTGCAGCGTGCAGGTGCGTCACCGCCAGGCATCGGTGCCATGCCGGCTCGAGTGGAGCGCGTGTGGCGCGCAGGTGTACCTGTCGACCGCGTTGCGCGGCGTCGCGCCGGGGCAGCACGCGGCGTTCTACGCCGGCGATGAGTGCCTCGGCGGCGGCGTGATCGCCGCGACCGGCCCCGGAGCGAGCGTGCGCCCCGACGCATCGGCCGCCTGAGCCGGCCGCGCGGCCGCGCCCCGGCTCCCGCGGCGGCTATAGCCGCTATAATTGCGGGATCGCCGCGGGAGGATCAATGACCGACAGCTTCAAGACGCGCGCCACGCTCGAGGTGGCGGGCCGCAAGTACCACTACCACCGTCTGCCGGCGATCAGTACCCACGATCTCGGGCGCCTGCCCTACTCGCTGCGGATCCTGCTCGAGAACCTGCTGCGCTTCGAGGATGGCGTCAACGTCACCCGGGCCGACATCGAAGCGCTGCTCAACTGGGACCCCGAGGCCGCGCCGTCCCACGAGATAGCGTTCACGCCGGCGCGCGTCGTGATGCAGGACTTCACCGGCGTGCCGTGCATCGTCGACCTCGCCGCGATGCGCGAGGCAATCGTCCGCCTCGGTGGCGACGCCTCGCGCGTCAATCCGCTCGCGCCGGCTGAGCTCGTGATCGATCACTCGGTCCAGGTCGACGCCTACGGCACGGCCGACTCGCTGGCCCGGAACACCGCGATCGAATTCGGTCGCAACGGCGAGCGCTACGCCTTCCTGCGCTGGGGCCAGACGGCGTTCCGCAACTTCAAGGTCGTGCCGCCGAGCACCGGGATCGTGCACCAGGTGAACCTCGAGTACCTCGGCCGCGTGGTGTTCAGCAAGGACGAGGACGGCGCCAGCTGGGCGTACCCCGACACGCTCGTCGGCACCGACTCGCACACGACGATGATCAACGGCCTCGGGGTCGTCGGCTGGGGCGTCGGCGGCATCGAGGCGGAAGCGGCGATGCTCGGCCAGCCGGTCACGATGCTGATTCCGCAGGTGCTGGGGGTCAAGCTGTCGGGCAGGCTCCGGCCCGGCACGACCGCCACCGACCTCGTGCTGACGATCACCGAGCTGCTGCGCAGGAAGGGCGTGGTCGACAAGTTCGTCGAGTTCTTCGGCGACGGCCTCGGCGGGCTGCCGCTCGCCGACCGCGCCACGATCAGCAACATGTCACCGGAGTTCGGCAGCACGATCGCCGTGTTCCCGATCGACGCGGAGACGATTCGCTACCTGGAGCTCACGGGCAGGCCTGCCGAGCAGGTCGCGCTGGTCGAGGCCTACGCCAAGGCGCAGGGCCTGTGGCGCACGTCCGGCATGCGCGCCGCCGACTACAGCGACGTGCTCGAGCTGGACCTGGCGGCGGTAGAGCCCTCGCTCGCGGGTCCGAAGCGCCCACAGGATCGCGTGCCGCTGACCAGGGCCAAGAGCGTGTCGCAGGCGGCCGTCGGCAAGGCTGCCGAGGAACGCGCCGCAAAGAACCCGTCCGCCACGGGGCGCGCGCCCGTCGCCGCCGGTGGCTACGAGCTCAAGGACAACGCGGTGCTGATCGCCGCGATCACGAGCTGCACCAACACGTCCAATCCCGCTGTGCTGGTCGCCGCGGGGCTGCTGGCGCGCAACGCCCGGGCGCGCGGCCTAGGGGCGCGGCCCTGGGTCAAGACCTCGCTCGCACCCGGCTCCCGCGTGGTCACCGATTATCTCGCGAAGGCCGGGCTGCTCGCCGATCTGGAGGCGGCCGGGTTCTACACCGTTGGCTACGGCTGCACGACCTGCATCGGCAATTCGGGTCCGCTGAAACCCGAGATTTCCGAGGCGGTGAAGGCCGGTGACATTACCGCTGCCGCAGTGCTGTCCGGCAACCGCAACTTCGAGGGCCGCGTGCACCCCGAAGTGAAGATGAACTTCCTCGCGTCCCCGCCGCTGGTCGTGGCCTATGCGCTCGCCGGCAGCATGGACGTCGACCTGACGTCCGAGGCCCTCGGCACCGGCAGCGACGGGAACCCGGTGTTCCTCAGCGACATCTGGCCGAGCCCGGCCGACGTCGACGCGACGGTCCGGCAGGCGCTCGACGCATCGATGTTCAAGAAGAGCTACGCGGCCGTGTTCAAGGGCGATGCGCACTGGAACGCCATCAAGGTGCCGGGCGGCGCGAGCTACGCGTGGGAGCCGACCTCGACCTACGTGCGCAACCCGCCCTACTTCGACGGCATGACGATGACACCCCCGCCGGTGGCCGACATCAGCAATGCGCGCGTGCTGGCGCTGCTCGGCGACTCGGTCACGACCGATCACATCTCGCCCGCCGGCAACATCGCCAAGTCGAGCCCGGCCGCCCGCTACCTCATCAGCCAGGGCGTGCAGCCGCCCGACTTCAACTCCTACGGCGCGCGCCGCGGCAACCACGAAGTCATGATGCGCGGGACCTTCGCCAACATCCGGCTGCGCAACCTGCTGCTGCCGGGAACCGAGGGCGGGGTCTCGGTGCACATCCCGAGCGGCGCGCAGGCCTCGATCTACGAGGTTGCGATGAGGTACCAGGCAGAGCGCACGCCGCTTGTGGTGATCGCCGGCAAGGAATACGGCACCGGCTCGTCGCGTGACTGGGCCGCCAAGGGCACGATGCTGCTGGGCGTCAAGCTGGTGCTGGCCGAGAGCTTCGAGCGCATCCACCGCTCGAACCTGATCGGCATGGGCGTGCTGCCGCTGCAGTTCGTCGACGGCGCGACCGCCCGGTCGCTCGGGCTCACCGGCCGCGAGACCTTCGAGGTCGTCGGGCTCAGTGGCGGCGCGGCCAAGCAGGTCACGGTCGTAGCGACCGGCGACACCGGCAAGAAGCTGGCGTTTCCGGCGCGGGTGCGGATCGACACGCCGAAGGAACTCGACTACTTCCGCCACGGCGGCATCCTGCAGTACGTGCTGCGCAGCCTCGTCGGCAAGGGACAGGCAGCCTGACCGGCATGGCCGCGCCCCAGGCCGGGATGGGACGCGGCCCGGCGCGCGCCGTTGCGGTGTTCGATCTCGATGGCACGCTCACCCGCCACGACACGCTGCTGCCGTACCTGCTGAGCGCACTGCGCGCGCACCCGGCGCGCAGCCTGCGGCTGTGGGCCGTGGCGGCCGCATTCGCGGCATTCGCCTTCGATCGCGATCACGGGCAGTTCAAGAGCCGGGTGATCCGCGCGATCCTCGGCGGCCTGCCGCGCCAGGAAATCGCGCGGCTGACCGAGCGCTTTCTCGACATCGAGTGGCCCCGGCTCGTCCGGCCCGCCGCGCTCGCGGCGCTCGCGCGGCACCGCGCGGCCGGCGACTGCCTCGTGCTGCTGTCCGCGAGCACCGACTGCTACGTGCCGGCGATCGGCGCGCGGCTGGGCTTTGACGAGGTGATCTGCACCGAGCTGCGCTGGGACCGAGAGCGGCTCGACGGCGCGCTGCAATCGCAGAACCGCCGCGGCGCGGAGAAGACGCGCTGCATCGAGCGGCTGCGGGATGCGCACCCGGGCCTGCGCATCGCGGCCTACGCCGACGCCGCATCCGACCTCGACCACCTGCGGCGCGTCGATGACGGCGTCCTGGTCAACGGCTCGCGGAGCACGCAGCGCAGGGCACGCGCCGCCGGCCTCGCGCTCGAGGACTGGGACTGAGGCGGGGGACGACGGGCCCGGAATGGATGACGCTGGCGCGCCCGCGACCGAAAGCGCGACGCGCGGCACGCGGCGGCAGCGGCGCCGCCCCGGCTGCTGGCCCCGGCCGTTCACAAAGAATAAAGTCGTTATAAAATAATGTATTATGAGAGAAATCTAGAAATGATCGCATTCCAGATTTGCAGCCGAAGCTGTCTCAACAGCCCTCTGACGGTGCCTCGGCGCTCCGCGGCCGCGCGCCGGATTGAAATCTCCGCGGTGCCCGGCCGGTCTCATCCAGGAGGCCGGCGTCTGCGAACGGTTGTGACGGCGGCCCGATCTCTGCTCTAGTGCGCACCGGGAGAGTCACCGATGCTGATGCCTCAACATCCCGATCCCAAGCCTTCCGAGATCACCCCGCCCGAGGTGTATGCGGCGCGGCGCCGCTTCATGACCGGCGCGCTTGGCCTTGCCGCCGCGAGCATCATGCCGCCGGCGTTGGCGTCCGCGGGACCTACCGGCGCTGCCCTCACCTTCCAGCGCAACGCCGCGCTCAGCACCACCGAGACGCCCAACTCGTGGGAGGACATCACCACCTACAACAACTACTACGAGTTCGGCACCGACAAGTCCGACCCGTCCGAGAATGCCGGCCGGCTCAGTACCCGGCCGTGGTCGGTGACGGTGGCGGGCGAAGCGGAGGTCAAGGGCAGCTTCGCAGTCGAGGACTTGCTGAAGCCCCACGCACTCGAGGAGCGGGTTTACCGGCTGCGCTGTGTGGAGGCGTGGTCGATGGTAATCCCGTGGGTCGGAGTGCCGCTCGGCGAGGTGCTGAAGCGGTTCCGTCCCACGTCGCGAGCCAAGTACGTCGCCTTCACGACGCTGGCCGATCCACGCCAGATGCCCGGCCAGCGGTCGAGCGTGCTCGACTGGCCGTACGTCGAGGGCCTGAGGATCGACGAGGCGATGCATCCGCTCAGCCTGCTGGCGGTGGGCCTGTATGGCCGCGTGCTGCCGAACCAGAACGGGGCACCGTTGCGCCTGGTCGTGCCGTGGAAGTACGGGTTCAAGGGCATCAAGGCGATCGTCAAGATCAGCTTCACCGAGCAGATGCCGCCGACCAGCTGGAACCGCGCCGCCCCCGGAGAGTATGGCTTTTACGCCAACGTCAACCCGGCCGTCGACCATCCGCGCTGGAGCCAGAAGACCGAACGCCACATCGGCAGCGGCCTGTTCGCGCCGCGGCGCCCGACGCTGCCCTTCAACGGCTACGCCACCGAGGTCGCGAGCCTGTACAGCGGGCTCGATCTCAAGAGAAACTTCTGAACAGCGCCGGCCTCGTCCGCCGGGTTGCGAAGCCGGCGGTATTCCTGCTCGCGCTCGCGCCGCTCGCCAACCTCGTGGTGCGCGCCGTCGTCCTCGGCGGGCGCGGACTCGGCGCCAACCCGATCGCGATGGTGACCGACACGCTGGGGCTGTGGGGCCTGCGGCTGCTGCTCGCGACGCTCGCGCTGACGCCGTTGCGGCATGCGACCGGCTCGAGCGAGTGGCTGCGGTTCCGGCGGATGCTAGGGCTGTTCGCGTTCTGCTACCTGTCGCTGCACTTCACGATGTACGTGGTGGTGGACCAGAGCTTCAACGTCGGGATCCTGCTCGAGGACGTGCTGCGACGGCCATGGATCACGCTCGGGTTCACGGCCTTGCTGCTGCTGCTGCCGCTCGCGCTGACCTCCACCCGCAGCGCGATGCGCCGGCTCGGGCGCCGCTGGCAGCAGCTGCACTACGCGATCTATCCCGCCGCGCTGCTCGGCTGCTGGCACTACTACTGGCAGGTCAAGCGCGACGTGCGCAGCCCGCTGCTGTACGCGGCGATCTTCGCCGTGCTGATGGCCGCCCGTCTGTGGCGCAAGCGCGCCGCCATCGCGCAGCGGCTGTCCGCCGCGCCGGCGGTGCACGAGGCGCACGACGTGCGTTGACCGGCGCGCCCGGCGCACGCGGCCGCCGCCCTCTGGCTACATCGAGGTCCGCGCCGACCACAGCTCCGGGAAGAAGCGCAGCTCGAGAGCCTTCGCCAGGTACGCGACGCCGCTCGTGCCGCCGGTGCCGCGCTTGTAGCCGATGATCCGTTCCACAGTCTTCATGTGCGCGAAGCGCCACAGCTGGAAGCGGTGGTCGAGGTCCATCAGCTTCTCGGCGAGCTCGTACAGGTCCCAGTGCGTCTCGACGCTGTGGTAGACGGCGAGCCAGGCGGCGGTGACCTGCTTGTGGGGCACGTACGGGGCGGCGAAGTCGCGGTCGAGATGGTCGTCCGGAATCTCGAACCCGCGCCGCGACAGCAGCCTGAGGCTCTCGTCGTACAGGCTCGGCGCCTCGAGCGCGCGCGTCAGCTCCGCGTACTTCGCCGGTTCGCCGCCATGCACGGCGATCATGTCGCGGTTCTTGTTGCCGATCAGGAACTCGAGCAGCCGGTACTGGACCGACTGGAAGCCGGATGACCGTCCGAGGTGGTTGCGAAAGCTCGAGTAGTCGAACGGCGTCAGCGTTGCGAGCACGTCCCAGGAATGCACCAGCTGCGTCTGGATGTGGCCGATCCGTGCCAGCATCTTGAAGCACGGCGCGAGATCATCACGCTGGATGCAGGTGATCGCCGCCTGGAGCTCGTGCAGGCACAGCTTCATCCACAGCTCGCTCGTCTGATGGACGATGATGAACAGCATCTCGTCGTGCTCGGTCGAGCGCGGATGCTGGGCGCCGAGCAACCGCTCGAGGTCGAGGTAGCCGCCGTAGCTCTGCTCGGCCGGCAGGTCCCAGAAGACCAGTTCGTCGGACACGTCGACCTGCACCGGCTCCGGCGAGTCTATGGGGCTGCCGGCCGGCTGGCCGGCGCGCGTCGGGCGTTTGTCGTGCATGCAGGCTCCTAGGGAAGGTCTGAAGAACCGGTCATGACAGAAGCGCGAGGCAAGGATTTTGAGTTGAACGCGCAGAACGGCGCGGTCTCGAGCACGGGAGCGGTTCGTTTCGCTGCAAAATCGCGTCTTCCA
>Ga0181521_10002763_pt1 | contig 20990 bp, 18 predicted proteins | sample PEATcosm2014_Bin_32_FD_119764 | JGI IMG/M metagenome (GOLD analysis project Ga0181521, IMG submission 119764) | Peatland microbial communities from MTU Mesocosm Facility, Houghton, MI, USA - PEATcosm2014_Bin02_60_metaG | ecosystem: Environmental > Terrestrial > Soil > Wetlands > Peat | place...
CGCCATGCTGACCCATTGACCTGCCGCACTGCGGGGTGGTTCGTGGCTCCCGGTGGCCCGGTGGCCCGGTGGCCCGGTGGCCCGGTGGCCCGGTGGCCCGGCGCGTCCGCGCCGGGCCAGGGCGGGTACCCGCCCTGGCCCGGAAAAGGCCCGTCAGCCCGTCCCGGGTGCCGGGATCGCGCCGGGGTCGAAGTCGTAGAGCCAGCCGGTGGCCTTCTCGTAGAAGCGGCTGAATACGTGCGGCATGATCATCTCGCGCATCCGGGCGCCGACCGGGCCTGCGGTCTTGGCGTCCCGGTTGCTGGTATCCATCTTGGCCAGCTTGCCGGCCCTGGGTTGCCGCTCGCGGTCGAAGGCGGCCAGTGCCTGGGGTATCGCCTCTGGCGCGACTGCTGCGAGGTGCCTGGCCAGGATTACCGCGTCCTCCATCGCGATTGAGGCGCCCTGCCCGGCGCCGACGGGATGCGCGGCGTCGCCGATCAGCACGGTCCGGTCGCGGTGTCGGCAGGTGACCGGCTTAAGTATGTGCCCAGGGGTCGGCGCGCGCATCGCGGTGGCGGCCCCCAGCACGGCGGCTGCGCGCGCCTCGGTGCTGAACAGCCGGGTGAGTTCCGCCGGGCCGATAACGGCCGGGTCGGGCGGCGGCTCGTGCGCCGCGACCTGGGCGGTCCACCACACGGTGCCGTCGGGGACGGGAAGGAAGATGAACACCCCGTGCCTGGCGAAGATCCAGTTGAAGCCGTCCCGGGGCAGGCCGTTCGGCACGCTGCCGGAGGTGCCGGAGACAGAGTAGAGCCCGGCGTAGGACGGCTGGGGCGCCGCCGGGTCCAGGGCGCGCCGGGTCGCCGACCAGATGCCGTCGGCGCCGACGATCAGGTCGGCATCCGCCGCCCGCGGATCGGACGCTGCGTCGAGCCGCTGTCCGGTGACGATCCGGGCACCTGATTTCAGCGCCTCAGCGCGCAGCTCGCTGACCAGGTCGGCGCGCATAAGCGTGACGCTGTGCAGCGGGTCCTCGGAGCGGCGGCCACGTGCCACGTCGCCGAGCAGCCTGCCGCTGCCGGACCACATCCGGTGCCGCGCGACCGGGAACCCGGCGACCTGCACCCGCGTCAGGCACTCCAGGACGTCCAGTGCGCGCAGGCCGTTGACGGCCAGGCTGACGTACGACCCGACCGGCCCGCCCGGATCGTCATATGCCTCGTACACGGTCACGCCGGCGCCGATCCGCCGCAGCGCGATCGCGGCCGCCGAGCCGGCTACTCCGCCGCCCACCACTATTGCCCTCATGTGCACCTCCATGAACTTGATTTCACTGAATTTTATTTCAGTGAAACTGAGTTCATCATTACGACAGTGCGGGCATGATGTCAACGGATCCGGATAGCGGAAAGGAATGCCATGGGAGAGCGGAAGGCCAGAGCGGCCCAGACCGAGGCGGCGCTGAAGGACGCGGCGCGGCGCCAGTTCGCCGAGCGCGGCTACCTGAACACCAAGATCACCGATATCACTGCCGCGGCAGGCCGCGCCGCCGGGTCGTTCTACCAGCATTTCGCCAGCAAGGAAGATCTGCTGCAAGCGCTGCTCGCCGACATGCACGGGCAGGCCGGCAAGGCACTCGACGGCGATGGCCACCCGCCCCACGACCTCACCGACTCCGCCCAGCTCCGCGAGCACCTGGCGGTGGCATGGGGCGTGATGCGCGACAACCGCCCGGTAATGAACGCCCTGTTCGAGTCGGCACTGGCCAACGGGCCGGCCTCCGGCGCGCTATGGACGCGGCTCACCGCGGACACCAGCGTGCTCCGCGAGCATCTGGAATACCTCCAGGAGCAGGGACATCCCCTGCCCGGCGACCCCACCCTGATCGCCGCCGCCATGGGCGGGATGCTGTCGATGCTCGCCTACGCCCTGCTCCCCGTCGCTACGGGCACTCCGGCCTCCGGCGGACCTGGCTACCCGGACGCGCAGATCCTCGATAGCCTCACCAGCCTGCTGCTGCACGGCGTAGCCGGCCCCGCGGTCCCCCCGCCCACTCCGGCAATGTGAACCAAACGGCCGCCAGTATCCGCACACGTGCCTGCATGACCGGGACTCCCGGCAACTGGGAGGAAGTCCGCCCGGGCCGCGAAACCCATCTCGTCCTGGGACTTTCGCTGGAGATCAGCCCAGGTCAGACGAGGGCCGCGAGGGAGAGCAGATCGCCCGCCGCCACGTCCACGTCGTCTGGGGGAGGAGGCGCCGTCCCGTCTGGGCCCCACTCCCGCGGCCGCGGGAAAAACCCGGTCCGCAGGCCCTCACGGGCGGCCGCTTCCAGATCATCCGGATGGCACGCCACCATCAGGACCCGATCCGGCGGCACGTCCAGGTACCGGGACACGAGGCGGTACACCCGCGGATCCGGCTTGTAGGTCCCGGCCAGCTCGGCGGACAAGATGCAGTCGAACGGGAGGGCCGCCGCCCGGGCCAGCCTGGTCAGCAGGCCCATCCCGCCGTTGGACAGCGGGGTGACGATGTGGTGTTCCCGTAGCTTGGTGAGGGCGGGCACAGAGTCCGGCCACGGCCGGAGGCGGTGCCACGCCCGGACCAGCTGGTCGCGGTCCGCGTCGCTCAGCGCCTGGAGCGGCCCGCCGGTCCCGCCGCCGGCGGCCAGCTCGTCGAGCATCCTGCGGTGCAGGGCGTCCAGCGACTCGAACGGCAGCTCGCCGGCCACCACCCGGGCGAGAGTAGGCCGGTAGCGGGCGCGCCATGCGCCGGCCAGGGCCGCCCAGTCGGCGTCGATCCCGGCCCGGCCGCCCACCTCGGCGAGTGCGGCCCCGATGCTCGTGTGCCAGTCCACCAGCGTGCCGAACACGTCAAACGCTATGATCTCCACGTCCACGGGCAATACTTTCCCCAGCACCCGGGCCCGCAACCTGGGGCCGCCGGGGACGGGTCAGCATGACGGCCGGCGGGCATGCGCGCGCATTGCTCTGCGGACATTCTCCGCCCGCTCTGAAGAGCCGGTACCGGACTCCCGCGCACCCTCGCGCCGCTGGCCGCGAGCCCTTGATGTGCTGACCGCTTGCGTTGACATTGCGTTGACATTTGCGGCGAATCTGTTCGGGCAGACAGGGCGAACCAGTCTGACTATAGTTTTAACTGCCGCGTGATGAGGGATTATTACCACTTGTTAACAAATCTGTTTAATGTCGACTTTGTGTGAACCGACACTCAAACAGGTGAGTCAGGCACAGGCAACCGGAGGCTCAACGGGGAATCTTCCGGGTGATGGGCGAGGGCCCAAAACCTGCCGGCAGAGGTGAACGGACAGAGGTGTCTCAGCATGCGGGACACCAACGGGGGAGCATCGTGGCGACGGCTGGCTCACTGGTCAGGCTCCGGGCAGCCAGGACAGGGCCACCCGCGGTCAGGCAGCCTGGCGCGGCGATTCGTCTGGGGAGGAGTCCATGCATGGGGACCGAGCGGGAGATCATTGAGAGGATGCGCGCCGCTGCGCCGCCCGGGCAGGAGAACCTTGGGCCGGCCGTGGTCGAGGAGCTGCAGGATCTCACTGAGCAGCTCATCGCGGCCAAGGGTGGTGCCGGGGAGGAGTACGCGCGGTTCCAGGCGATAACGCAACGGACCCTTTGCCTTCCGGACAGCTTGCTGATCGACTGGCTGCGGGATGCGGCCGTCCTGGTCACCGGCGGAACGGGGTGCATCGGCTCGGCCCTGATGGGCCAGCTCGCCAAGGTGGGATCCGGGCGGCTCGTCAGCGTGAGCCGCGGTCTCACCACCGGGCACCCACGGCTGCCCGGCGCCGAATACCTGGAAGGCGACGTCCGGGACCGCGAGCGCATCGACGAACTGATCCAGGCCATCCGGCCGGACGTCGTGTTCCACGTCGCGGCGCAGCGCAACCCGGGCGTCGCCGAACTCGAAGTGCACCGTACGGTCACCACGAATGTGCTGGGCACGCGCAACGTGCTCGCCGCGGCCGCCGATGCGCGCGTTTCTCAGGTGGTCTGCGCGTCGACCGGTAAGGCGCTGCGGCCGTATTCGCCTGACGTGTACGCCGCCTCGAAGCGGGCCGCGGAATGGATCGCTTCGGTCAGCGCAACGGGCGACATGCGCTGTTCGGCCGGACGGTTCACGCACGTCGTCGACAACTCGATCATCCTGCACCGGCTCTTCCAGTGGGCGCGGGGCGGCGGCGTGGTCCGCCTGCACAGCACGGAGATAGCGTTCTACATCCAGTCGGCGATGGAGTCGGCTCAGCTGCTGCTGATCGCCGGCCTTGGCGCGGTGCGCGGCTCGTTCCGCATCCACTCCATCACCGACCTTGGCTGGCCGGTCAGCCTGCTGGATCTCGCCGTCGGCGTCCTGGCCAACACGGGGTCGGCAACCCCCATCTACATCAGCGGGTACGACCGTGGTTACGAGGAGATCTCTTTCCCGGGGCTTTACGACCCATTTACCGCCGGCGACGTGAGCCCGCTGATGAACTCCTTCGAGGCCGCGCGGGCGACCGAGACGCCTTGCCACATGGTGGACGCGTTCCCGCTCGAGATGCGGTCTGACCCGCTGCCCGGCAAGCTACTGGCCGAGCTCGAGGACGTCTGCGCCATGACCGAGAATCCGGACCCTATCCGCGGCGCACTGGATGATCTGTCCTGGTCGCTGCTGGACGTGACGCTGCAGGCCGCACCCGCCCAGACGCTGGCACGTTCGGCGGTGATCGCCGGTCCGCACTTCGGCGGGCTCAACCCCGAGCACCAGCGCCTGCTCGCGGCGATCAGGCGTCAAGCCGGCCTGTGCGACTGATCACGCCGGACCGTTACGGGGCCGGCCGGGACCGTCACGGCGAGGGTGGCCGATCTGCGCTGGATGGCGTGCTGGTGCGGGCCGCTGGGCCAGTGCCCAGTTAGACGGCTGAGCCGCCGCCACGGGCCACACTGGTGTCATGCCAGATAGCAGCGAGACGGCCCCGGGCGTTCCGCGGGGCTCAGCCAGCGGCGGCGACCGCCCCGCGGGCCATGACGACGGGTATGCGGACGTCCTCGAAGGCATCCGTGCGCTGCACGACCGGATGTCGGCGCTCGAGCGGCTGGCCTCCGACGGGGACCGATCGGCGGCCCCGGAATTCCGGAAGGCCGTTATCCCGGCGTGGAAGCGAGTCACCGAGGGTGAGCCCCGGTGGCATGTGGCCGTCGCGGTCGTGGCCGCGATCTGCCTGCAGCTGCCGCTGCCCGGCAGGCTGGTGCTGTTCCGGCCGACCTGGCTGCTGCCGGTCCTGGAGGGGGTGATATTCGTGATGCTGGCGATACTCAATCCCCGCCGCATCGACCGCGAATCTCAGGTGCTCCGCTGGCTGGCCCTCTCCCTGGTCGGCGTCCTCAGCCTGGCCAACGCCTGGTCGGTCGGCCATCTCGTGGTCGGGCTGGCCCGTGGGACGGAGGGGGACTCCGCGTCGTCGCTGCTGATCACGGGCGCGATGCTCTGGCTCACGAACGTGATCATCTTCGGTCTGTGGTACTGGGAGTTCGACCGTGGCGGACCGGTCGCCCGCGCCAATGCGATCCACCTGTGCCCGGATTTCCTGTTCCCCCAGATGATCAGCCCCGGCATAGCCCCGGCCGACTGGGAGCCAACATTTGGTGACTACCTGTACGTGGCGTTCACCAACGCCACCGCCTTCAGCCCCACTGACGTCATGCCGCTGTCCCGTTGGGCCAAAGGCGCCATGGCGCTGCAGGCCGGTGTGTCGATCGTGACCGTCGCCCTGGTCATCGCGCGGGCGGTCAACATTCTGGGGTAGCGGCTGCCCCTCGGCCGGCCAGGGCTTATCCGGCGGGCGTGTGAGCGGCGCGCGCGCGGGAACAGTGTGCTCGTGACCAAATCCTTGCCGGGTGCACCCCGCGAGGCGGCCGGGAAACGGCTCGCGCCGTACGAGGAGAAGCGCGATTTCACGCGGACGCCGGAGCCGCCGGGCAAGCCCGGCCAGCGGACCCGCACCCAGAGCGCGGGGCCCGAGGGGAAAGCCGGCGGCCCGCGGTTTGTCGTGCAGCGGCACCGGGCGCGGCGGCTGCACTACGACCTGCGGTTCGAGATCGACGGCGTGCTGGTGAGCTGGGCCGTGCCGAAGGGGCCGACCCTGGACCCGGACGTCCGGCACGCGGCCATCCACGTCGAGGACCACCCCATCGAGTACCTGGACTTCGAGGGGGTCATCCCGTCCGGGCAGTATGGCGGCGGCGACGTGATCGTGTGGGACACCGGTACGTGGGAGCCGCACGCGACGGACGACCCGGCGGCCGCGGTGGCGGCCGGTGATTTTCACGCCGACCTTTACGGGCAGAAGCTGCGCGGCCGGTTCATCCTGGTGCGGCGGGGCGAGCCGGACCGTTCCGGTAAGGAGCAGTGGCTGCTACTGCACAAGCACGACGAGTACGCCGTCAAGGGCTGGAATCCGGAGGACCACCCGGAGTCGGTGCTGAGCGGGCGCACCAACGATGAGGTCAAAGCCGCTCCGGACCGGATGTGGCGGTCTGACCTGCCGCCGGCCAAGGCGTCGGTCGCGGTGAATCCCTCTGGCGTGGCCCCGTCCGGCGGGGAACTCGCCGCGCTGGACGCGCTCGGATCGGGTGGCACCTGGGACGTTTTCGGGCGCCGTCTGCGGCTGACCAACCTGGACAAGGAACTTTTCCCGGCCCGCCCCGGCGACCAGCCGGTGACGAAGCGCGAGTTCATCGGGTATGCCGCGCGGATCGCGCCGGTCATCCTGCCCTACCTCGCGGGCCGGCCGCTGAACATGAACCGCTTCCCGAACGGGGTGGGCGCCCAGGGATTCTGGCACAAGCAGTTGCCCGCGCACGCGCCCGACTGGCTGCCACGCTGGCACAATCCCGACGCCAGCGCGGGCCGCACGACCACCTATCTGATGGTGGATGAGCCTGCGGCGCTGGTGTGGGCAGCGAACTTCGGCGCGCTGGAGTGGCATGCCTGGACCTCGCGTGCGGACGCTCCGGACCGCCCCACGTATGCGCTCATCGACATCGACCCCGGTGCGGCCACCTCCTGGGACGACGTACTGGTCCTGGCCCGGCTGCACCATACGGCGCTGGACCATCTCGGCGTCCGCGGGCGGCCCAAGGTCACCGGCCGGCGCGGCATCCAGATCTGGATCCCGATCGCGCCCGGCCCCAGCTCCGCGCAGACCACCGCCTGGGTCGAGCAGGTTTCACGCGCCGTGGGCGACGTGGTCCCGCAGCTGGTGAGCTGGAAGTGGGAACTGCGTAACCGCGGCGGGCACGCCCGGCTGGACTACACGCAGAACGCCGGGCACAAGACGCTGGTCGCCCCGTACAGCCCGCGTCCTTCGGCGGGCGCCCCCGTCTCCGTGCCCCTCGACTGGGACGAGCTGGACGATCCCTCGCTGCGGCCGGACGGCTTCACGATCCGCGACGTCTTCGATCGCCTGGCCGAACGGGGCGACCCGTTCCGGCCGGTCCTGGACACGAACCAGGTTCTGCCGCCCATCAGCTGAGGCGTCGGCTGACCCGGTCCTCCGCTGGCCCGGCCCTCCGCTGATATCGCCTTTCGCGCGGTCCTCCGCTGGCCCGGTCCTCCGCTGATGTCGCCCTTCGCCCGGCCCTCCGCCCGGGCGGGGACGAAGGGCCGCGGCGTGGCCGGCGCCTAGTGCAGCCACTTCCGGTACTTGGGGCGGGACGCACGCTTCCAGTCCTTCCAGGCCCGGCGCTCCGCGTCCCGCGCGGCACAGGTGTTGTGCTCATGCAGCAGCCCGAAGGTGAAGGCGTTCTCGCCTTCCAGATGCGCCCGCACGCCGATCTCACGGATGGTGCTCCGGGCGATCACCGCGTCCTGGTGCGCGCCCAGCGAAGTCTGGACCTTCTTCATCTGCTTGGTGAACCGGCGGGCCGGGTGGCCGTAGGCGGGGCTGACCACCTCGGCCGCGTACCGGGCGCGCTTGGCGGCGCGCCGCGCGCCGTGCAGCGCGATGTTGGTGGCCTCACCAGCGTCCGCCTGCCCGGCCCGGCGCATCCGGCGATCGGTTTGCCGGTAGGTGCGGGCCACCGGGCGGGCCAGGCCCTTCTTCGCGGGGAGGGCCGCGTCCGGGCCCAGCGGCGGGCTGGCCAGGATCTGGTCCAGCTCGTTCAGCAACCTGAAGTAGCGCTCGGAGTCCAGGGCCTCGAGCACGGCCTGGCGGGTCCGCGCGGCCAGGGGCGCGAAATGCTCCCGCAGCCGCGCCTTCACCGGCCCCATAACCAGCTCGGGCGGCACCTGGTCCGTGTCGTCCTGGATGTGCCCGGCGAGCACCTCGCTGTCCCTCGCGTCGCCCAGCACATGGCTGAGCCATCGCAGCTCGTTACCCACATGCCGGGTGTCGGCTGCGCGCAGGACCGTGCCGAACGACTGGAACGTGCTGCGCAGCCGCCGGGTCGTGACGCGCATCTGGTGCACCGAGTCGGGCTCGTCACGCCGCACCATAGGATCGAACGCCTTCAGTTGGCCGGTCTGCTCCTCGACGTAGGCCATGACCACGTCGGCCGACGAGCCGCGCCCGCCCGGCCGCCCGTCGCCGTTGGCCCCGTCCTGGCTGGCAGAGCGCAGCTGGCCGGCCAGGGCGCGCTCCAGCTTGGCCGTGCGGCCCGCCGGCCGAAGGCCGACGCGGCGCAGCCGCTTGTCCGCGGCCCGCAGCAGATGCCGGTCGCCGCCGGTGAGCTCGACCTCCACCTCACGCCAGCGGGAAAGGGTGGTGGAGTCACCGAGCGTCTGCGCGGAAACCTCGTCCGCCACCACTTCGGCGAGTGACGTCCCGGCCTCGTCGATCAGGGTCCGGGTCCGGCGCACGGTGGCGATCCGGGCCACGGCAACCAGCGGCTCGCCCCGGGTGTAGACGCGGACCAGGCCGGCCAGCCCGGTGGGCACGGTCCGGCCGGAGCGGGCGAGCGGTAGCCGTATCTCCCGGCGTGTGTGCGGCCCGACGGGCAGCTTCAGGTGCCAGCCGGCGTCCTTGCCGCCGCGGCGCCTCCGCAACGTGACGCCCGCGCGCAGCAACCGCAAGTCCTCGGTGTCGTAGTACTCGGCCTCGAGCTTCTCCTCATCGGGGCCCGCCTCGCCGGCCACCGTGGGGAGATCCTCCAGCGGCGGCAGCACCGTCTCCGGGCCGGCCTCGTACTTCATTTCGATTTCGCGGGTGTCCATAACCATGGTGTGTGACCTACCCGGCCGGTCCGCGCCGACTCGCGTCCGCAGCGAGTTTTCGGCGTTTCCCGGCCATCTCTCCGAAAGCTCTGATCCACCTAAATTTTACCTGATGTTCATCTGGCGGACTTCGGCCTGGATGACGGCCCGCCCGGGCCAGGGCGGCATGTCGCGGCCGTGCTGGCGGCCCGTCTCGTCGGCCGCGAAGGCCCGCGGGGGGCGGCTTTTACGGTTCGCCGGTACTGCCCGGTACGTCGTGACGGCTTTGCATTCGATCCGTTCGGCCATCTTCGTCTCATATTCGAATCTGTTATCGTCTACGTCATGGGAGCTGGGAAAACGTCTTCTGGAGGCTATCCGCCGCCGGTCGGAACTGTCCCGATGCTGACCAGGGTGCCAGCCGGTGAGCTGATGGACAGCCCGCGCCGGGCGCCGGTGCGCCGGGCGGCCGAGGTCCTGTACAGCGATACCAGCTGGCGTCCCTGCCTGATCGTCGCCTGGGCGCGTTACAGCGGCGGGTGGGCCGCGCTGATCCGGTGGCCGGACGGCCGGGAGGACTGGCGGCAGTTCAACGGCCGGCACATGCGCCCACAGGGGTCCCGGTGACGAGCCCGGTTCGTCCGCGCCGGTGGGGATCATGCGCGCCCGCTAGATCGTTGACCGGGAAATATGGGCTGCTCAGTGATCGTAGGCGATCAGGGAGCGCTTGACCGGTGCGCCGATCCGGCAGTTGTGCCAGATGGCGGCGTTGAGCGCGAGCAGTCGCTGCACGATGCGTGCCCATAGGCCGGCGAGAACGCGGCCACCGTGGCGTTCAAGGCCGAGCTGGTTCTTCAGCGTCCAGATGATCGCTTCGATGCGCTGCCGCAGCCAGTTCGGGAAGGGCCGGGGTGCCTTCTCGTCCTTACGGGCCGGGCGGATCAGGGTCATGCCCAGGTCCGGGCTGGCGAAGAATGCTCCGGTGTCCTCGCCGGACAGGCCTTTATCGGTGACGATCGCGGTGCCGGGCGCCGGGCGGTTGGCGGGCCGGTCCTTAAGCATCTGCCGGGCGTGCTCGCGTTCGCCGAAGAGCTTGGGATTGGCCAGGCCGAACCCGGTGACGGTCCCGTCGCAGGTGCAGATCAGCAGCAGCTTGCTGCCCCAGTACCAGCGCGAATGGCTCGGGCAGTAGCCGTAGCCCGCCCACCCCGCCAGCTCAGAGCGCCGGGCGGTGATGACCGATTGCCCGCATGGGACCGGCGTGGCGTCCATCAGCCGTAGCAGTTCCGCGCTGCCAGGCGTCTGCTCAGCGAGCCAGCGCAGCGCCGCCTCCATCAGTGACGCAAGCGCCTTGACCCGCTGGTTGTACTCGCTTTGGCCAAGCAGCCGGGGAAACAGGTGCCCGATGCGCTTGGGCGCGGCGCGCAGCCAGTGCCGCTCGTCGTCGTAGCGCAGCAGCACCTGCGCCACGGCCAGGCACACCAGCTCGGCGTCGGTCACCTCCGGGGGCTTGCCCGGCCCGGACCGGGCCAGGCCGAGGGAGGGGATGATGCGGTCGGTCAGCTCGACGTAGAGTGCGGTCAGGAGAGTGTCCAGGTCGGCGGTCACGATGACTTCCCAAGGGTCAGACGTGTCGGACTACGCCGATGCTGGACATTCTTCGCTCATAAGGCACGCACCAGCGCGGTGTGTCGCGCACTCGGACTCGAACCCACGGCCCGTCCTGGGCCGCCGCCGGCAGGTTGCGTGCGTGAGACACCCGGTGCTACAGGCGTGCAGCATGGCTGCGATCCGGCACGCCCCCATCCAGACGGCACGGTTGGCCCGACTCAGCCCGGCGCTTGACCCCGCGCAGCAAGTTGCGGGCCGTGATCGCCTCGCCCCAGACCAGGACGATCGGAACGACGTATGCCCGGAACAGCCAGGGCCCGCACCTCAGCCGCATGCGGCGAACCACCCGTGAGGTACCCGGTACCGGCTCGGTCAGCAGGCAGCTGTCGCTGAGCTCGCCGAATATGCCCAGCCGGGAATTGTCACGAAGGCGGGCCGGAACCAGATACCGCAGATGCGTGTCGGTGAACAGGATCCACGACTTGTCTGGTTCGGCCTGCCGTACCACGTAATAGGCCGTCCCAGGCGGCCCATCCGCGAGGATGTCCCCCGCGCGTGGATTCTGCCACTCCGGGACGATCCGGTCTGAGGCCGCGACGCGATAGCCGACCGCCTCCTTCCCGGGCTGCTTACGGGAAAGGCGGCGGTAATACCAGTCCACCGACCGGTCCCAAAACCGCGAGTCCGAGTAGAAACCGGCACGCCCCTGGCCAGTCTGCACCAGCCAGGGCCAGACCCGCTGCGGCGGTGCGTTGATCGTCACAGCGTGCGTGGTCTGCACCATCGGGGCTGGCACCAGATCATCTCCCGGCAGCGCCATCACCCTTTCCCCGGCTGTGGCTCTCCAGGGAATCCGCCGGCGCTGGCGGGCGAGCCGCCCGTTCGTTTCACGTAGAGCTCTCATAGCAAAACGATGCGCCCATCGGCACCAGCGCGGCCCAGGACCGACAGCCCCGCCACGCGGGACGTTCGTCATGAATAGTGAGCAGCGCCGACTATGAACCCGGACGGCCGACGACCAGTTCACCAGACCCGTCTACCCATCCCCGGCCTACAAGATCTCCATCGCATCCCCTTGGCACCCACCGTCCGGCGCAACAACCAGCAACGGATTCCCGGTCAACGATCTAGCGCTAGCTGCGCGCGGGGTGCGGCGACTCGCTCTGCGGCTGGCCGCCCTGCTGGGGTTCCTGCTGAGGCCGGCCCGGCTGATCACGCGCCCCCTTCCGGTGATCGTCGGCGAGCACGGGCGACCGGGCCAGGGCCACCACGGCGGCCGCCATGAGGACGGTGCTGAGCGCCGCGAGCAGCAGGTTCAGCGTCCCGCCACGGACCTTTTCGTGGAACGCCAGCACGCCCCAGAGGATGGACACGATCGGGTCGGACAGGGTGAGACCGGGCTGGGCCGCGATCAGCCGCCCCGCGTTCAGCGCCGACTGCACCAGGAATATCCCGAGCACTCCGGTGGCGACCATCGCGTAGATCTGCCAGTTGGTGAACAGCGCGCCGAACCCGTTCGAGAAGTGGGTGGTCATCCCCTTCATCAGCGCCGCGGTCAGCCCGAAGGCCGCCCCCGCGGCGATCCCGAAGAGCGCCGCCTGGTGCGAGCTGCTCACCCTGCCGCCCCCGCCAGGCCCGGCGGGCCCCTGCCGTCCCCACCCGACCAGCGCGCCGACCACCGCCAGGTTTACGCCGATCCCGATCAGCCAGACGTACGGCTCTACGTTGTCCGATGCGCCGGGCGCGGGGGCCAGGAAGTACAGCAGGCCGGCCAGCCCAGCCGTCATCGCCAGCGTCGATGCCCATTCCCGCCAGCCCATGGTCGACCCGAACACCCGGGACGCGAGGATCAGCGTGAGCGGCAGCTCCAGAACCAGGATGGGCTCGACGACGGCCAGCTCGCCCACGCCCAGCGCGCTGGCCTGGAACAGGAAACCTACGGTGACGGCTAGGATTCCGCCGAACCACACCGGCTTGTGCAGCAGGCTCTGGATGAGCCTCCAGCTCAGGTTCTCGTTCTGCGGGATCTCCCGGTTGGCCTTGCGCTGCAGGACCGACGAGGCCGCGTTGGCACACGCCGCGAGCACCGCGAGGAAGTAGCTGAGCATCCCTCCCCTTCCGGCTCCGGCGCCCGGACATGTGGCTGGCATGGCCGGTCCCAGGCAACCGGCTCACATGTCCCGGGTACCCGTAATGCCGCGCGGTGACACGCGGACAGATCCGGACGCAGGCCAGTCCTGAGGACGCAGGCCAGTCCTGAGGACGCAGGCCAGTCCTGAGGACGCAGGCCGGCCCGGGGTGATCGTGGTCACCCGCCAACGACCGCCTCGGCCAGGCCGACCTGGCCCTGCTCGCCCCGCACCTCAAGAATTAGCGGTTCCGGGCTCCTGCGGGCTCATGCCGCTGGCCGCCGGATGATGGCGATCGACGCCACCGCGATCACGGCGAGGGCGACGGCGCAGCCGAGGGTGGCGCGGAAGTCGCCAAACGCTTGCGCGCCGAATCCGACGGCGATGACGGGCACGGTCAGGCCGACGTAGGCGAACACGAAGTAGGTGGAAATGACCTGGCCGCGCGTCTCCGCCGGGGCGAGCCGGTTGGCCGCGGCCAGGCTGCCCACGAAAACGGCGCCGACCGCTACTCCACTGACCACCGTGCCGACCAGGAAGAGGGGCATCGATGCGGCGGAGAGCCCGGCGACGATCAGGGCGAGCGCCGCCAGGAACACCGTCAGCCCCGCCAGTATCACCGGCCGGCTCGGCAGCCGGGACCCGGCCAGCTGGGTGCAGGCGCTGACGGCGAAGACCAGGAAGACCACCGTCCCCGCTGTCGCGTGGCTGGTGTCGTGCAGCACTCCGCTGAGGAACGTCGGGACGAGCGCGCTGAACAGGCCGAGCAGGGAGAACGCGGCGAAACCAGCGAACCCGGCGGCGATGAACTCGGCCCGGCCTGCCTGCGGGATGCCGAAGCCGCGGAACTTGAGGGACAGCGCCGAGCGCTCGCTCACCGTCTCTGGCACGGCAAGCAGGCCGAGTCCGGCGACCGCCACAAGCCCGAGCTGGACCAGGTAGGGCAGCACCGTCGGCTGGGGAGCGTACTGGGCCAGCAGCCCGGCCAGCAGCGGGCCGAGACCGAGGCCCGCCGTGTTGGCTATCGTGGAGACCAGCGTCGCGCGGCGCCCTGAGCCGGGCCGCGCTGTCTCGGTCAGCGCGGCGGTGGCCGTGCCGGTCATCAGCCCGGCCGACAGGCCGGACAGCAGCCGCCCGACGAACAGCCAGCCGACGTTCGGCGCGAGGATGAACGTCACCGCGCTGACGATGCTCAGCCCGATCGCCGCCGCCAGCACCGGGCGCCGGCCGACCTGGTCGGACGAGCGCCCGGCGGCCAGCAGCGCGGCGAGGACGCCGACCGCGTACGTGGCGAAGATCAGCGTTATGAGGCTGGTGGGAAAATGCCACTGCGCCTGGTAGATCACGTACAGCGGGGTCGGCAGGGTGGTGCCGAGCATGGTGACCGCGAACGCGTAGGCAATCAGCCAGAATGCGGCGGGCCGGGAGAGGCGCCAGCTGGGTCTGGCGACGCCGACCGACTGATCGAGGCAGTCAATACACGGCTGGTCAGCCATGCGCGTCGCCCGCCTTTCCGTTTCCGCATGCGGTGCCATATTGAAGTAGATCATCGCTAACAACCGCGCCGGGGGCTGGCGCAAGCTGAAGCGCGGGAGCTGAGGCCTGGATAAGAACAGGCCAAGCGGCAGCCGGGACAGCGCACCAGCCCACCACCATTAGCCCACGGTGTTCACTCATTGCCGCCGCCCCGGCGCCATGGTCAGGACAGGTTGCTGCCGGCGCCGATCCGATCACCGGCGTATTCGTGCATCGCGTCCAGGTTGTCGCGGGCGGGGTAGCTGGCGGCCGCGGGACCGTCGGCGAATGCCCGGAGCACGTTGGCGGTGACCTGGCGGACGAAGGCGGTCGCCGTACCGTCTATCCCGTGCGGCTGGTCGCCGAACATCGCCTCCACCCAGCGCATCGTGCCGGCGTTGAAGACGCCCGCCCCGCTGGAGTCGGTGTAGTAGGCGGAGTCGCCGTAACTGCTGATGCCCTGGCAGATCAGCGGAGAGTGCGACAGCACCTCGATCGGCCGCTGAACCGGGTAGCCGGGGTTGACCCGGTCGTATTCGATGCCGACCAGGTTGCGGAAGCTGGCGCCCGCGGGCACGCCGGTCCCCTTGAACACCCAGCTGCGCGGGCTCACCACCCGGTAGGCGGCGGTCGCCGGGTAGGACTCGTACAGGGTGCCGATGAGGGACGATTCCGGGTCGGGACTGGGCGCCCCCCGCCAGTCGCTGGTCACCAGCGATGCGTCCTTGCCGTACATCGGGTCGTCCTGGTAGCTGGTCTTGTAACAGACGACGAGGCGGTCCGGGCCCAGCGCAGTGGCCTCCAGCCGGGTGCGGCGGAACAGCGCGTTGGCCCCGAGGAACGCCAGGTTGACCCCCGCGTCCCGGGCGGCCGTCACGTTGGCCCGCTCACTCGGTGACCAGTACTCGTCGTGCCCGAGCGAGATCAGCGCGCTGGCCCCGTCCAGCAGGTGCGGGTCCGCGGCGATGTCCATGCTGGTGACGTAGGCGAGCGGTATCCCGATCAGCTCGGCCAGCTTGACCACGTTCCGCTCGTAGGTCAGGAACATCGCCGCGCCGTTATCGTCGTACGGCCGGTCCAGGCTGACCACCAGCGAACGGTTCGCGTAAGCCCCGTCAGGCCCCTTGTACAGGTCGTAACCGCCCCAGGTGTTGTACGCCTGCCAGGTCTCGACGCCGTTCTTGAGCACGACCTTGCCCGCCGTGGTCTCCGAGCGGACGGTCACCGGCACGTAGCGCTGTCCCCCCGAATCCGCGTCCAGCCGGAGCAGGTACGAGCCCGGCGGCCAGTCGTCGGTCGGCACATCCAGCGCGGGATCCCAGTCCGTGCGGATCGTGTTCGTCGGGTCGGCGAGGACGGGGCCGCCCTGCCGGTGACCGCGGAGCGGGCCCGACTGCCACACCTGGCGCGCGCCATCGCCCTGATACCAGCCCAGCCGGAACGCGGTCACCCGGTAGCCCGGGGAGGTGGACGAGACGAACAGCGGGAACGGCTCTCCCTGCCGCACACTGGCCGTGCCCGCATATCCCTCGATCTCGTGCTCGGCGCCCACGTGGCGGATCGCCCAGCGCGGGTCACCCGGCCGCGCGTTCTCCGCGATCGGCCCGGAGGCCCGCGGGGTCCGGCTGGCAGGTGCGCCCGCCGTCCGGCTGCCTGCCGTCTGCTTGGAGCAGGCCGCAATGGCCGCCCCTGCGGCCCCCGCCACAGCCGTTCCGAGGAATGCCCGCCGGCCAAGCTTGCCGTCGCCACTCATGTGCATAAGGATGCCCCAGCGAAAATGTTCTCGTGACAATCCGCGCGTATCGCAACCCGCCATTCCGCGGACCTTAGACACCCGGGGATCCCTGTGCACCCTGGAGGGAGAGATCCCGGCCGCCCAGGTGCACGAGCTGGAGCGGCAACTGCCGGCTCCGAATAGACACCGGGCGTGTGGCCGCGCTGGCTCTCATGGCGCCGTCGCCTCCGTGATGCGGCCGCGGCCCGATGGCCTGGATGCAAACTGGATGCTATGTCTGGAAGACGGCAAATGGTGCGTCGTGGTCGGGCTGTTGCCATCCGGCCTCGTTTCCTTGTTCCGTTCCGCCTGCAGCCGGTGTCCGGCCGCCGAACGGCCGTCATTCTCGGGCCGGCGTCCAGGTGAACCGCCCGGTCCGGCTGTGCAAGGCTGGTGGCATGGGCGCGGATGACACGCGGCGGCTTCTGCTGCTGCGGCACGCCAAGTCGGCGTGGCCGGACATGGCCGACAGTGAACGGCCACTGAACGATCGCGGGCGCCGGGACGCCCCGGCCATGGGGCGGTGGCTGCGCGACTGCGGGTACCTCCCCGGCGTGGTGCTATGCTCCACGGCGCGCCGGGCGCGCGATACCTGGGCGCTGCTGGCCGGCGAACTGGATGCGGACCCGGCCGTCCGCTACGAGCAGCGCATCTACGAAGCGACCGCACTGAGCCTGCTGCACCTGCTGCGTGAGGCGGGTGGTGATTACCGAACGGTCCTGCTCATCGGGCACAACCCGGGAATCGCGGAACTCGCCGTGGGGATCGCGCAGATGACGGACGGCCCGGCCGCTGAGCCGCTGAACCGCGCCCGGGAGAAGTTCCCGACCGGCGCGGTCGCGGTCCTGCAGTTCAAGGGGGAGTGGGCGGACCTGATCCCCGGTGAGGCCCTCATGGTTGACTTCGCCGTGCCGCGGAACGTTCCGCGCTGAGCCGTCTCCGCAAGCCAGGAGGCGGCCCGCTGTCCGGCCCGGGCGCGCCCCGCAGCCCCGCCACCCCCAGTAGGTAGCACGCGGAACCCGGCAAGCCCGGGGGCTAAGCAGGTGGTTAGGAGCCGAGCGGGGCGACCGCGGGGATGACGTCGCGGCCGATGATCTCCAGCGGGGTGATCTGGCTGACGTTGAGCACGCCGCCGATCGCCGTCTGGATCCCCATCTCCGCGAGATGGCCGAGCTGGTCGATCAGCCCGCCGGTCTTCTCGCCCTTCGGGCCGACATCGAACCGGAAGATAACCGTCTTGTCGATCTCGTCGTAGTTGCGCCCTTCACGCTCGCAGTGCTCACGCAGCACGTCGAGCTTGTGGCCGAGTTCCGGGCTGGGGAACAGGTTGCACGCTTGCGCGTACTTGGCCACCAGCCGCAGGGTCTTCTTCTCGCCGCTGCCGCCGATCATGATGGGCGGGTGCGGCTTGGTCAGCGCGTTCGGTGAGCCTAGCGGGCGCTCGAGATGATTGAGCTTGCCGTCGTACGGGCGCTCGTCCCCGGCCCACATCTGCAGGCAGATCTGGATGGTCTCCTCGAGCTGCTCGAACCGCTCGGCGAGCGGGGGGAACGGGATGCCGAGGCCGCGGGACTCTTCCTCGTTCCAGCCCGCCCCGATCCCCAGCCACGCCCGGCCGCCGGATAGCACGTCGAGGGTGGTGACGATCTTGGCCAGCACGCCCGCGTACCGGTAGATGGCCGCGGTGACGAGCGTGCCGAGCCGGGCCCGCGACGTGTTCGCGGCCAGGAAACCCAGCGTGGTGTACGCCTCCAGCATTTCGTGCTCGACCGGTCCCACCATGGGAATCTGGAACAAGTGGTCCATGACCATAATGTGCTCAAAGCCGGCGTCGTCCGCGGTGCGGGCGATGGCGGCCAGGGTGGGGCCGAGCCGTTCAGGGTTCCCCGGCCAGGTGAAATCGGGAATCTGAAGTCCGATCTTCACGCGATCACCTCCTGCGTTCAGTCTTTCACATCCGGAGGCGGCTCCGTTCAGTAGCCTGCCGCGCGCATCAGCGGCTGCGGGGGGCATCAGCCGGTGGGCGCCTGCTCGCGGGCATCAATGGCCTCCCGCGAGCAGGCGCCCGCGGATCGCCTCGTCCAGGGCCGCGTCCGCGGCGGTCCAGGCCAGGCCGATCGCCCCGTCGACGAGAGCCCGGTCCGCAGCCTGCGTGACGCAGTGCGCGGCGAATTCCTTCTGGTGGTTGACCGCTGGCAGCGAGCCGATCCCGATGTAGGGGTGGATCGACGGCACGACCAGGGAGACGTTGCCCATGTCGGTGGAGGCCCGGTTCATCCGCCCGGCCCCGGCATCCCCGGCCTCCGCGGGAGCGAACCGCCGGCCGAGCCGTTCCGCGTTGGCCCGGTACAGCGGCAGCAGGTCCGGATCGTTACGGAATTCGGCATAGGGAGGCGCCTCCGCCTCGATCTCCAGCTCACATCCGGTGGCGAGCGCCCCGGCCTCGAAGCAGCGCCGCACCCGGGGCTCCAGCCCGGCCAGCTCGCGGAGGGTTTCGGCGCGGACGTACCAGCGGCCTTCGGTGCGGTCGGGGATCGCGTTGGGCGCGTCCCCGCCGTGGGTGATGATCCCGTGCACCCGGGTGCTCGGCAGCAACTGCTGCCGCAGCAGCCCGATGGCGACCTGCGCGATCGTGAACGCGTCGGCGGCGTTGACACCGCGGTCCGGGTAGGCGGCCGCGTGCGTGGCCCGGCCCCGGTAACGGACCAGCATGTGGGAGACGGCGAACGGCCGGGCCTCCGCGACATCGACCGGGCCCGGGTGCACCATCATCGCGGCGTGCACGCCGCTGAAGGCCCCGCGTTCCAGCATGTACACCTTGCCGCCGCCGCCTTCCTCGGCCGGTGTGCCGAACACTGTCACCGTCAGTCCCAGGTCGTCGGCGGTCGCCGCGAGCGCGAGGCCGGCTCCCACGGCGGCCGCTGCGATGATGTTGTGCCCGCAGGCGTGCCCGAGGGCGGGCAGCGCGTCGTATTCGGCGCAGATGCCCACGTGCAGCGGCCCGGTACCGGCCCGCGCGATGAACGCCGTCGGCAGTCCGCAGGCGTTCGCCTCCACCTCGAATCCGGCGTCGGCGAGCTCGGCGGCGACCCAGGCGGCGGCGCGCTCTTCGGCCCACGCGACCTCGGGATGGGCGTGCAACCGGTGACTCAGCCCGGTCAGCCGTTCCCGGGCACCGGCGACCGTTTCGGTGATGGTGTCCTTGACGTCCATGGGGCTCCTCTCGGCGAATACCGCTGCGCCCGCAACCGCAGGGCGCGCAGCTGGCCAGCCGATATCGACGTTGCCACGGCGCCGACGATATCGCGGCCGGCGGGTTAACCCAGTTGTCTGCGCCCGCCGGAGACGGCGAGCATAGGGGAATGCAGGATTGCGCCCACCATCCCCGCGAGACGCTCGAATACGGGCCGGCGACCCTCCGCAGGTGGCGGTGGCAGGACGAGGAAGCGGTCTACACGGCGGTGATCGAGTCGCGGGACCACCTGCGGCCGTGGATGCCGTGGGCGGTGGGGTACAGCCGGGAGATCGCCGCCGGATTCCTCGCGGCCTGCGACCGTGACTGGGACTCCGGCGACGCCTACAACTACGCGATCATCGTGGGCGGCCGGATCGCGGGCAGTTGCGGGCTGATGGCGCGGATCGGCCCCGGCGGCCTGGAGATCGGGTACTGGGTGCACCGGGCGTACGTCCGCCGCGGGCTGGCCACGGCGGCGGCCGCCGCGCTGGCGGACGCCGCATTTAGGCTGCCCGGCACCAACTATGTCGAGATCGTTCACGATGAGCTGAACGATGCCAGTGGGGCGGTTCCGCGCAAACTGGGTTTCGCCGAGATGGGGTCACGGTCGCTTGACATCAAGCCGGAGGCCGGGACCGGAATCGGCATCGTCTGGCGTCTCACCCGTCCTTAGCGACCGCGCGCCTGGGCTCGGGCACGAACGTGATCGTTCTCCCCGTTGAACTCTCGCAGCTCGGCGCCGAAGCCGGTGCAGACATCCCGCATGATCTGTTCGCAGCGCTGGAGCATCGCGTCGTCGAACACGCCGCGCCGGTACTTAGGCTTAGGTGTGAAGACCAAGTGTGCGTGCAGGTTGTAAACGACGCTCCTGCCGCGCCGGACATCCGGATCTGGTTCCCATCGCGGTGACATAGGCCAACGGTACGATCTGCCTGTGAAGCTCGCCGTGCAGGTCAAGCTGCTGCCCTCCGCCGGCCAGGCGGAGGCAATGCGAGCTACCCTGCACGCGGCTAACGACGCAGCTAACCGGGTGTCGAAGGTCGCGCACGAGAAGACGGTTTCCCGGAACTTCGCCCTGCGTAAGCACACGTACGAGGACATCCGTGCAGCGGGCCTAGGTTCGCAGGCAGCCCAGCACGTCATCAAGAAAGTCGCCGACGCCTACCGGGCACTTCACAGCAACATCAAAAACGGCAACTACGGCAAGCCTGTCCCGTTCACCTGCTCGGCAGGGATGCTGAAAGCTCTCACAGAGTTTCCGCGCGGTGAATCTGACCTGCTGTACCGGGATGACATGTGGCTGCTGATTGTCACCGTGGATGTTCCCGGAGCCGCGCTGAACGATCACCCCGCAGGATGGCTGGGCGCCGGCCTGGGCATCGTCAGCATCGCCACCACCAGCGACGGTGAGCGCATGGCAGGCCGGAGCATCAACCGGTACCGGCGTCGCCAGCTTGCGCTGCGCAGGAAGCTCCAGGCGAAGCAGACCAGGCCGGCGAAACGAGTACTGAAACGGCAGCGGCGCAAAGAACAGCGGCGC
>Ga0181521_10002764_pt1 | contig 20980 bp, 19 predicted proteins | sample PEATcosm2014_Bin_32_FD_119764 | JGI IMG/M metagenome (GOLD analysis project Ga0181521, IMG submission 119764) | Peatland microbial communities from MTU Mesocosm Facility, Houghton, MI, USA - PEATcosm2014_Bin02_60_metaG | ecosystem: Environmental > Terrestrial > Soil > Wetlands > Peat | place...
AAGATCGTGCAAGGCGACGAGCGAGGTGAACAGAATCGTCAGGAGAATGTAGTCGAGAGCCGGCAACAGCGTATTCATGCCGATGTCGACGCTGGGCGTCCAGATGAGCGTGATGAACATGTACGCCGTGAAAGCGGCATAAAGCAACAATTCGCGCGTGTGGAGCAACCGGGGACGCGCCAGCAACGTCAAAAAGATGATCACGACCAGCACTGCCGCCTGACGAACGGGATTGAACGAATCGACGTAAACCACGGCGATCATGGGCTCAATCACTGCCAGGGCGGACACGATGAGAATATAGAGCACCGTGAAGGCTCCCTGGATGCGTCCTTGGGGAGCGGTTGCGTGCTGCGATGCGGAAGTCTCGATCACAGCGAGCAGCCGGCGCTCGGTTCGTGCCGTTCTCGAATCACGCGAGCCGGTACGCCGACCACGGTGGCATGGGGAGGCACGGACTTCGTGACGACGCTACCCGCGCCGACCACCGCATGGCTTTCGATGCAGACGCCATCCAGAATCCGGGCGCCTGAGCCGATCCAGACGTCATCACCGATGGTAATTCCCTTCGCGGATATGCCGGAGCGATACAGCGGCATGCCGGAGACGGAGACCTTGTGGTTCGCCGGAATGATGACCGAGTGCGCAGCGATTCTCACTCCGTTCCCGATCTTGACTCCGCCGTGTCCGTAAACTATCACAAAAGGATTGACGCTGCAGTCGTTGCCGATGGCGATATCCCCGCCGTACGTCAGGATCATCGCGAACGGGTGAATCTCGCAATTCCTGCCGATCGATATCGATCCACCCCCCGTCGTGCGGATGACCGATCGCCATGATACGCGAGAAGAGGGATCGATCTTCACGGCGCGCCCGCAGAAACGCACCTGCATCAGGCACGCCCTGCATGCACGCAGCGCGCCCTCCAGCACGGACAACAGCAGTGTCTTGACCGTGCGCGATATCACGATGACGATTGATTCATCGGATCAAAGCGCGGCCGAGCACGAATGCCTCCGCGGCCTTCACACCCACGCTGGCGCCGCGCCAACGGGCGAGCGATTCCACCGCTTCGAGCGATCTCGCATGAGGCCACGCGCGCATCTCGTTTGCATAAGCCGATAACGCACGCTGCTTCGATTCGAAGGTCGCCGAGACGTCCACGAAATAGGTCGGTTCGAACGCTCTGCCGGCGCTCACGCGCCATTCGGTACTGGACGGCACTTCGAAAAAGAGCAGCTGCTCCTGCGTCGATTGCGGGGTCGGCCGGCACGCGGTCTGCACGGCCTCGCTCACGACGCGATGATCGACGTTGAGATCGAACGGCCAGTGCGTGTATATCGTCTGCGCCTTGCATTTGTCGAGGAACGATTCGACGGCTTTCACCACCTCGAGCAAATCGATGCTGTCCAGCCGATTGTCGGGAAAGTCGAGCAGTTCGAGGTGAGCAGTTCCGAGCACTTGGTTCGCCGCGCGCGCGCTCGCCGCGAGCTGCGAAAGCTCATCTTTGGCGGCCGACCGGTCGCGTGCGGCGCGCCGGCTCGTGGCGCCCTCGGCGACGATCAATACGTGCACCTCGTCCCCTCCGGCGGCGTGCCGGGCGATCGTGGCGCCGCAGCCGAGTACCTCATCGTCGGGATGCGCCGCAATGACGGCGATGCGACGCTTCATCGTTTGATCGCCACGAAATTCCACCACGCCATGCAATGAGGTCCTTTGGGCATAACGATCTCGCTGCGCTTGTGCTCGAGCCGCTCGATTTCAAATCCGCCGCCCGAGAGCAATTCCATCAAATGCTTCCGATCGGAAAAGTGCACGAGGCCGACGCTTTTGTACGGCCCCGAATTGAAGTCGGTCCGCGTGTAGTAGTCGCCCGCTTCGCGTCCCGCCAGAAATTGCGAATCGTCGGCCGAAAACCAATCGATTCCGATGAATTTTGCGCCGCGTTTCATGCGCGAGCCGACGAGCTGCAGACAGCCGCGAATCGCCGTCGCGCTGTTGTGCGTCAAAGAACTGCGATCGACGACCAAATCGAACGGTCCGTCGAACGGCATACTCTGAGTGAAATCGCAGCAAGCGAGCGTGATGCTCGGCTGATTCGCGAATCGCCGTCCCACCCGCTTCACCGCCGACTCGCTGCCCTCCGTACCGAAATATTCGACCCCGAGACTTGCGAAGAACGCCACATTTGCGCCGGCACCGAATCCAAGTTCCAGGACTTTACACGATCCGCCGTCGGGGCGCGCATAGCGCATGACGTAGCTGACGAGATCGCTCCATGGCCAGATGCTATTTTGCATCTCTCGACTGTAGATGTCTTCCCATTCATTCGAGAAGGCCACTCATGCTCTCCTGGCGGTCGGCGCAGCGGGATGCGGCAATTGTTCGCGCGCGTCGTTGCCCGACATGATGATTTCGCGGCTTCGCGGGCCTTCATTGAACAGCAGATCAATCACCGACATATAGGGCTTGAACTCGCCGTGCAGCTGCCGGTATTGCGGATGGCGGTAGTCCTGGAAGTAAGGCTGCACTCCGCGGGCCCGAAAACTCTCGACGTCGGCGTAATCGCGGCCCTGAGCGCCGAAGATATAGACATCGGCCTTGAGCTGCACGCACATATCCAGTACGAGGTCGGATTTCACGCCCTGAAACGCATAATCGCTCGCTTTCACGATCGGCGTGGAAATGTCGAGATTACGCATCGCCAGACGAAGTACGGCGAGATTGAGCGCGGACAGCGTCTCAAATGATTGCGCGATCAGCATCTCCTCGAGCTGCCCGATGTATTCGCGAAAGTACGGCGCTTTCTGATATGCCATTGAAATGGACTTGAAATGCTTGCGCTGCCATCCGTCTTGCACGATCCGGATATCACCGACGCTCTTGTTGAAATGATTCTTTGACTCAACCGGCACCGAAAGCCAGATATCGCCGCTGTGAGTCTTGATCTTGTTGCGGTTGTTGAAATCCTTGGTCTGGTACTGCGCGATGTCGAAATAGCAGAACAAATCGGCCAGGGCGATCTTGTGGAATAGCCCCAACCACGGCAAGTACACGGGTTGGTGAGCGGTCAGAATCACCTCAGCCGTCCCGCATGAACGATGGCTGAGCGGGACGGATGCGCGCAATCACGATTCGGATTCCCGCCTTCCTTGGTAGTACCCCGCCTTCACGGTCATCGGATTGCCGGCGATCAGAGAGTAAGGCGGAATCTCGCCCGAATCGACAATCGTGCCCGCGGCGACGACCGAGTGGTGTCCGATTCGCGCGCCGCCCTTCACGACCGAGTGCGAGCCGATAAAAACATGATCTTCGATCAGGATGTCGGCGCGCTCGATCGCAGTCGACAGACCAATGCACCGCTTGTGCGAATCGGCGCTGTTGATGCTCACGAACGACGCGATATCGCAAAAGTCCCCGATGACGACACGGGCATCCTTGGCGTTCACCACGGAGAATCCGCCGATGAACACTCCTTGGCCGATTTGCGGATCGCCGACAATCCATACGAACGGATGGAAGGGATTCTCCTTCATCTCCGTGAGGGCGCTAAGGCTTTTCCCGAGCTCGGCCGGATCTAGCATGTGCCGATATCCCCAAGGGTCAGCAGAGCGCCGGCCGCAATATCGTGCGCGGCACGGCTGCCCAACAGTTGCTCGAAATAGCTCGGCGGCAAGCCGTTGCCTGGACGCCGCAGGCCGACGTTCTCCACGGTGAGCACGCTGCCGCGGGAAATGGGCCGCAGCGCGACCAGGCTCCGCCGTGCGAGCGTGCGCATGGCCAGCTCCGCCTTCGTCGCCTTGACCACGGGGCTCCCCAACATGAGCTGAGAGACGCGTATGCCGTCGATCCATTGTCGCAGCCCGCTCGGATCCTCCGAGAACCAATGATCCGGCCCCGGCAGGTCATGATCGAGCGTGAAATGCTTTTCGAATATCTGCGCTCCCATCGCGACCGCGAGCGAAGCGGCCAATGGTCCTTGCGTGTGGTCCGAGAATCCGGTGACGAGACCGGGAAACGCGCCCTGCAATGTCTTCAATTTACGCAGATTGACGTCGGCCGGGGGCGTCGGATACTGCGACGTGCACAGCAAGAGCGCCACGGGATAGCCTTCGAAGGCGCCGGCTGAATCGAGCGCCTGATGAACTTCCGACAAATCGGACATTCCGCAAGACAATATCAGCGGCAAGCCGGTCTGCGCGTAGCTGCGTATCAGCGGCAGGTTGTTGAAATCGTCCGAGCCGATTTTCACCGCCGGCAGTCCGACCTTGAGCAACAGATCCAGATCGGACCGATTTTGCGGCGTGGACATGAAGATCATTTGCTGCCGGTCGCATTCGGCCTTGATTCGCGCCCACGCTTCGTCCGGCAACTCGTAGCGTTCGAACATGACCAGCATCGATTCGGTGACCTGCCGGCCTTGAGAGCGGTAGGTGAATTGCTGGGCTTTGTCGCCGACGAACTCGCGCGCCTTGAAGGTTTGAAATTTAACGGCGTCGGCGCCCGCTTGCTTCGCGACGCCGATCATGGCCATCGCCGAATCGATCGAACCGTTGTGATTGATGCCGGCCTCCGCGACGATGAATGCCGGGTTCCCCTCGCCGATGCGTCGGCCCGCGATGGCAAAGTCGTTCATTGCGTATCACTCATTGCAATCGTTCCGCCACGCGACTCGCGCCCATGCCATCGCATATTTTTGCGGCCGATGCCGACATCGCCAGCAATCGAGCCGGCGAAAGCGCCGTAATCTCTCGCGAGTAATCCGCACTGGTGATTTCTTGGTCCCAGCCCACGAGCGATTGCGCTCCGGCCCGCGCTACCGCGGTCGCAATGGAAAGCTGATCTCTTGAAAGGATGCTGACCAGCGCGGGCAACCCCAGGCAACAGCGTTCCCACGTCGTGCTGCCGCCCGCGCCAATCGCGCAATCGGCCGCCGTCATCAATTTGGCCATGCTCGAAGTCTGCACATGAAGCGTCGCTGCCGGAAGGCGCGAGCAGATGGTTTCGATCGACTCGCGATGCGGATTGCCGGCGCCGATGATCACATCCGCGTGCCAGCCCTCTCGCCAGGCGGACTCGACGCCCGCCAAAGCCTTGGCGGTTGCGTTGTTCGGATCCGACCCGCCCATCGTCACGAGAACTCGAATCAGCACGCCGGTGCGGCGCTGAAGCGACGCGGGCCGGGACGCCGCAAAGTCGGCGCGCAATAGCGCGTATTGCGGACCCATGAGCAGCTTCGCCGCGGGCAAGCTCCGCCGATAGCGCTCATGCATGGGGTTGGGGAAATTCTGATCGAGCAACAGACTGCATTCGTGGTCTCGTCCGATATCATCGATGACCAAAAGGTTTTGCGCACATGATCCGACCGCTCGTTCCCATTCAATACCCAGGCCGTAGTGATCGACGACCAGCCAATCAACCGCAAGGTCCGCAAGCAATTCAGCGGTGGCGCGGGCATCGTCGAATTCGCCGATCGCCGGCCGGCCGGAAATCGAAGGCATCCGCAGCACCGTGTGGCCGCGCCGCTCGATTTCATCGATCAGATCGCCCGGCGCCGGCCGGCATAGAAACTCGCAGTGGTTTCCCCGCGCCACCAAAAAATCGGCGAGCGAGAGGCACCGCATGACATGCCCGGAACCAATTTCGCGCGATGAATCGGCGCGGAAAGCGAACATCAAGCCTCTCATTCGGCAATTTCAATGCGGGTCATGGCGGCGGGCGCCTACGAGAATTCGGGTTGAATGCGCGACCCGAGCCGAGCGATGGTGGGCGCCAACATCTCCGCTCTGATCCAATCGTCCGGCGTATCGATGTCCTGAACCCTCCAGCGCGGGATTGGCACCACCGTCGAATACTCGGCGTAGATCCTGGCGTTCTCGAGCCACGCCGGCGGCTGTCCCCAGTAAAATTGCGACGCATCGTGCCAGGCTTCCGGGAGATCCTGAGAGTTTTTCACGTACAGTTCGGGGAAAAACATCTTTACGGCTCCCGTGCTCGTGTGCTCGAAGGCGCGAAAGATCGGCGATGCATAGGTAGTGGCCGAAAAGGCATATTTCCACGCGCCGGTCTCGAGCAGCCGCCAGCCGCGCAATAGATCATCGGCGTTGAGAAACGCCGCAATAGGATAGATGCAGCAAACCGCCGTAACCTCGCAATTCTCACCCCGCAAGCATTGAATGGCATGCGCTATGACCTCAGTGGTCCCGGTATGGTCGTCGGAAAGCGCCGCGGGACGCAAAAACGGAGTCTCGGCCCCGTACTGCCGCGCCACCGAGGCGATTTCAGGATCGTCGGTCGACACGATGACCCGGTCGAACAGGCCGCACGATATCGCACACTCGATGGGGTGCGCGATGAGCGGCTTACCGGCGAAAATTTTAATGTTCTTCCGCGGGATGCGCTTGCTTCCGCCGCGCGCCGGTAAAACCGCAATTCTCATGACCCCTCCCGGAGCGCCTCGACCACGCGATCCTGACCCAGGCCGAGACGTCGATATTCTTGCAGCAGACGGACCGGAGTGCAATGCAGGCTTGCGCCGCTGCCGTGGAATCGCTCATGAAACGTCACGCCAGAGCTCCGGCGAGGGCTTCCACGACCCGATCCTGTTGCCCCTCGGTCAATGCCGGAAACAGCGGAATTGAGATCGCGCGTGAATAATAGGCTTCGCTCGCCGGGAAATCGCCGCGCCGGAAACCGAGCCGCGCATAGAACGGCTGGGTATGAATCGGAATGTAATGCACATTGACGCCGATTCCGGCCTTGCGCATTTGATCAAAAACGTGAGCGCGAGCGCGCGGCGTGCGCGTCTCGTCGACTTCAACCACGTACAGATGCCAGGAGGACCGCCTGTCCGCGAGCCGCGGCGGCCTCAGCAGCGGGAATCCCGCAAGCAGCCGATCATACCGATCGGCCAGCTTCTCGCGGCTCGAGCGCATGTCGTCCAATCGGGCGAGCTGCGACAAACCGAGCGCTGCCTGCACGTCCGTCATGCGAAAATTGAACCCCAAGGATTGCTGCTCGTAGTACCAGGCGCCCTCGCAATCTCGCTCCATCTCGAGCGGATTGCGGGTCATGCCGTGCGTGCGCAACTGCCGCATGCGTTCAGCCAAGCGCTTATCGCGGGTCGCGACGATCCCGCCCTCGGCGGTCGTTATGATCTTCACCGCATGAAAGCTGAATACGGTGGCATCGGCGAAGTCGCTGCCCGTCGGTCGATCGAGATACGAGGCGCCCGTTGCATGCGATGCATCCTCGAGGATCTTGAAGCCATAGCGATCAGCCAATTCTCGGATCTCGCGCAAGTCGGCGGGCAGCCCCGCGAAATCCACCGGAATCACGACCTGCGGCAGGGTGCCCGCGGGCGCCGCCCTCAGCAACTTGTCCTCGAGAGCTTGCACCGACATGTTGCGCGTACGCGGATCGATATCGACGAAGTCGATCGTCGCTCCGCAGTACAAAGCGCAATTGGCCGACGCGATGAAGCTGTTTGGACTCGTCCAGACACGCGAGCCGGGGCCCACATCGAGGGCCAGGCACGCAATCTGCAACCCCGCGGTCGCATTGCTGACCGCCACCGCGTTGGCCACGCGATGCCTGCCGGCGAATGCCCGCTCAAATGCGTCGATCGTCGGACCTTGCGTCAGGAAATCGGACCGCAGCACCCGGCAAACTGCCTGAATGTCCTCCTCGGTGACGTCTTGCCTGCTGTAGGGAATCATTCGACGTCCACGACCCGGTTTAACTTGATGATTTCCTCGATCGCGAGAAAACGCGGGTTCTTGCCGGAATGATATTCAAAACCCGTTTCGACGGGCTCGCCCTTCTCGCCCAAACGATTGACGGCGAAATTGACAACGCCTGAGAACTGGATGGCAGGCTTGATGACGTAGTGATCGGCGAACTCGAGCGTCAAATGGGAATCATCGGCCGGACACATGATCTCGTGCAGCTTCTCCCCCGGCCGGATGCCGATGAGTCTGTGCGGCAGATTGGGAGCCATTGCGCGGGCCAGATCCACGACCCTGACCGATGGAATCTTCGGCACGAAGATCTCCCCGCCCTGCATGCGCGCGAAGTTCTTGAGCACGAAATCGACACCCTGCTGCACCGTGATCCAAAATCGTGTCATGCCCGCGTCGGTGATGGGCAGATGGTCGGAGCCGGCGGCGATCTGCTTCTTGAAGAAGGGGACGACGGAGCCGCGCGAGCCGACGACGTTGCCGTAGCGCACGACGGCAAATCGGGTTCTATGGCCGCCCGCCACGTTGTTGGCGGCGACGAACAATTTGTCCGAGACGAGCTTCGTAGCCCCATAGAGGTTGATCGGATTTGCCGCCTTGTCGGTGGAGAGCGCGATCACCTTTTCCACGTTGTTTGCAAGCGCCGCATTGATCACGTTCTGCGCCCCGTGAATATTGGTCTTGATGCATTCCATGGGGTTGTACTCGGCCGCCGGCACCTGCTTGAGGGCGGCCGCATGGATCACGTAGTCCACGCCGTTCATGGCCTGGATGAGCCGCTCGCCGTCGCGCACGTCGCCGAGAAAGTATCGCATGCAGGATTGCGGATAGTCCTGCTGCATCTCGAACTGCTTCAGCTCATCCCGGGAGAAGATGATGAGCTTGCGCGGTTGATAGCGTTCGAGGATGGTGCGCACGTATCGTTTGCCGAACGAGCCCGTCCCGCCCGTGATCAAAATTGATTTGTCATTGAACATATCGTGATCGTCTAGACATTGATTTTTCCGGCCGAAGCCATCCGCTGAAAACTTGGGCTACATTGCAGCAGCTGATCGTAGGACGCCTGTGCGACCAACCTGCCGTGCTCCAGCTCCAGGATCGTGTCGCAACGCCGCACGCTGCTCAACCGATGTGCGATCATAAGGACCGTGAGATCGCGCGACAAGCCGTCGATGGCGTCCATGACCGAGCGCTCGGTTGAATTGTCGAGAGCACTGGTCGCCTCGTCCAGCACGAGCACGCTCGCCTCTTTGTACAGCGCGCGCGCGATCCCGATGCGCTGTCGCTGTCCTCCGGACAGACGCACGCCGCGCTCTCCGACCAGCGAATCGAACCCTTGCGGCATGGAGTCGATGAAATCGCAAATCTGCGCTCGCTGAGCGGCGCGCCGTACGCGCTCGAGATCGATGTCATCGGGCGGCGTTCCGAACGCAATATTCTGCAAAAGCGTGGTATCGGCGAGAAAAATGCTCTGCGGCACATGCGCGATGCACGCTTGCCAGGCGCGCACCGCGCTGCCGCTGAGCACCTGTCCATCGATCGCGATCGACCCCTCGGTCGGCTGCAACAGTCCCATCAATAGGTCGAGCGTCGTGCTCTTGCCGCTTCCGGTGCCGCCCACCAACCCCACCCGCGTCCCCTTCGGAATGACGAGATTCAAGTGATCGAGCACCCAGGGACCGTCGACTCCATAGCGGAAACACACTTGATTGAACGTGATTTCATGCTGGAAGCGCAATGGTGCAGGGCGCGCGAGCGCGATGTCCCGGGGCAATGGCTGATCGAGCAACTCGATCGTATCCGCCAAAGAGGCATGACTGCCCGCAATGCTCGCCCAGGCACTATAGACCTGCTGCAAGGCCGGCAATAGGCGTTGCCCTCCCAGCGCAAGTGCGCCGAGCGCGGGCAGAGCCGCCGACACGCCGTGAATCTGACGGCTCAAACCATACGCAATTCCGGCGATCAAGACCATTCCGACCGCCTCCATCGAAAATCGCGGGCTCTGCGCGATGAAGACGTTGTTGCCCTGCGCGCGCCGCAATGCTTGGTCGGCACGGCGATAGACGTCGCAATAAACAGGTTGGCTGCCGTCGAGCAGCACATCGCGAATGCCGCCGAGGCCCTCCTGAAGCGCCTTGACGACGAGCGTGTATTCCGTTGCGATACGCCGACTGTTGCTGCGCAGCCGCCGCCGAGAGAACCAGGTGATGATGCCATAGCAGGCTCCGAAGCCGAATCCCGCGCCGAGCGCGAGCCACGGATCGATGATCAGAAGCGCAACCAGCGTCGCGCACAAGGATACGCCTGCGCTGATCAGCGTCATCGACGGAAACATGATCCCGAGAACGGTGCCGCCGACCTTGTTGGTGATACCGCTGATCACTTCGCTGCTGTTGCGTGCGACTTGAACGCTGTACGGCTGATAGAGCGTGCGACGATAGACTTCGCTGCTGAGATCGGCGCCGCTGGCAAACGTGAAGCGCGCGCTCGCCCAGAGCAGCAGCATGCGCACGGCGCCGGAAATCAACGCGACGGCCACAAAGCCGATCGTCATCGGCAGCAATAATTGGTCGGCCGTTTTGATGCCGAGCGCCGGCGCAAATCGCGCAATGAGCGGCCATTTGAAGAGGCGGTCGGGTGCGGTCAACGCGCCGATGAACGGAATCACCGCGCCGAGGCTCGCAATCTCCGCAAATGCGCTCACCAAGGTCAGGGCCATGACCCACTTGAATTGACGGCGTCTTTTCGCGCTCAGATGAGCCCACAGGCGAGCCAGAAGCGCACCGCGCACCGTGGACTGCGAAGCGATCTCCGCCACGTTTCAGTTCGTCGCGGCGGAAGGGCGACTGCGTAGGGCGTTGCGCGCCAACGCAACCAACGATCCGATGATCCCGCCGATGAACAGCCCCGATATCACCAGCAGGGTCCGTTTCGGGCTGTAACGAACTTCCGCAGCGACCGCGGGATCGACGATCGTGAACGCGTACTCTTTGCGGCTGTTGGCCAACATGAGGGATTTGGTTTCATCCTCGACCAGTCCGTACATGGCGGCCTGAATCTCGACCTCGCTCGTCTGCTTGAGCTGCTTGTTCAAATACTCGATATTGCGCGTCGACTCCTCGATCGCGCGCCCGCGCAGCAGCTCATTCGCCAATCCCACGAAATCGTTGGCCCAACGGGCGGCCACTGCCGGATCGTTCCAATCGATGGTGATCGTCGTCGTGTCTTTTATCTTGTCTTCGTGCAGGTCGAACACGTTTTTCCGAAAGCGCTCCACCGCGAACCAGTCCGTATTCAGCTTGGAATCGCCGTTGATCAGCGGCGCGAGCTTGTAACGCTTGATGAAAGCGTCGATCAAACCCCGGGACGCAAGAACCGCCGCGCGCTCGGCATCGGGGCCATTCGGATTCAGATTCAATCCCGCGATGCTCGCCAAGCCGCCGAGTTGACCCATCAGCGATCCCGAGCCGAGTCCGGTGTCGTGCACTTCGGTGACGGTGACCTGAGCTCGATAGATGGGAACGGCCGTCAGCGCGTATATCGCCATAAGCACGCCGCACACGAACGAAATCGCGAGTACCAGGTACTTCTGACCCCAGACGATCCAAAACAGAGACACAACGTTGATTTCGCTTTCCGTTTTCATAGATGCGCCGCTCATTGTGGCTGGAACGGCGAATTCTGAGGATGATAGTACGCACGATACCACTCGACGAATCGCTTCACACCCTCTTCGACGGGGGTGCTGGGGCGGTATCCGACATCGCGCGTCAATGCTTCCACGTCCGCCAGCGTATCGGGCACATCGCCCGGCTGCAGCGGCAATAGGTTCTTCAGCGCCTTGCGGCCCAGGCATTGCTCGAGCACTTCGATGTAACGCAGCAGCTCGACGGGCCGTTGATTGCCGATGTTGTACAGCCTGTAGGGCGCGCGGCTCGTGCTGGGATTCGGCCGGTCCGAATCCCAGCCCGGATCGGGGCTCGCGATGTGGTCCGCCGCGGCGATGACGCCCGCCGTGATGTCGCCGACATAGGTGAAATCACGCTTGTGCTTACCGTAGTTGAAAACGTCGATCGGCTTGCCGGCGAGGATATTGACCGTAAACAGGAACAAGGCCATGTCCGGCCTGCCCCATGGCCCGTAGACCGTGAAGAAACGCAAACCCGTGGTCGGCAGCCCGTACAGCGAGGAATAACAATGCGCCATGAGCTCATTGGCCTTCTTGGTTGCCGCATACAAGCTGAGCGGATGATCGACGTTTTGATCGACGGCGAACGGCATGTGCGTATTCGCGCCGTAGACCGAACTCGTGGATGCGTACACCAGGTGCTCCACGCCGTTGCGGCGGCATCCTTCGATGATGTGCAAAAAGCCGGTCACGTTGCTGTCGACGTAAATATGAGGGTTTTCGATCGAATTGCGCACGCCCGCTTGAGCGGCGAGATGGATCACGCGGCTGAATTTCTCCGCCGCGAACAAGGCCTCGATGCCGCCGCGATCGGTGAGATCGAGTTTGACGAAGCGAAAATTCTTGTAAGGCCGCAACATGTCGAGCCGCGCGGCTTTGAGGCGCGGATCGTAATAATCGTTCAGGTTATCGAGTCCGACGACCTCATCGCCGCGCGCGAGCAGCCCTTGTGACACGTAAAAGCCGATAAATCCGGCGGCGCCGGTGACCAAAATCTTCATAAGGGATTACAGCCGCCCGTCGGTTTGATCGGCGGCAAACAGATATTTGACGTCGTAGAGCACATGTAATTTCTTGGCCCACTCGCGGATTTTGCGCACGCCCATCGCCTTGAATTCATCGTGCCCGACGGCCAGCACGATCGCATCGTAGCCGCCGCGCTTGGGCGCGCCGACGGGCCGAAGACCATATTCGCGATACGCCCCGTCGGCATCGACCCAAGGATCGTACACATCGACGTTGGCATCGAAGCGCCGCAACTCGTCGACGATGTCCATGACCTTGCTGTTGCGCAGATCCGGACAATTCTCCTTGAAGGCAAGCCCGAGAATCAGGATCTTCGAGTCCCCCACCATGATGCGCCGTTCGGTCATGAGCACGACGATCTGCTGGGCAACGTACGCTCCCATGCCGTCGTTGATGCGACGCCCTGCCAGAATCATTTCCGGGTGGTAGCCGATTTCGGTGGCCTTGTGCGTCAAATAGTAAGGATCCACGCCGATACAATGGCCGCCCACCAGTCCGGGACGGAACGGCAGAAAGTTCCATTTCGTGCCCGCGGCGCGCAGTACGTCCTCGGTGTCGATACCGATGCGCTTGAATATCAGCGCAAGCTCGTTGATGAGGGCGATATTCACATCGCGCTGCGTGTTCTCGATCACCTTGGCGGCTTCCGCCACTTTGATGCTCGGCGCCTGATGGGTTCCCGCGGTGATGATCGACGCGTACAGGGCGTTCACGAGGTCGGCGATCCGCGGCATGGAGCCGGACGTCACCTTCTTGATGGTCGCCAGACGGTGCTGCTTATCGCCCGGATTGATGCGCTCGGGACTATAACCGCAATAAAATTCCTTGTTGAAGCGCAGCGACGAAAAACGCTCCAGTTGCGGCACGCAGATTTCCTCCGTACAGCCGGGATAGACGGTGGACTCGTAAATGACGATGTCGCCCTTCTTCAGGACGCGGCCGACCGTTTCGCTGGCTTTGAGCAGCGGGGTCAAATCGGGGCGCTTGTATCGATCGATCGGCGTGGGCACCGTCACGATGAAAACATTGCAGGATTTGAGATCCTTGGTGTGCGTCGAGAAGCGCAGCTTGCGCGTCGCCTCGAGCTCCGCGCGGGTCGTTTCCCGCGTGACGTCGCGCCCGGCCCTCAACTCTTCGATGCGCGCCGCATTGATGTCGAAACCAACGGTTCGGTATTTCTTGCCGAATTCCACCGCGAGAGGCAAGCCGACGTAACCGAGACCAATGACGGCAATTTTGTGCCCGCTCAATCCTCGCATCGCCACTCTTTCATACGCTATGAACCGCCAGCAGCGCTACAGCCAAGTTGTAGATGATTGTCGTCACTGACTGCCACAGCGGGAGCTGCCTGATCCGCTCAGTATCGAGGGGTACTACGATCGTGTCTCCCGGGCGGATGTCCGCCGATTGCGCGCGCCTGAACCAGCCGGAACGTTCTCCGGAAACGACGTCTCCGTTCGCGCGCACGACATAAATTCGCTTCCGATCCGCATTGCGTGTGGCCCCGCCGCTCTTGGCTATGTAATCGTCACGCGTGAGGCCGCGCTCAAATACATGGGACGTGGGACTCTGCACCTCGCCCATGATGGTGACTTCCTGGGCCCTCTTGGGGATCAGCAGCGCGTCGCCGTCTTTGACTATCACGTCGTCGGCCACACCTGCGGGCCCCTTGGTCACTCGACCGATATTGATCACCAGGCGGCCGACGGGCTTGGTATCGCGGAGTTGGGTCAACAACTGCTGGCCGATCGCCAGCCCTTGAACCGCGCTGCTACCCGCCGCGCTCGAGGTGGCAGCGACACTGCTGGTGGTGATCGCTTCCAGCGACAGAGCCGCCAAATCGCTTCGCATGCGATTCATCAATAATTCGAGTTGATCCTTTTCCCGCAGCTTCAGGTCCTCGCGGATGAATACGGAACCATCGGCGAATGCCAGATCCGTCAGGCCGCCCGCCCGCTGCAGCACCGACGACAGTGTCTCTCCGTCGTGGATGGGATATTTGCCGGGGAATCGCACCTCGCCCTTGAGCTCGATGGTGCCCGGTTCCACCCACTTCGGAATGGGCTTGATGACCAGGATGTCATAAGGCTTGAGCGTCAAGTCCGCTCCCGCATCGCCGCGGCGAATCGCCGCGAGATTCACCGGAATCAGCTCGGTTCGCCGCGCTTCGCCCTCGGCCGCGACATACCGGTCGAGCTCCGCCTCACCGCGAAATGCGGCATCCTCCAAGCTGCCGCCGGCGCGGATCAAGTCGCTGACGCGCATCGCGGGTTCAAGCGGGTAATGCCCCGGCGCCTTGATCCTACCGTCGATACTGACGACCTGCTCGGGTTTGTCCGGCGTCGCTTGCAGCTCCAATTCCCGGATAACGGGCGCCAACAAGCGCTCGCGATCCGCTGCGGACAGATCGAAGACATAGATCTTATCGCGCGGCTGCAGTTCAGGATCGGCCGCGGACCCGCGCGCGGCAAGGGCGCGCCGCAGGTCGGCGGAAACGACCTCGACTCTTTCCTCGGGCAGCACCACGCGCCGAATCATGATGTAGTGCTGGTCCGCGTTCGGGCGCAGTTCGTCGAAACTATCCAACACGTCCGAGAGGCGCAGTCCCGGCCGGTATTGAAATTGGCCCGGTCGAAATACATGCCCGGTGAGGATCACCGAATTTTCGAGGGTGGGCCTTATTTCCGCTATGCGCAGCTTGTCGCCGTCGGCCAATGCGGTCGCGCGGCTTTCGAGCGCGGTCAAATCGATGTTGTGCATCTCCCGCAATCGCGACGGCAGGATGCGCTCCAATTGCCCCATTCTCTCGTCCGCATCGGGTGTCAATCCGCCTGCGAGATCAACCGCCTGCGCCACGGTGCTTTCCGTCTTCAGTTCGTAAATCGCGGGCCGCTTCACCGAGCCATAAACAGACACCCTTTTACCGACCGGCGGAATGAAAATGACGTCACCGGGCAATAGCTGACGGTCATTGCTCGTATCGCCGTGGAGCAGAAGATCATAAAGATCCAGGGTAGTGACCAAACGGCCGTTGCGCTTGAGTTCAATGTTGCGCAGGGAACCGATCTTCTTCACCCCGCCGCTCACGAACAGAGCATTCGTCATGGTCGACAAGCCGCTCACGGTATAGGATCCGGGCGTTTCGACTTCGCCCAGCACGAATACGCGGATCGATCGAAGATCACCCATGGTGACGCTAACGCGCGTCCCGATCAGCTGTTCCGCCACGCGATGCTCGATCGCGGCGCGCGCCTCATCGAACGTCATGCTGCTGACCATGATGGGCCCGAGCTTTGGGAAATTGACCCGGCCGTCGCGCTGCACGGTCAACTCGTACAGCGCCGGTTCTTTGCCGCCGTAGAGCTGAACTTCCAGCGTATCGCCGGGTCCGACGATATAGTCAATCGGCACCTGAATATCTGAAACCGGGGCAAAAGTGGTCGGTGTCCCGTTGAACAAATCATAACCAAACGGCTTGAGCGCCTGTTCCCCGGACGGCAAAAGGCGCAGCAGCGTCAGCGTCACCGCGTAGTCGCTGAGACTCGGATCGGCACTGAGTCTCCTCGTGGCCTCCGATGCGGTCAGCCCCGCGAGAGAAACAGCTGCCATGCCGGGCATTTCGAGAGCGCCGACGTGATTGAGTTGGTAGGGATTGCCGTCGAGAATGCGCTTGCGAAATTTCTCGGCCTCTTTTTTTTCCTCGTCCGTTTTGGGCGTCAGGTTCTGATAAAAGGGATTCGTGGCGTTGCCGTTCGCGCCGTTCGCGCCGTTCGCGCCGCCGACACCGTTGAGAAGGCTGCTGAGACCGCCGATCCCGCCGCCGGGCATGCCGTTGCCGGCGCCGGGCATGCCGTTGGGGGCGCCGGGCATGCCGTTGGGGGCGCCGGGCATGCCGTTGGCGGCGCCCGGCGTGCCGTTGCCGCCGCCGGCATTGTTTTGATTTGCGGCGGCATTGGCCGCGCCCTCCATATCGAGCGGCGTCAGCTCGATGAGCACCATATCGTCGCCGCGCAATTCCGGATCCTCGTCCTGCTGGCGCAGTATCCGCCCGTCGAGGGTCTTGTCTTTCAGGGTCATACCCTGCAGAGCCGTTGCGTTTTCAGTCTTCGGCTGCACCGTCTCCGGCGTTTCGAGCTTCTTGTCACTCTGCTTGCCGGTGCCGTTGCCCTTGCCCAAGACATTTTGCATTATCGTACTCTGCTGCTCCGGGGTTAGAGTATCTTTGAGAGCCTGCAGAGTATCGGTGGTCTGCGTGTGCACGGACGAGGCTAGTCCGATCGACAACAGGACGCCTGCCGCGCGTAGGAGACTACTTCGCATAGCGTGAGGTACTAATCGACACTACGATTTCCATTACCAGAAGTCCTCGCTGCATCTATGGCGGTTGAACGGTTGATGGTACGGTTCCGGCCGCACATGATAGCGTGTGCCGTGAATCGGGCAACCCCACCGGGCGCCGCCCGGGTGCCAAAGTGTAACCGACTCGCTCGCTAGCGCTCGTAATTCTTCTCCACCCACGCGGCGTAATCACGACCCAAGAGCGCTTGCCACCACCGCGTATTGGCCAAATACCAATCAAGCGTGGCGCGCAACCCGTCGGCCAGGTCGCGCGCCGGCTCGTACCCCAACTCCCTGTGTGCCTTTGCATAGTTGATGGCATAACGCCGATCGTGTCCCAGGCGATCGCGCACGTGCGTGATCATATTGACCGCCCGCTTCTCGCCCGCCGCCGGGGATGCGGGGAACGCCGCGCGCAAATCCGCGCGTTTGCGCAGCGTCTCGTCGACCAAATCGCACAGCGTCCGCACGATCTCGATATTCGTGATTTCGCTGTTGCCCCCGATGTTGTACACCTCGCCCGGCCGTCCGCGCGCCAGCGCCAGCGCGATCGCGACGCAATGATCTTCCACATGCAGCCAATCGCGCACTTGCAGCCCATCGCCGTATACCGGCAACGGCTTCCCCAGCAAAATGTTGATGAGGGTGAGCGGGATCAATTTCTCCGGATACTGATAGGGACCATAGTTGTTCGAACAATTGGTGACCGTGGTATCGAGCCCATACGTTTCGTGGTAGGCCCGCACCAGATGGTCCGAAGAGGCCTTGCTGGCCGAGTACGGCGAGTTCGGTGCGTAGGGGGTTGCCTCATGAAAAGGCGCATCTTGCGGTCCCAAGGAACCGTACACTTCATCGGTCGATACGTGGTGAAAACGATGCGCCGGGACGGTTTTTCGATCGATCCACAGCGTTTTTGCGGCTTTGAGCAACGAGTGCGTGCCGACGATATTGGTGCGGATGAACTCGTCGGGACCCAAGATCGATCGATCGACATGCGACTCCGCTGCGAAATGCACCACGGTGTCGATGCGATGCCGCTCGAGCAGCGCGCGCACCGCCGCCTCGTCGCAGATGTCGCCCTTGACGAAAACATACCGCGGGTTGCCCTCCAGGCCCTCGAGGTTGTCGATATTGCCGGCATAGGTGAGGGCGTCGAACACCACCACTCGCCCTGCCGTGGGCTTGCCCAACCAATGACGCACGAAATTGGTGCCGATGAATCCGGCGCCGCCGGTAATGAACAGGTTACGCGGTTCGAAGGTCATCCAGCATGGTCCTCAAATTGTGCCGCCAGTGCCGTGCCGGAACCCGGGTCAGGGCCCGCGTGGATTCGCTATCGAGCACGCTGAAGGCGGGGCGCCGCGCCCGCGTCGGATAGGCGGCGCTTTTTATGGGCACGATGGGCACGGCACGGCGCAGCAGTCCGCGCGCCAGTGCCTCGTCTTGAATGGCGACGGCGAAATCGTACCAACTCGCCACTCCCAGATCCGTCCAGTGATAAATGCCGCCGGGCGCGTCCGCCTCGAGGAGACCCCAGATCGCCGTGGCGATGCCGGCGGCCCAGGTCGGTGTGCCGATCTGATCGCAGACCACGCTCACCTGCTCCTTTTCGCGCATCAGCCGCAGCATGGTCAGCACGAAATTCCGCCCCGCGGCCGCGTACACCCAGGCGGTGCGCAAGACGATACCGGCCCCTGCGCCCTGCAATACATGACGCTCGCCGCCGAGTTTGCTCACCCCATAGACGCTCAAGGGATGGGCTTGATCGGCCGGTAAATAGGCACGATTCGCTTTACCATCGAATACAAAATCCGTCGACAAATGCAGCAGCCGGCAGCCTGCGTCGGATGCGGCCGCCGCGAGGACGCCCACGGCGGTGTCATTGACGGCAATGGCTTGCGCCGGCTGATCCTCGGCAAGATCCACCGCCGTGTAGGCGGCGCCGTTCACGATCCACTGCGCGCCGCTCTGCGTCAATGCGCGTGCGACCGCCCTCTCATCGGCGATGTCGAGTTCGGCGCGGGTCCGCGCCGCCACCTCGTGTCGTGCGGGGGCCGCCGCCACGACCGCGCTCGCGACCTGTCCGCCGCCGCCGAGCACCAGCACTCTCACGCGAATTTCTCGATCTCGGCGAAGCTCGTACCCCGCCGGTCTTTGGCCGACAACTCGGGCTGGACACCGGCCGGCAGCGGCCAATCGATGCCGAGCGCGCGATCGTCCCAGGCCAACGTGCGTTCGTCCGCCGGACTGTAGAAGTCCGTGCACTTGTACAGAAAGTCCGCGCTCGGCGAGGTCACGAGAATGCCGTGCGCCAAGCCGGGAGGGACCCACAGCATGCGATAGTTCTCGGCGCATAGCTCGACGCCCCACCACTTGCCGAAACTCGGCGAACTGCGCCGCAGATCCACCACCACGTCGAACACGCTGCCGGAGGCCACGCGCACCAGCTTGCCTTGCGTGCGTGCGACCTGCAGGTGCAGGCCGCGCAGCGTCCATTGAATGGAGCGGCTGTGATTGTCTTGCACGAACGGCGCGGCGATGCCGGCCGCGGCGAAATTTTGGGCCTGCCAGGTTTCCATGAAGAACCCGCGCGCATCGCCGAATACGCGCGGCTCGATGAGCAGCGCGCCGTGAATCGGGGTCTCCAAAAACCTCATCGGGGTGCGCGCCTCATACTTGCGTGCCTCATACTTGCGCGCCTTCGCGCACGAGCCGCACCAGATACTCGCCATAGCCGCTCTTCTCGAGCGGTTTGGCGAGCCTCAGCAATTGATCGGCATCGATAAAGCCGAGGCGCCACGCGATTTCCTCCACGCACGCCACTTTCAATCCCTGCCGATCCTCGAGGATGCGCACGAAGACCCCGGCATCGAGCAAGGAGTTGTGCGTGCCCGTATCGAGCCACGCCGTGCCGCGGCCGAGCCGTTCGACGTGAAGTGCTCCCAACTTGAGATACGCACGATTGAGATCCGTGATTTCCAATTCGCCCCGCAGGGAGGGTGTCAGGGATTTCGCGAGGGCACTCGCGCGGGCATCGTAGAAATAGATCCCGGTGATCGCGTAGTTCGACGGCGGGCGGGCCGGCTTTTCCAGTAATTCGGTCACGTTACCGTGGGCATCGAATTCGACCACCCCGTAACGTTCGGGATCTTGCACGTAGTAGCCGAAGACCGTGGCGCCGACGCCGCGATCGGACGCCGACCTCAGTAATTCGGAAAGATTTGCACCATAAAAAATGTTGTCGCCCAAAATCAGCGCGGAGGGTGCGCCGGCGAGAAACGCTTCGGCAATGATCAACGCCTCAGCAATGCCGTTGGGTTGAGCTTGCACCGCATAGTCGAACGTGACGCCCCATTGCCGCCCGCTGCCGAGCAGGTCGTGAAAGGCAGTTTGATCCCGCGGCGTGGTGATGATCAAGAATTCCCGAATGCCCGCCGACATCAAGGTGGCGAGCGGATAGTAGATCATCGGCTTGTCGTACACCGGCAAGAGCTGCTTGCTTTGCGACAGCGTGATCGGATGCAGGCGGGTACCGGCACCGCCGGCCAAGATGATTCCTTTGCGTGGATTTGACAAAATCGGTTGCCCTGGCTTCGAGAGGCGCGATTATAGAGTATTGCCGATCGCGAATAGTTACCGAGCTAGGGCAGTTCCGAAGCGATCGCGAGCGAGCGCTCGCCATAGGACAGGCGCGGCGGCGCCGTCGGCTGGGTCGAATCGGACGACATCCGGTAATTATCGTAACCGTAATCGATGTAGCGGCAACCCGGCGCGCCCGCAATCACGCCGATCCACGGCCGCTCCGACAGCGCAGGGAAGACGAACGGTCGCGCACTGCAGATCTCAATGGGGTTCGCGGCCAGCATGGCAGCGTCGGCGCGCAGCACCACATCGCGCGGCAGAGCATCCCGGGCCGCCAGCAGGCGGCCCACGAGCGCACTGTGCCCCATGACCATCCGGGCGTCGCTCAGTGCGCTCAGGTTCCAGTAAGCGTCCAGGCTGACAATCACGACGAGCCCCGTCACCACCAGCTGGATCGGCCGCCAGCGGAATTTGCCCGCCTCTATCACGCCCGCCAGCGCCGCCGCCGCCGCCGGCAGCGACACGAAGAAGGCGATGTTCGTGAAGTAGTAGGCGGAACCGCCAAGAATGCGGTACACCAGCACGATGGCGATGCCGGCCGCGACCG
>Ga0181521_10002765_pt1 | contig 20978 bp, 20 predicted proteins | sample PEATcosm2014_Bin_32_FD_119764 | JGI IMG/M metagenome (GOLD analysis project Ga0181521, IMG submission 119764) | Peatland microbial communities from MTU Mesocosm Facility, Houghton, MI, USA - PEATcosm2014_Bin02_60_metaG | ecosystem: Environmental > Terrestrial > Soil > Wetlands > Peat | place...
CCCGCAAAGCCGAGGAGCACATCGCTTCCAAAATCAGCGGTGGTTGAAAGCCTCCAGTGGGAATCCACGTCCTCAAAGAATCGTTCCCCTCCTTAACCATTTGCTGGTTGACCCTTCTGGAGGTCGCAATCTTCTGGCCTATGTTTACCGGAAGTACTGAAGTTCTTTCGCTGATCTCCATCCTGTTGATTTCCGTTGCGAGACGCCACAAACCAGATTGCATTGGTACATAGTACTGCCAGCCTGAGTAGGAGATGGAAGTCCTAAATTTAGCATTCGGTCTCTCTCCATTGGCCGTACTTAAAAGAACAATATCGCCAAAAGAAGCCCTTTTGATATAGACTTTAAAGATCCGGGCAAGATCAGAGATGACTCCAGAAACTCCAGGGCGACGGAAGACACATGCTGAGGAGCCCATCACGCTCCGAGAGCTTCGGTCTTCAGGACCGCATCGTTTCGTCATACTCGTGGCTGATAACAATGCCCTGGCCCGCAATTTTGTTGGTCTGCTTATGCAAGAGGAGGGGCATCTTGTACTGTCCGCAGCCGATGGTGACGAAGGGTTGGAACTATCACGTAATTACCCGGCAACGATAGACTTGGTAATTACAGACGTGGAGATGCCCGAAACGAGAGATAGCGATTTGTGCAGTTATCTGCTCGAAGAACGGCCAGGAATCAAGCTGTTACTGATATCGAGTGCCAGCCTGTCTGAGATAGGTAGGCAGAATGCAAATTTGCTATTCCTAACCAAGCCATTCGACAGGCAGACTCTCAAGACGAGGGTCCGAGCAATCTTGGCTGGACCCGGACTCGTAGATGATGCGACAAGACTACTTTCGGAGCTTCGCTCTGAGTTGAAAGGGATAGACAAGGATATCCTCTCCCTGGAAAAATCTGAGACACGAACCAGGAAGACTGGACCCGGATCTCTGACTGATGACCCTGAGGTTGCTTCGTGAAACACCACAAAGGCGTTGCGACTCGGTACAGTGCGCCGGTGAGTTGAGACGCCGACGAACGGGCACGGAACGGCTAAGTATAGGAACGTGATGCAACAAGCTGAGGCGGCTCACGCTCCGACCTTACGCCGCCGTCTGCTTTGTAGCTTTAGGCGATCTCGCTGCCGCAATCGGTTTGCGCCCTGGCGTTCTTGTGATCGGCCCACTCTCAGAAACCATGACGCCAGCCTCCAACAAATCTATGACCGCCACAATCTTGGCTCTGTAGGCAATCAGCGCCTTCTTTTGCACTTCAATGTCGTTGGGAACGCCATTCCCGTCAGATCCGAAAACTGTGTTCATCCGGGGTCTCGGACCGAGCAGCGTCCGAATGAGATCCCGAACGGTTGCGGTGTCCGTTTCTTGAGGAAAGGGCAAGCCAAATGAAAACACTGTTGTTCTCCTAAAGAATGGCCTGACATCGTGTAGAGTCGGCTCAAGCAGGCGATTCTTCCGCCGACTTTGGCATTCATTGCCGAGCGGCTGAACCAGGACAACACTGGCATCAGCCAAGACAAACCCTACCCTTGCAACGTACCATTAGTTACGGTAATCTCAAAGTTATTTTTTGAGGGCAGAAAGCTGGAACCGATGTGGGTGTAGAAACTGTCCGCAGCGGGAAAGGCGATCTTGTAGCCGTGCCCACATCGGCATAGGCGCAAATCACTCAAACTGATGCGGCCGCTCTCTCGGCTATGCTGAAAGTGTTTTTGATCCGCCTGCCAATCACCTGGATCGGCCCTGCCAGTAGAGAAATGCGTCGGCAACTGCTCGGTGGAAATCGCGGCTGATGCTGTCGAAGCACAAGTGGGAATACGTCGGTGGAGTAGAATTCCGGCACTTCTGCTTGTCCGGGCGACCAATGGTCGGGCAAAAACGGATGTTTCCGCACATCGGCCCAGGTTTTTCGGAGAAACTGATCGAAATCTATTGACATGCACCTTTTTGAGGCATAGCCTTAGTACACCCATTACGAAATCTGGGTCCTTGGCCCGCTGGAATTACGCTCCCGAAGCCAAGAGGTAGTACCTCTACGTTTGGACCAAACAACTGGCGTCTCCCAACAAATGTGTCGTCCGGATTTCGACACGAACAAGAGGGTCAATCGCCGTGAGAAAGCTGTCCACATTCGACCGAAACTCCCCTGAGTCCGCAACCAATCCAACCGTAACACTAACCGTTCTTTCAGTCAGCCCAGCTGAGAAGGATCATTCGTCTTTACGGGACATAATCGGTGATGGAAATGGCGGGCTACTTAAGGCTAGTGATATTATTGCCGCTTTCGCCTTGTTGCAACAGCACGACGTTGCTGTTGTCGTTTGTGAGCGGGATTTACTGCCGGGAACGTATATTGACTTGCTAGAACAGATCAAAGCCATGCCAAATCCACCATTGTTGATCGTCGCTTCCAGGCTGGCAGACGAACGCCTTTGGGCCGAAGCTTTGAACCTGGGTGCTTGGGATGTGTTGGCAACGCCGCTTGATCGTAATGAATTGATACGCTCTATTGCATCAGCGTGGCGGCACTGGCATCATCGGCGCGAACTCCTCAACGCCAGCCGAAGCAGACTAGCATTGGTTGCGACCGGCACGTAGTTAGTCAAAGGTTTGTGAAACGAAATGGAAGCAATCCTTTTGACGGATGATGAACTCAAACTTCTCGAAAAGCGGTTCGGACCCCGTGTGCGCCAAATGGGTCCGTGGAATTCTGACGGCACGTTCGGATATTCCAGCATTTCGATTGCAGCCGTCGAAAAAGCCGCTGAAACTCTCCAGAACCCCGATTTGGCGGTGGCTCTCTCCCGCTTAAAGTGCAAACCAGAGAGGAGCAAGCCGTTCATCGAATTGTTAGAGGCTTTCGGTCCCGCACTGATCGAGAATATCGTCGCCGCCTACGGGATGATCCACGTTTAGCTCAAGGCCTCTCAGGTCTAAGCCCTTTGCCTTTCAGGCGAACAGGCTTTTAGCCGGCAGTTGTTTAGCGTCCCGTTTTTGCCCAATATCGCTTCATTCGCCCCTTAGCGTGCCGCTTCTGGCAAGGCGCACATCACAAAGTGATACAATTAGCAGAACCAGACCAAATAAATGGTTGGTCTGGTTCTTCTCCATCCCATCCGACGGCTCGTTAACGGGTGGCAGTTTCAACAGTGATTATCTGGACCACACAATTTCTGGTAGCTGAATACACAGTGCGGACACCGGGGAAACTCATGTATATCGCACAGGGAATAAAGGATCTAACCGCTGAGCCGGACCGTATCAATGCGGTAATTCCCGCTCTGGAACAGATGGGATTCAGACAACCGACAGAATTGCCCCAACCGAGAAAGCCTGGAAGGCCCCGCAAGGACGTCAGACCGGCGATAACGAATGAAATTCAATAAGGATGTGGCGAGAGTTCGGATTGACTAAGGGCCTTTGTTGGCGGTCCTCGTGCAGCGAACGCGGTTTTATTACCTTCTCGGTCTTCGACTTTCGGGGACTACGTTGTGGTGTCAAGGGAAAGATTAAGGCCAGAAGCGCCAAGGGAATATACTGCGCAGCCGCATGAAGAGAGCAGAACACATAGTCGAGAGGAGTTACATTTATGTCGAATCGAGCACCAAGAATCAGCCCAAAGAACAGGCGTAATAACCAAGCGACTGATTCCACGGATAGTAACACACCAGAACCATTCACTGGAAATGAAGTCGCTGTACTCGCTTACCAGATATGGCAGCAGCGGGGCTGTCCGATCGGATCAGGCAAAGATGATTGGTTCCAGGCAGAGAAAGAGTTGAAAGAACGGACTGGGCTAACTTCAACGTTACCCGCCGCTGCGTTCGTGGGTTAACCAGCGTCAACATCGACACATCAAATTGGCCCAAGAACCGCATCTTCGGAGTCAACCTGCAAATACTATTGTCCGTGGCCGCTAATTGACAACCGAGCTCCTCACAGTGGGCTAGCAATTCCTTGCGTCGGATTGCAACAAGGTTGCTGGCTGTTTGCGGCGCACGGCGCTATCAATTGTGACGAAAGCGTTCTCGGTGGACGACGCCCGCTTAGCGGCTTCTAGTTCGGTTTCTGACCGCAAGAAGGCGACCATCCTGGCATCTCGAATTGCGCACTCCCTGCAGCAATTGCGCACTCCCTTCAGCCGTACCTTACTCCAGAGACGTGATCGGACCGGCCACCGTTCCAATGGACTCCCTCAAGGCTAAAGCGCTAAACGGCTTCTGAAGGAAGGGCCAGCCAACCATTGCAACCTTTTCTCTGCCCTCAAAAGGCCAGACATCATCAGGACTTTGATTCCGGGGCGTTCGTGTTTATGAACGTGCGCCTCCGCATCGACGACCGCCGGTATCGCGTCCCGGACCTGGCGGCCGTTGAGAAACCTTACCGCCGCGAAAAGTTCCTCATAGACGTTCCTGCCATCACCGTTGAAATCACGTCGCCTAAAGACACCTTCGATTGCGTGATGGACAAGTGCCTTGAGTACGAAGCTCTCGGCGTCCACAACGTCCTCGTCATGGACCCCGACAACCGCCTCGCCTGGATGTTCGAGCAGAACAATCTTCGCCTCCTCCCCGGAGCGTCCTCCAACTGCACCTCACCGACGCGACTTTCGATTTCCCCTTCGCCGAAATGTCGGCCGAATTGGACGAAGCCTGAGATCACTCCGTAGCGCGCCGCAAAATCAGAAACACGCTCATTAGCACGAGCACGCTCCCCACCACCATCCGCATCGTGATCGGCTCTCCCGCCGCGAAATAGCCCAGCGCCACCGCTACGATCGGGTTCACGTAGGCATGACTCGCGACGCGTGTCGCAGGCATGTGCGCCAAAAGCCAGACGAATGCCGTAAAGGCCACCAGCGATCCGAACACGATCAGGTATAATACCGCCAGGGCCGCGCGCATTGAGAAATGCGGCAGCGGACGCAATTCCCCGAACGCGCCCGAGAGGGCGAGCAGCATCGCTCCGCCCAGCATCATGGCGGCGCCCGCGGTGAGGGGGCGCGATTTGGGCAACTCCATCCGTCGCGTCAGCACCGCGCCCAGCGCCCACGTCGCCGTGCCCGCCAGAATCGCGAGACAAGGGATGGGAGCGAGATCGAGCGTGCCCCCGGGCAGCAGCAACACGGCCACTCCCGCAAAGCCGAGGAGCACATCGATGGCGCGCATCGGCCGCGTCCTCTGCGGTCGCTGAATCGCCATCTCGAAAAGCATCGTGAGAATCGGCAGCGTCGCTGCCAGCACCGATACCATGCCCGAGGGCACGTACTTCTCGGCCCAGAAAAGGGGACCGTATTCCACCACGAACATCAGCAGCGCCATGATGAGCAGGCTTCGCCACTGCCTGCGGGTGGGCTTCGCTTCTCCCCTGGCGCGCATAAATCCGTAAAGCAAAACTCCCGCCGCGAAAAACCGTGCGCCCGCGGCAAACAGCGGCGGAAGCTCTTCCACGGCGATCCGAATCGCGAGAAAAGTCGTTCCCCAGATAACGTAGATCGCGAAAAATGACAGGATCATGCGAATCCGGAAGGATTCCGATCGATTTTCCGCAACCTCCGAGATAACCCCTGAATCACACATGGACAGTTACATCTTGCCATTTGTGGGATAACCTGTCAATCTTAGTTTAGAGGTTAACAGTGCCAAAATCCACCGTGAATACCCGCGTCTTCGAGTTGATCGCGGGCCATCCTATAGTCGATCTCGTCAACACGCTCGACTGGCGATTTCGCGAGCGCGGGCCCGAAGACCTGCTCGCTTCTCCCCGCGACCTTCTCGCCTTCACTGAGCAGTCGCGATTGATCACGGCAGATCAGTCGCGGCGGCTGGCACGCGTAAATCCTGCCGCCGGGGCGCGGGTCCTGGAAGAAGTGCGAGAGCTTCGCGAGGCGGCCGCGCAGGTCTTTTACGCGTCGCTCGATGGCGCCGGCCCGGCGCCATCCTGGCTGAAGAGGCTGGAAGCTTGCTTTCGCGAAGCGGACAGCCATCGCCGTCTCGAATGGCGCGCTCCGTGCCTCGAATGGGCCATCCCCGAATCTCCGCTCTCGCCCGAGCTTCCATTGTGGATCCTTTCGCGGAGCACGGAGCAGTTGATGGCCTCCGGGGATATGCAGAGATTGTGCGCCTGCGCCAACCCCGCGTGCCGCTGGCTGTTTCTGGACACCAGCAAGAACCACACGCGCCGATGGTGCGATATGAAGATCTGCGGCAATCGCATGAAGGCCCGGAGATTCAAAGCGCTGCACAAGGTCTGACGTATATCCTGAATATTCATGGACAGAGCGCCCCGTCCATCGCGGTCCGAAATTCTCCGCGTGGCCATCCTCTCGCTCCTCTGCGCCTACGCGTTCTTCATCGAATATCTCCCGCCCTTCAAGCGCGTCTTTCTCTGGTCGGATATCGGGGGCTTTCATTACCCGCTGCAAGTGTTCGCCTTTCGCTCGCTCCAGGCGGGCCGGTTTCCCATGTGGGATTCCAGCATCTACTGCGGCATTTCCTTCGTCGGAAATATTCAGGCCGCGCTTTTCTATCCCCTGACGTGGCTCCTGTATGCCGCCGCCTGGTCCGCCGGAGTGCTTCACTTCAAACCTCTCGAGGTCTTCGCGCTGGCGCACATCTGGATCGCCTTTCTGCTCTCCTACCGATGGCTGCGCGATCGCTCCGCGCCCATGCCGAGCGCCCTGGGCGCGCTGGTCTTCAGCGCCTCCGGCTATCTCAGCTGGCAGCTTTTGCACCTCGGCGTGCTCGGCGGCATGACGTGGTTGCCGCTCGGGCTCTGGGGCATCGATCAGGCCGGGAACCGCCGCGACTGGCGCCCGCTATGGAAACTGGCCGCCGCCTCCGCTCTCGCCTTCCTGGCCGGCTACCCCGCGGCATGGCTGGCCGACTGCGCCGTCTGGCTGGTCTACGCTCTCGCCAGCCGCGGCGCCTGGCGAGCGGCCGCCCGGGCATGTGCGGCTCTGTTGGGCTCGCTCCCACTGGCCGCCGTCCAACTCCTGCCCACGCTCGACGCCCGCTCCCTGATGTTTTCGGAAGTAAAATACGGCCCCGGATTTTGGACCTGGAAAGCCATGCTCCTGTCGTACCTGCTTCCTAATTGGTTCGACTTCAATCCCGGCCATTCCGCCAACTACCTGCCGGATTGCGTCTACTTCTACGCCGGCCTGCCGTTCCTGTTCGCCGCATTCTGGGCTATCCGCCGCCACGAGTGGCGCCCCTACGCGCAGCCGCTCGCCGTGCTCGTCGCCGCTTTTCTTCTGGCGCACCCTCCCATTCTGCTGATTCGCGCCGTGCAGTTGATTCCGGCGCTCAACTACACCATGCAGCCCGGAAACTTCCACCAGGGTATCGCCGCCATGCTGGCATTGATTACCGCCCTCGGCCTCGGGAATCACCTGGCCGGCGATTCGCAACCCGCGCGCAAACTGCCGCGATGGTTTGTTGCCGTCATCGTAGTTCTCGCGTGCGCTTGGTCATTCCACCAACTGACAATCTGGGCGCGAGGCGGCCAGTTCCCCGCGCACTTCCCCGCCATCGCCGCCACCGCCATCGCGCTCGCAGTCTTCTGCCTCGCCCTGTGGGCTTTCCGGAATTCGCAGGGCCGCGCATGCTCGCTCCTGGCGCTCTCAGTGCTACTCACCGCCGTGGTCGATTTCAAAGTCTACAGCGCCGGACGCTGGTTCAACGCGCTCCCCGGCGATAATGACGACTTCCAAAGTCCCGCCGGCATCCGCGGCATGAGCTCCCAAGCCTTCGCCGCGCTCGATGCGAACCGCAGCTATCGCATCATGTGCGACGAATCCGCCTCGCCCTACCCCACCGACTTGCGCGAATACAACCTCTCCACACCCCAAGGCTTCGATCCCTTTCTCCCCGATCAGTACCGCGATTGGATCGCGCGCCGCGTCGCCTTTCGCACGCCCCGCATATTCTTTCTCGATATCCGCAACCAGCAGATGCTCCGTTCTCTCGGCGTGCGCTACATCATCACGCACCAGGGTGTGGGCGCCGATCCGTTCCTTGCCGGCAATCCGGATTACCGGCTCGTCGGCCCGGACGATTCCTTCTACCGGGTCTACGAATCGCAGCACGCCAGGGCGCCTTATTATTGGGCCGATCAAGACGAAGGCAGCGCCTCGCCCGTCCAATGGGCGCCGGAGCGCCGGGAATTGCAGGTCAGTTCGCAGGCGGGCGGCCGATTCGGGCTTGTCGAGCAGTTCTTTCCCGGATGGCGGGCCACCGTCGACTCTCGTCCCGTCCGGATCGAGCGCTTCGACGGTGCCTTTCAATCCATCCTGGTGCCACCCGGCGCTCACCGCATCGTTTTCCGATTTCTACCGGCGAGCCTGATGGTGGGCGCTATCGTGAGCTCTCTCGCGCTCGTCGCCCTGCTTACCATCGCAGTTTGGGATATGAGACTTCAGTCGCATTAGTCATGGCAATAAAACCCCCATCCATCAAGCGGCGCCGAGCCGTTCGGCCGCCTACCGGCGTAAATCGGTGGTTGAAACTCGCGCTAGCGTTGGCGGCCCTGGCCGCTGCCGCCGCCGGCGCACTGCTTGCCGAATATACCGTCTCGCTTCGCTGGCCCGTGCGCGTTCATTGGCAGTGGCCGGTCGTCATTGCGGCCCGCGTGTCCGAAGAGGAAACCAGCGAAGCGCAGAGCGACCAGTCCGGCCGCAGGCTCACCGCTTTCCAGCAGTACGCATGCAACAAGTTTGGGACGGCGTGCCGCGTCGCCCTGGCCGTGCAGCGCGCCGAAAACCCGCGCGGGGAGTGCGAGATCTATCACTACAATACTGACGGCACGCTCGATTGGGGCTATTTCCAGATCAACACGCTGCACTTGAGACGCAAGGGGGTAAATCTTCGCGGCCTGCTGGATTGCAAAGCCAATATCGACTTTGCTTACCAACTCTACACCGAGCGCGGTTTCGAGCCCTGGACTACCTATCGCGACGGCACATACCGGCAGTTTCTGCGCAATTTCTAGCTCTAGCCTCGACCCGATCCGTCGTCATCGTTTTTGAGGTGCGTTCGCGCCGGCGCCACAGTACAAGGTAAACCGAGGCCAGGACCGCATAATTGAGAGCCAATAACCACGGCCTTTCCCATGGCGTCCCATCCAAATGTACCCCCGATAGCGGCCACAGAAACCGGATTGCGAACATGCCGCTATGGGTGAAAATGTCGATCAGGATATGCAGCGCCCATCCGAGCATCTCCAGCACCGGCCTTCGCACCAACAGCCATACCGCGCCGAAACAAAATGCGGATATCAGCGCACTGTGGGTAGTAGCATTGTAGACGTTCCGAACCCAATCGCCCGACCCTGATGGCCGCGGGCACCCCAAAGGAAACCAGGTCGGGAGCCACGCCCCAAGCCGCTATCCACCCCAGGTGAACCGGCCGTCTGAGCTTTTCGCGAATGCCGATTCCCGCCCCTGCGCTCCAGAGTGCGTGCCCAAGAATGTCGACCCGGCCTGCTTTCCAGCAGGTCGAGCCGGCTGAAAGCCGGCCGCAGGCACGATTGCCAGGCACGATTGCCTGGCACGATTGCCTGCCCCACGTGGCTGTCAAGAATCTATCCGACACATGGCACTAGCTTGTCTATCGCGTCTCCAGCTCCAGCGCGAACAGTTCCTCGCTGCCGCGATCCAGAATCAGAATCGGCTCATCCTCCGGCGTCAACGACAACGAAAAGCTGTAAAAGCCCGCCAGGCGCACGTCCCGCAAATCCAGTACCGGCTCACAGCGGCGGCCGTCCAGCCCAATCCGCATCACCGCGGGATTCACCGTCCCTTGAATGTGGTAAATCGTCCGGCCGTCGTGCGACCAGTAAGGGAAACTCAGGAAGCTGCCCGACTCCACGTCGCGCCACGTTCCCGTCGAAAAGTCGAACAGCCCGAGTCGCGAGGCATCCACGCTCAACGCCGCGATGTACCGCCCGTCGGGCGACCAGCGCGGCGAAAAGTAATCCTGCGAACCCGGCACGTCGGTAATCTGGTGCGATTCCAAATCCAATATGTGAATATTCGGTCCGGCGCGTCTTCCCACACTCGCGGAGGTCCCGCCATAGCAGATTCGCTTGCCGTCGGGTGACCAGTTCGGGTCCATGGCCGCCTGGTTCGCCGGCACAGGCAACTCCTCGGGCTGGCCGCCCGCGAACGACACAACATAAACCCGCGGCAATTTCCCGGGAGCCGTCGCTCCGAAGGCGATCTTCGACCCATCCGGCGACCAGCGCGGAACCAGCGCGTACGAATAGGGCGCCGGTTGCGTAAGTTGGACCCGATCGCTATAGTCCGCCCGGCTTCGCCACAGCACCCCTTCCGGGAAAGTCACGTACGCGATCCATGCGCCGCTCTTCGAAAATGTCAGGAAATCGGCCGACATACCCTGGAGCAGTGGGACGAAGCTCTTTTTCTTCGTGTCGTAGCGGACCGCTTCTCCGCGCGGAGTATAGCCTCCCGCGAACAACCGCTTTCCATCTTTGGACGGCAATGGCGCCGCGAATGCCGTCGCGCCGGTGGTCAGTTGCACCGGGTGCGGTGTGCCACCTCGGATGCCGCGCGCCTCCGGCAAGGCCCAGATCTGTCCAAACTCCGAGAAAACGAAATTGCGGCCGTCCGGAGTCCAATGCCCGCAGCAGGCGTTGGAAGGACCTTCCCTCGGAAAAAACAAGTGCGCATCATGGCCCTCGGAAGACACCTCCCAAATCGCCTCCGAGTGATGCGCTTCGTCGGCAAGCGTGAACCGGATCCGCTTTCCGTCCGGCGACCACGCAGGCATCTGCACGCTGCCGGGACCTTCGCACACCTTTCTCGCCCCGCTGCCGTCTTTCTTCGCGATGAAGAGCCCGCTGCCTTTCGAGTATGCGATCTGCTGCCCGTCCGGAGACCAGGCGCCCGACGATCCTTCCAGGTTGCCCAAACGATACGGCGGCACGCCCAGAACCGGCACGATCCACAGCAGCTCTCGCTCGTACGAGCTGATCTCCGCGGTCAGCAGCGCAGTCCCGTCCGGGGAGACGTCGAGCAGTGCGAACCGCGGCGACATCATCGGAAGCCGGGCCGGTTCGCCGCCATTCACCGTCATCTCGGCGGTCCAGTGAGCCGTTCCGGAGGTCTCGTTCAAATACAGGCGGACGCCGTCGGTGGCTACCAGTTGTTTCATCACGCCGTCGTTCGTGAGTTGCCGGTATTGGACGATTCTCGGCGGTTTCACCGGACGCAGCACCAGCCAACCCGCGACTCCGATCGCCGCCGCCACGGCGGCAATCGCCAGCCAGCGGCGGCGCAGGCGAGCCCGCAAGCGCGCCTTGCCCGAAGCCGAAATCGCCGGAGCATCCTGCGAGGAGGTGCGCTTGAGGCGCATGAGATCGCTGCGCAGTTCGGCCGCGGATTGAAAGCGCAGATCGCGATCCTTTTCGAGCGCCTTACTGACGATCCGTTCCAGCTCCGGCGGCGCCTGCGGGTTCCACTCCCGCATAGGTCTCGGCTGCTCCGCCACGATCTGATGGAGCGTGGCGATGGCCGAGTCCCCCGCGAACGGACGATGGCCGGTCGCCACTTCGTACAATACGATGCCCATACTGAACAGATCGCTGCGCGCGTCCACTTCCTCGCCCCGCGCCTGTTCAGGAGACATATAAGCCACGGTTCCGACGGCGATGCCGGGGTTCGTCAGCGACGTGCCCGCGGCTGGACTTTGCGGATCTTTCGGCTGCGGTTTGGCCAGGCCGAAATCGAGAACCTTCACCTGTCCCGCCGGCGTAACCAGGATATTTGTCGGCTTGATGTCGCGATGAATGATTCCCTTGGCGTGCGCGGCTGCCAACGCGTCGGCAATCTGAATCCCCAGGTCGATCACCGTGAAAACTGGCAGCGGTCCGGTCTCGACCGATTCCCGCAGCGTCCGGCCTTCCAGGTATTCCAGCACCATGTAGGGCGCGCCCTCGTGCCAACCTACGTCGTGCACGATGCAGATGTTGGGATGATTCAGCGCCGACGCGGCGCGCGCTTCGCGCCGGAACCGTTCCAATGCGTTCTCCTGCGCAGGCGATCCCAGAGGAGAACTAGCGCCGCTCCCCATCTCTGGCCGCAGAAATTTGAGCGCCACCGGCCGGCCCAGGAGGGTATCTTCCGCCTTATACACCACCCCCATACCGCCTCTTCCCAACTCCGCCACGATCTGGTAGTGGGAAATGGTCTCCCCCACCAGGTTCGGACCTGTGCCGGATTGCGTCTGCCCGGTGACAACCTGTTCCAGCACGCCCGCGGCCGCCTGCAAAGCGGGAGTCTCCAGGAATCGATCTTCCTCCTGATCGTTCTCGAGCAGCGACTCGACTTCTCGCCTGAGGCTATCATCTCCGCCGCAAGCGCTTTCCAGAAACGCCGTCCGCTCGCTGGCGCGCAGTTCGCGGGCCGCGTGATAGAGGCGTTCGATTTGCGACCACCGCTTAGACACCATAGCTTTTCTCCGTACTCAGTTCGCGCCGCAGCCAGCTTTTGGCGAATCTCCAGTCGCGCTGTACCGTCTCTTCCGACACTTTGAGCACGGCCGCGGTCTCCTCGATGCTGAGTCCGCCGAAGAAACGCAGCTCCACCACGCGAGCCTTGCGCGCATCGCACTCCGCCAATGCGGAAAGGGCATCGTCCAGCGCCATCAGCGCCGCGTCGGGTTCGCGCGCGCCTACGAACGTGTCTTCCAATCCCACCAAGTGAGCGCCGCCGCCGCGCTTGAACATGTTGTGCGACCGTGCCCAATCCACCAGGATGCGCCGCATGACGCGCGCGCAAACAGCGTAGAAATGAGCGCGATTCTGCCAATCGGCATGTACCGAATCCACTAACTCCAGGTAGGCCTCGTTCACCAGGGCGGTGGTCTGCAAGGTGTGGCCGGAGCGTTCGTGGGCCATGTGCCGGCGCGCCAAACGATGAAGCTCGTCGTAGACCAGCGGCGTCAACCGGTCGAGCGCCTTTGGTTCGCCTTCACTCCAAGCATGTAACAGCTCAGTTACCTGGTGCGACGAGGGCTCCATGCACTTAGCCTTTTCAGACCTATTTATATAAAAATACCGCACTTCCCGCCAAAAAGTTTCATCGGATTTCGATCTCAGAAAATTCCGCCGGCGCGTGACGGTTTTTGAGGCCCGTTTCGCGCATTACCAGGTGAAGGCCACCAAAAGATGGCCCAAGAAAACAACAAGGAGAACCATAACAACCATGAAACACTTTCTGTTCGCCTCTGTGACGCTAGCCCTGCTGCTATCCTGCGTGGGGCCGGCAAATGCGCAAGGCCTCGCCGGTAAATTCACTCTGCCCTGTGTGGCTCACTGGGGCAAGGTGACGCTCTCCCCTGGCGAATACCGCTTCAAGATGGAGCGGCCGAATGGAGTGGTCTATGTCGAAAACGGGCGTGCCAACGTCGGCATGATTCTGCCCGCGAGCATCGGTTGGGGCTATGGCGCGGCCAATTCCATGCTGATCACTCAGATCGCCAGCGTAAAATCCATTCGTGAACTTAGACTCGGCAGTTCCGGAATCGTCCTCTACTTCCCGGCGGCCAACCCGTCCAACCACAAAGTGGTCCAGACAGCCGAGACACGGTATCTGATCCGGATCCTTCCCTCGGGTGAGTAAACTAACCGAACGTCGCTTCGGGGATGCTGCGGCCGGGCCCGGAAACGGGCCCGGCTCTGGCGTGTCGCATCGTGATGAGCCGCGACCGCAAGCCGCGCCGTTGATCTGTGTGCATCCGTGTTGTTCTGAATATATGTAACCCGCTGATATGCCAAATGCTCTACAAGCTGACCGGGAAGCGGGAGTCAGCGCGCGAAAAAGTACGCTTTTCATTATTCAGGGTGGCCGGTCTCGCTGGCCATGAGTGGTTCATCCGCGGCCATTTTCCAGTCAACCTGTTAGAGCCACTCGAAGCGTGCGATAATCTTACTGGGGTCTTACCCATGGAGACGACGCGTCTATCGACTAAAGGCCAGATTATCTTGCCGAAGTCCATTCGCGACTCGCGGGACTGGCGCGCGGGCACGGCGTTCATTGTCGAGGAAATGGCCGACGGCGTTTTCCTCCGTCCCAAGACCAGCTTCCCTGCAACGAAACTCGAAGACGTGGCCGGCTGTTTGCGCAGCAAACGGAAACCGCCCACTGCAAAGCAAATACGCGCGGCAGTTGCCCGGGAGGTCTCCAGGCGACATGATCGCGGCCGATACTAATGTATTGGTTCGCTTCCTCACTGGCGACGACCCGGCGCAGGAGGCGACAGCTCGCTCACTGTTCATGGACGAATCCGTCTGGATCGCAAAAACAGTTTTGCTCGAAACGGCCTGGGTTCTGCGCAGCCTTTACCGATTTGAGGATGCGGCAGTCTTGCAGGCCTTGACCAAATTGTTGGGGCTCAAAAGCGTGCAAGTGGAAGACGAGCCGGCGGTAGCCGCGGCATTGGCCCTGGCGGCGAACGGACTTGAGCTTGCCGACGCGATCCATTTGGCGAGCCGCCCCCGGGATACGCAGTTTGTGACGTTCGATAAATCGTTCGTCAAGCGAGCCAGGCACCTGGGAGTTCGCGCTATCTCGACACCGGGTGCCAAGTCCTAACCTGCTCCGTCACCCAATCCGTCCAGATGGCCTCCTCGCCCGGGCACGCGGGCGCCGTGCCATCTTCCACTGCATCGACGAAATTCGCGATCGCGGGGAAGTGGACATTCGCGTGAGCGGGCAAGTTCTCTTCGTGCGCGCCGCACCGGAGCATCGGCCCATTGAGCGGATCGAGATCGATCTCGCCATCCGTGCCGATGACGCGGAATTGATCGCGCTCGATGTGCGAATTCCAACGCACATCCACAATGCCGCGAGCGCCCCGCGGGTAATCGATCAACACCGTGGCGGAGTCTTCCACCTTCAGCTTGTGGACGGCATTCGACAGCAAGCCGGTAGCGCCCTTGGGATGGCCGAAGAGAAAATTGAGCGCGTCGATGCGGTGCGACGCGATGTCGTAAAGCGGTCCGCCGCCGGCCATGGCCGGATCCCACAACCAGCTCCGTTCCTGCGCCGGAAGCCAGCAGTGGCAATTGGCCTCCGCGAGCACAGGCTGTCCGATGGCGCCCGCGGCGATCAATTCCCGCGTGCGAATCAACTTGGGATAGAGGCGGCGGTAGTAGGCGATGCCCCACAGCTTTCCGCCGGCGCGGGCGGCGATCGCGATCGATTGCGCCTCCGTGTAATTCATCGCCGCCGGCTTTTCACCGAGCACATGCTTGCCCGCGCGCAGGCTGGCGATGGTCTGCGGAGCGTGGAGCGCCACCGGAGACGCCACGTAGACCGCGTCGATCGCCGCGTCGATCGCTTCCTCGCATAGGGCATCGTCGAGCGTGGCGAAGACGCGCGCGGGCGCATAGGGAAGCGCTTTCGCAGGATCGCGGGTCACCAGGCCGTACAATTCGCTGCGCGGCTCCGCCAGGATCGCGGGCAGCACGCGCTTGCGAGTGATATCGCCGATTCCGATCACCAACCATCGCACCATACGGCCAGGATAATCCGGCACGCTTGTAAATTTCGCGTTACACTACGCTCATCGCCAAAATTGAGGGGTTATGCGCAGAATTATTTTCACTTGTGCCGCCGCTGCGGCGCTCACCTATGTTTTACTGTCTTCGGCCGGAATCGAACGGGCCCACGCCCAATCCAAGAAGGCGGCGAAAGCCGCTCCGGCGCCCACATACGGCAATGCCGACGCCATCACGGAAGATGAGCTGAAAGTCTACGATTATTTCCTGGCGTCAGACCAGCTCGAGGGGCGCTATTTCCCCTCGCGCGGCTACGATACCGCCGCGCTCTACGTGGCCAGCCATCTGGCTGAGTGGGGTTTGAAGCCGGGCGGCAGCACCAGCGGCACCAACGGTCCGCTGCAACCTTATTTCATGCCTATAGAGATGGTGGCGCGCGAAATCGTTCCCGAGGATAGCAAAGCGACGCTGGTGGCGCCCGCGCCTCCGGCTCGCGGTGGCCGCGGGGGATTCGGCGGTCCGCCCACGGAAGCCGCGAGTACCGACGGCGCGGCAGGTGGCGGCGGACGGCGCGGCGGCCGCGCCGACGCCGAGCCGGTCACCACCACCTTCGAATATGGCAAGGATTGGACCTTCGGCGCCGGTGGCGGCTTCGGCGGCGGGCGCGGGGGCGGCGTGCCGGACGGCCTCGACGTCAGCGGCAATCTGGTCTTCGCGGGCAACGGGTATGTCATCACCAAAAGCGGCGACGACCCCTACAAGGGAGTCGACGTGAAGGGCAAAATCGTCGTAGTGGCGGGATTGCCGGAGGAAGTCGCCAAGGCACAGGCAGCCGGACGCGGCGGGCGCGGCGGAGGAGGTGCGGCCCCCACCGATCCGCTAGGCGAGGCTTGCAAAGATTATTGGACTCCCGAACAGTATGCCTACAAGAACGGCGCGCTGGCAGTAGCGACGGTGGCGAATTTCCAAACCGCGACAGGCATGGCGTATCCCAACGCCGCTGGGCGCGGCGGACGCGGCGGCGCGGGGCTGAACGGACCGCCGTTCACGCCAGAGAAGTTCCGTCCCACCTCGGCCTGCCCGGCGGCGCCGAACGTCACCCTCGGCATGGTATTCGCCAATTCGCTCTTCCAGGGCGAAAAGATCTCAGGCGGGGTGGCTTTCAGCGCCACCGAGACCAACGCCAAGCTCGACACCTTCGAGTTCAATTCCGTGAAAAAGCTCTCCGTCCACCTCGCCGTCCATAGCCAGCAGGGGCATGCCGAAAACGTGGTCGGAATTCTCGAAGGCAGCGATCCCGTGCTCAAGGACGAGTACGTCATCATGAGCGCGCACCTCGATCATATCGGCCTCAGCGCGCCCATGGCCAACGGCCACAACGTGAACAACGGCGCGGATGACGATGGTTCGGGGTCCACCGGTCTGCTCGGCGTGGCGCATGCTTATGCCGAGGGGGCGGCCAAGGGCATTCGCCCCAGGCGCAGCATTCTATTCCTCTGGAACGGCGGCGAAGAGCGCGGATTGTGGGGCTCGCAATACTTCGCCGAGTTTCCGCCCATCGACCTCAGCAAAGTGGTGGCCGACCTCAATATGGATATGATCGGGCGCACCAAGAATCCCAATTCCGTCGATCCCAACCCGTCGCACGCGCTGGTCGATCCGGGCGGGGTGTTCCTCATCGGGCCTAATATTTCGAGCGACGACCTCGAGAACACCGTTGAGACTGTCAATAGCGGTTTCCAGAAACTCAAGATCGACCACTTCTACGATGTCACCGCGCCCGATGCGACCCACGACAATCTCGGTCCCCAACCGCGAGGGCAGCGCATTTTCTACCGCAGCGACCATTACAACTTCGCCAAGATGGGGATCCCGATCGCGTTCTTCACCATCGGCCTGCACGTGGATTATCACCGTCCAACCGATACGCCGGAGAAAATCGATTACCACGAGATCCAGATCGTTTCTAAGACCGTGGCCGCGGTCGGCTGGCAACTGGCCACCGAGCCCGGCCGGCCCAAGCTCAAGGACAAGCTCCCCGATGACTTGCTGAAAGACATGAAGACGGCCAAGGATCAGGGCTGGGGAAAGATCACCCCGGTGCTGTCCCCGCTACCCGGCGAGCCGTACTAAACCGGAAGAGGCACCGCTTGCTTGCGCGCGCGGCTCAGTAAGGAGCCACGACCGCAAGGGAGCGGTGCTTTTCGGGACATCATGTCCCGATCGCTCTATCGCCCGATCTTTTGAATCTGCGCGTCCACGCGCTTACGAATGCGGTCGACGTCGAGATGTTCGCAGGCGCGCGCTTTCTCGGGCAGTTCCGGGAACGCCGGGGGCTCCTGGCAGACTTCCGGGAAACCGATTGCCGCGGCAATGCGGCAGGCGAGCTGCACCAGGGGCACGGGCGCTCCCGGCGGACCGGTATCGGGATCGTGGTGCCCGACCATGGATTTTTCGAGCACCGTGGGGAAGGCCCATTTTTGCGCCACGTGCGATGCCGCCTCACAGTGATTCATGCCGAAGTGGGCGTGTTCCAAACGGTTCGATTCTTCGATGCTGGGCACTTCGGCCGACACCAACTCCTCGTAATTCTGTCCGATGGTGAGTAGCAGCCCGAGACGGCCAAGATCGTGCACCAGGCCGGCGGTGTACAGGTCCGGCGCGCGGTAGAGACCGCCAAGAACCTCCGCGATCGTTGCGGTGGCGACGCTGTGCGCCCAGATGTGGCGCACGAAGGCGGTGCGCGGCTGATTGCGCACAAAGAAACTGAGGGCGATGGTGGTAGCCAGGGATCGCACCCGGTCGAGCCCCAGAAGCGTAATCGCGTGCCGGATGGACGCGATGCTGGCGCGCGTGCCGAACAGCGGCGAATTGGCCACCAGCAGCAGATCCGCCGTGAGAGCCGGATCGGCCCTGAAAATGGCCTCGAAATCGTCGATAGCCGTGCCGCTCTCGCTCGCGATGTTCAGGAGTTTCAGCGCCGCGGGGTGGAAAGGCGGCAGCTTGGAAAGGCAAATCACCGTTTGCGCGTGGCGCGCCGCAAGTTCCGCATCATGTTCCGGGGGTGGACTGATCAGGGTGGCCAACCGTTAGATCCTCACTTCTTCAGATCGGCTGTTGCTGCGCGCTTTTCGATGGAAATTATGCAGAGCGCGCAAAGATAACGGTAAGACGGCGGCTTGGTCGGCCCTCACTATCGGAACAGATTGACGTCCATGCCGGCGATGAAGTGAATGCCGGGAATCGTAAGGGGCTGCAAACGGTGGTCGTTGGTCAGGAAGAGATCGACCCCGGCACTTGCCGCACTTGCGAGGTGAATGGCGTCAGCCGGTGAAACCCGGTGGCCCGCGCGAATTCTTGCGTAACTGTCGGCTGCTTCAGGCGTGAAGGAAATCAACTCAATTTGAGGGGAGCGGAACGCTTCCCGAACCTGGGACGCTATCTCCAGAGCTTCCCTCTTATACAACCCGGTCAGCACCTCGCCGAGGGTGAAAACGCTGGTGCAGAGTCGGTCTCCCCGCTCCTCCATGCGTTCGTGAATCCGATTCATCCGGGCCGCATGCAACGGATGGTCTTCGAGCCAATATATGAACAGCATGCTGTCCCAGTAAATGCGACTCACGAAGCATCTCCGGGCTCGTGGAAGCTCTCGCGCTCTTTGCGGAGGAACGTCTCACCGCCGCCAAGACTGCGAAACACTTCCTTGGCCACCCCTCGCAGCTTTTTGAACGGCCATTCCGCTGGCTGCGCGGAGGGCTGATCAACATCGTCCAGCATGCGATAGGTGAAGGTGACCGTCGTACTCATACCCGACGGTGGGCCTTCCCATTTTTCGAGGATCAAGTGGTTTTCGGTCAGGAACTTATGCGATTTGAGGGCTTGGCAAACCAGCGACACGCGATTACTGAGGCGCACCGCCTTTTGAACTTCGCCGGCAACGACGCGCACCGTGGATTGGCGCCGGGCTCTGGCGGGCTCAATGTATTCGCGGCGGGCATAGTCACGAACTCGATCCGCGTGGGTTGGCATAAAGCAGATTTTACAGCAAGCTTGGCAGGCATAGCAAGTATATCCGCCGATAGTTAACGGATCGAGATTGAGTTTCTTCCCGGCGTGCGCGTAGCGGACCGACTCGTCCCCGAGGTTTTGGGTAAGGTATAAGGAGAGGGAGTCAGTGTGAACGTCGCGATAGAAATTCCAGACGATATCGGGCGAGTGCTCGCAGGCCGAGCAGTTGATGTCTCGCGGGCCGTTCTGGAAGCCGTCGCCGCTGAGGCGTACCGGTCGGGCACGATCACTCCGGCACAAGTTCAGCAGATGCTCGGCTTGTGGTCCCGTTGGGAGACGGAATCCTTCCTGCGGCGTGCCGAAGCGTATCACGACTATACGATGGACGACCTGGAGCGGGACATCGCCGCAATTCGCGATTCATCCCGGCGATGATCGCGGTCGCGGACACCTCACCTCTCTGCTATCTGATTCTAATCGACGAGGTCGATCTCCTTCCGAAGCTATTCAGTCAGGTGCTAGTGCCACCTGCCGTCATTACAGAGTTGCTCCACGAAGATGCCCCTGACGCTGTCCGCGCATGGGCGGCCAATTTACCGTCCTGGGTTTCCGCCCAAGAAACCCCCATCCGCAGCGCAGCGGCATGGAGAAGCTTCAAGCCGGCGAACAGGGTGCGATATTGCTCGCAGAATCGACTAACGCCGACATGATCCTGCTTGACGAAAAGTCGGCGCGCCGCGTTGCCGCCGAACGGGGCCTGCGGGTTACGGGTACACTGGGCGTCTTAGGGGAAGGCGCCACGAGAGGGCTGGTTGATCTGCCGGCGGCCATCGACCGGCTGAGAAGAACGACTTTCCGGTGTTCGCCGGCCCTGCTGAAGGCGACCCTCGACCGCTTCCGTCCCCGTTAAATCCGGGTGGCCTGTTGTTTTTCAATGGAAATATGAATCGCGCTGAGGCCAGCAAGGCTCCGGTGCCCGTGGTACGGTCGTTTTGGCTTGGTCTGGCGAGGCTGGAGGGCCGAACGGCCGTACAGTCAACAGCCTGCTTTTCAGCCCTCGCCTCTACTCGAACTCGATGACCGCTGCCGCCTGCGCCACGCCCACGCGTCCCGCCTCAATCTGCGCCACGAAATAGTCTTCGCCCTTCATCTTGCACCCCGCCATGCGCCGCAGCATGGCAAGCTACCCCACGTGCGTGAGCGTATCGGCGATCGGACCCTGGAACAGCTTTTCCGCCGGATAACCGAGCGGCGCGCCTGATCCCAATCGTCGATCGAGCGCTTCCAGCGCCGCGAAGAATTGCGCCACGCCTTCGTCCCACGGGAGCGGGGGCGAATTGTGCCAATCCCGCCGGCCATCGCAAAGCGCCAATGCCCAATCGAACAAATCGCCCATGTGGGCCAGGATCTCCGCCGGGGTGCGCGAATCGGGCGCCGCACGGTATTCCG
>Ga0181521_10002766_pt1 | contig 20977 bp, 15 predicted proteins | sample PEATcosm2014_Bin_32_FD_119764 | JGI IMG/M metagenome (GOLD analysis project Ga0181521, IMG submission 119764) | Peatland microbial communities from MTU Mesocosm Facility, Houghton, MI, USA - PEATcosm2014_Bin02_60_metaG | ecosystem: Environmental > Terrestrial > Soil > Wetlands > Peat | place...
CAGAGCGTGTTTCCGCTGAGCGAAGGCACCGGCCTGGCGTTGACCACCGCGCTCTACTATACGCCCAGCGGCCGCTCCATCCAGAAGCCGCTGGACGCCGCGCGGTTCGAGCTGGCCGCCGCCACCGAGCACCCCAATGCGCAGAAAGAATTTCGCACCGACAAAGGGCGCGTGGTGACGGGCGGCGGCGGCATTCAACCGGACATGGTGGTTTATTCGCCGGCCACCAACCGCCTGCGCACGGTGCTCGATGTCAGCGGATCTTTCACCAATTTCGCCACCGAGTATCTCCGCAATAACAAGGTCACCGCGGATTTCGAGGTCACGCCTCAAATCATGGACGAGTTTCGCGTATTCCTTTCGGACCGCAGTATTCAGCCGGGCATCGCCGAATGGAGTGCGGAGCGGGAATTCATCGACAATCGCCTCAAAACCGAGATCTTCAACCAGGCATTCGGCGTGGAGAAAGGCGACGAGGTGGAAGCGCAGCGCGACCCCGCGATTCTAAAGGCGCTCGAAGTACTGGGAGGGTAGCGCCGGCGATCTTGTCGCCGGTGGGTTTTGTCCGGCCTTACAATTGAGTCAGGAGTCGGATTGCCATGGCCACCAAACAGCAGCTCCACGATCTCATCGAGCGCCTCCCCGAAAACGAGATTGCCACGGTCTACAGACTCTTGGCCAGTCTTCTGGCCGATCTGCTCTGGATTGCGAGCGTGACCGCGCCCGTCGACGACGAGCCTTATACGCCCGAGCAGCAGGCCGACGACGCCGAAGCTCAAGCGGCCATTGACCGGGGGGAGGGCATCGCCCATGCGCAGATGCTCAGGGAATTCGGGCTGAAGTGAGAACCACCTGGACGTGGTCGCCGCAAGCTCGCGCGCAACTGCGCACCATCACTGAATCTTCAATCCCACCACGTTCGAAGCCACCCCGTCCGCCACCACGTACACCCGCACATCGCCCGTTCCCGCGAGATTTTTCGGGATCGAGATGTTCATCTGGTCCAGCCCCGCATACGCCGCCACCGGCCCAGCGTAAAGACACGGCACGCTCTGGCCGGCGACGAAGCACTGGACGGAAGCGGCGCCGCGGATTCCCGTTCCATAGAGCTCGATGTACAGCGTGTCAGTCGCGCCGCCCAGGCTCAGCGGCGCCGCCAGGCAGCTCCGGGCCGCGGCCGGATTGCAGGTCGCGACAGCCTGATTCACCCTCTGATTGGATGCCGTAACTACATAAGCATTGGCCGCCGCTACGCCCGCGCCATCCGCGTTGGCGCTGTACAGCCCCGGCGCGGAAGACGCGATGGTCATGGATGCCGTCAGAGCCGCCGTCGTGCCGTGCAGCACCGTGACCGTCGCCGGGCCCGCCGTGAGGCCCGCCGGAACCAGTACGTTGGCCTGCCCGGACGTGACCGCAAACAGGAACGCAGGCTGGCCGTTGATGGAAACCGATGTCCCTCCAAGAGTCGTGGGAAGCGGCAGCGAAGCGATAGCCGTCTGCGAGGCCATCCCCGGTCCGAACAGAGACACGATTTCCTGCGGCGCCACCGGACCCGGAGCATAACTTGCGCTGTTGACCACCGACGGCGCCGTAGGGGAATCCAGATCCACCCGCACCACGCTGTAAGCGGGCACCGTGACCGGATTTGCCGAGGTCGAAGTCTCGACCGAAACGGCAGAGGCCGCCGCCGTGTTGACCGCAGTCGGATCGGAACCCGCGATGTACTGGAGTGGCAGCGTTCCCGAAACCGCCGTTCCGTTCACCCGGAGCGTCGCCGGTTGCGCCGTCGCACTCTTGTTCGAGATCACCACGCTGTGCTGGCCGGTGGCGCTGGTGTACGCCTGCGCGTAGAGCGCTGGAATCGGACTGAGGCCCGTGGCCGGCACGGTGGCGCCGCCGGTCACCGTAGTCGAGTCTACCTGCGTCGCGTTCCGCAGAACGCCGTTGAGCACCGCCAGGCCCAGCGGCTGCGCCGTCAGATAATAGCCGAAGCTCAGCGTGAGCGTATCGATCGTGGTGCCTTGCTCATAAGCGTTCTGCACGTCGTTGTAATGGGTATCGACCGCGTAGACACCGCGCGTACCCGTGAGCGCGTGCATTCCCACGTACAGCATGGATTGCAGGGCCGACATCCGCATGACGTACTCGGCCGCGTAGATGGCGCCGTACAGCGTGCCATCGGTCACCGAAGTGCCCGTACCCAACCCGTCGCTCGAGGGCAGAAACTCCGAGATCAGGAACTTCGTCCCGGGCGGATTCAGCGGGGCGAGATAGCCGGTGACATACGCCGATGACTTCGACGCCAGCACGGCGTTTTCGTCCGCCATCCACTGACTGAAGTCGCCGGTGCTCTGCGGCGAATAGTGATGGTACGTGACGGCGTCCCAGTATGGCTGCGGGTAGCTCAAGATCGATTGGTTCCAGGCTGGGTTTGAAGTGGTATCGCCGGCGTCCATGAAGAAGATCGCCACCACGGCGTTGGGGTCCGCCGCCTTGATGGCGTCGCTATAAGGCTTTACTTTGGCGACGTAGTCGGCGCCCGATTTGAAAAAACCGGTGTAGAAATAAGGCTCGTTGGCCAGTTCCCACACAGCGACCGGGATATGATTGGCCTTGGCGAACGCGGCCATTTGCCCGGCCGATTGGGCCGTATCCGTGAAAGCGTTGACGCAGACGATCAGTTTTGCGCCCAGAAAGTTCGCCCGGTTAGCCGCGTCGACAAAAGAGCCGCCTCCCTTTCCGTTCGCCCAGGGGATCCCCTCGGTCAGAAGCGTGGCGATATTGGTGCCCTGAAACTGCGCCGCCCAGGAGGTCTCCATCAGACCGGTCTGCCAGTTGAACGCGTCGCTGAAGCTGCCGCTCGGATACCTCACCCAACCCGGTGAAAGTTGCGCTGCCAGATTTTCGAGCCGGTAATCGAAAAACTCCGCCGGAAACACAACCTCGTCGTTGAAGCCGCTGAAACTGGCGTTGAGCGGTGTGGGGTTGGTGGTGTCGATGTCGATGGTGGCAGTAACCTGCGCCAACGCGCTGAAACCAAACAGGAGCCAGATGGTAAGTATCCGCATACCCTCAAATACGAAACCCCGAGATTCGCGCGGAGTTGCAAACCGCAACTACAGCTTGCGTCGCGGTTTTATCATTAAGTCATGCAGCCGAAATGGAGTCTCCGCGCCGGCCTTGCCCTGTTGCCGGTGATGCTGGCCGCGCTGCTGGTTACAGGCCGCGCACCCACTCAAAACACGCCGCCGCCCACCGCTCCGCCGGGCCTCGCAAAGATCCAGCATTTCGTCTTCATCATGCAGGAGAATCGCAGCTTCGATCACTACTTCGGGACGTATCCCGGCGCCGAAGGCCTGCCGCCCGGGGTTTGCGTTCCCGATCCATCCGGCGGGCCGTGCGTCGCGCCCTCCCACGATGCCAGCTTGGTCAACCAGGGCGGAGCGCACAATTGGGTCAACGCGCTCAACTGCATCAATGGCGGTCTGATGGACGGTTTCATCGTCGGGTCGACGCAAGATCCCGGGGATGTGATGGGATGGCACGATTATCGTGAGATTCCCAACTACTGGAACTACGCGCACCTGTATGTGCTTCAGGACCGCCTCTTCGAGTCCATCACTTCCTACAGCCTGCCGGCCCATCTCTATATGCTGGCGGCGCAGAGCGGCGGATACATCGGCACCGGCCAAACCCAGCCGGACTCTTTCGCGTTTGCCGAAATTACGGAGCTTCTGACCAGCGGCAAGATCAATTGGAAGTATTACGTGAACCGCGGTAAGACCGCGGGCGCCGCCGATGGCGGGGTGGCCGACGTGGATTCGGACGAAACCACCTATACCTTCTGGAACCCGCTCCCCGCATTTCCGGCGGTCAAGAACGATCCCACTCAGTTTAGCCGCCTCACCGATGCCACCCAGTTCTACACCGACGCGCAGAACGGCGCGCTGCCGCAGGTGAGCTGGATCATTCCCAACAGCACCTTGAGCGAACACCCGCCGGCCAGCGTTGCCGATGGTATGAACTACGTCACCGGTCTGGTGAATGCGGTCATGAATTCCCCCGAGTGGAACTCCACCGCTATCTTGATCGCATGGGACGATTGGGGCGGTTTCTACGATCACGTGGACCCACCCACAGTGGACAAGTACGGGTTGGGCATTCGGGTTCCCGGCTTGGTCATCAGCCCCTACGCCCGGCAGGGCTACGTCGATCACAAGACTTACTCCTTCGAATCCTGGCTCCGGCTCATCGAGGAGCGATTCGGCGTGAATCCCATGACGGGCCGTGACAACACCGCCAACGACATGACCGACGCCTTCGATTTCACCCAACAGCCGCGCTCGGCGGTGTTGATGAACCCCGCTGGCTCGCCCTATCCGCCCACTCCTCAGAGCGTGGCGCACCCGACGGGAACATTGGCCGCCACGAATTCCGCATATGGCACTTACTCGCTCGCGCCGGAAACCATCGCATCGCTTTACGGTTCCAATCTGGCGGCGGCGCCGCAGTGGGCTCAGTCGCAACCGCTGCCTACGAATCTCGGAGGAGTCACGGTCACCCTGAAAGACGCCAACGGCAGCGCGTTCCCTCCGGCGCAGCTCTTTTACGTCTCGCCAACTCAGGTGAACTGGCTGATTCCCAAAGGCGTGGCCAGCGGGGTCGCGACTATCACGCTGGCTAACGGAAGCGCGACATTTACAGGCACCACCACCATCTCATCCACGGCGCCGGGCCTTTTCACCGCAACACAGACCGGACAGGGGCCGGCCGCAGCCCAGGTGACCAACGGCCAAACCTACACCAACACCTCTCAATGCAACTCCGCCGGCAGTTGCGCCCTGATTCCGATCAACGTGACCTCGCAACCTTACCTGATTCTTTACGGCACCGGAATCCGCGGCGCCGCCCAGGCAAACGTCAGTGTCAAGATCGGCAACATCGATGCTACGGTGACCTATGCCGGCGCACAGAGCGCCTACGCCGGCCTCGACCAGGTGAATGTAGCACTGCCCGCCACGCTCAAGGGCCGCGGCCAGCAAGTGGTGACCGTCACGGTGAATGGCCAGGCCACCAACATGGCGCAGTTGCTGTTTCAATGACCAAATCCTGTGTCCCGCCTCTGGCATAATGTTACCGGAGGCATGAACCGTGGCCAAGCACACCCTGCCCGTTCCCATCACTCTCGAGAATGAGAAGAATCCCTGGATCGCCGCCGAGACGCGGTTCGACGAGGCCGCCATGCGCCTCAAGCTGGATGACGGCATGCGCAAGGTGCTGCGCTCCGCCGCCAAGGAGCTCACCGTTCACATTCCGGTGCAGCTCGACGACGGCCGCATCGAGGTCTTCACCGGCTATCGCGTGCAACATTCCCTGGCGCGGGGGCCGGCCAAAGGCGGCATCCGCTTCGCGCCCGACGTGACCCTCGACGAGGTCCGCGCGCTGGCCTCCTGGATGACCTGGAAATGCGCCGTCGTGAATATTCCGTTCGGCGGCGGAAAGGGCGGCGTCATCTGCGATCCCCACCTGCTCTCCGACGCCGAGTTGGAAAAGCTCACGCGCCGCTACACCGCCGAGATCATCGACTTCCTGGGACCGGAGCGCGACGTTCCCGCGCCCGACGTCAACACCAACGAGAAGGTGATGGCGTGGATCATGGACACCTACTCCATGCACGCGCGCCATTTGGTGACGGCCGTGGTCACCGGCAAGCCGATGGCGCTAGGCGGTTCGCGCGGCCGTCCGGAGGCCACCGGGCGCGGCTGCATGATCGTCATCCTGAAGGCGCTCGAACTGCTCGGCCTCAAGCCGCAGGATGCGCGGGTGGTGATTCAGGGCTTCGGCAACGTGGGAGGCATGGCGGCCAAGCTCATGAGCGCCATCGGATTCAAAATCGTCTGCGTCGTCGAATACGACGGCGCGGTCTACAATGCCAACGGTCTCGACATCGCCGCGCTGCAGGAACACCGCCAGGAGACCGGCTCCATCACCGGCTTTGCGGGCGGTGAAGACATGGACCAGGATGAAGCTCTCTTTCTGGAGTGCGACGTGCTGATCCCCGCCGCCACGGAGGACGTGATCCATTCGGGGAACGCCGACAGAATCCGGTGCAAGATCCTGTGCGAAGGCGCCAACGGCCCCACGACTCCGCTGGCCGACGAGGTTCTGGCGGACAAGAAGATTTTCGTGATCCCCGACATTCTGGCCAATGCGGGTGGCGTGACGGTCTCCTATTTCGAGTGGGTGCAGGACCGCCAGGGCTTCTTCTGGAACGAGCAACTGGTCAACCAGCGCCTCGAGGAGATCATGACGGAGAGCTTCGACGCAGTGGTGGGATACGCCGGAGCGCACCAGGTGAACAATCGCATCGCCGCCTACATGCTGGCTCTCGATCGCGTGGCCCAGGCCATCAAGCTGCGGGGCATCTACGCGTGACGGTCCGCTGATGTCCTCCGACGCCTCCACCCCGCTGATGCGGCAGTACAACGGCATCAAGCAGCAGGTCCCCAACGCCCTGCTGATGTTCCGGCTGGGCGATTTCTACGAGCTGTTTTTCGAAGACGCCGTGGTGGCCGCGCGCGAACTCGAAATCACGCTCACCTCGCGCAACAAGGAAAAGGGCGCCGCCATCCCCATGTGCGGTGTGCCCTACCACGCGGCCGACGGATACATCGCGCGCCTCATCCAGAAGGGTTACCGGGTGGCCATCTGCGACCAGATGGAAAACCCCAAGTTCGCGAAGTCGCTGGTGAAGCGCGAAATCACGCGCGTGGTGACGCCCGGCACCGCCATGGACGCCAACCTGGTAGGCTCGCGCGAGAACAACTACCTGGCGGCCGTCGCGCGCGCGGGACCGCGCTCGGCCGTGGCCCACGTCGATCTCTCCACCGGCGAATTCCGCGTCACGGAGATGGATCCCGCCGAAGTCGCCGGCGTTCTGGAGCACCTCGGCGCGCGCGAAGTCCTGTTCCCGGCCGACCTTCCCCTGCTCACCGGCGACGATCGCCCGGCCCGGCGTTTCGTCCGCACCGAACTCGAGGAATGGGTTTTCACCCACGACTACGCCAGCCGCACGCTGCGCGACCATTTCAAGCTGCTCTCGCTCGATGGCTGCGGGCTGGCCAACCGTCCCGCGGCGGTGGGCGCGGCGGGCGCCATCCTGCACTACCTCCGCGACACGCAGCGGGCGGCGCTCGACCACCTCGACCGGCCCACTTACTACGACCGCGCCGATTCCATGGTGCTTGACGCCGTCACCGTCCGCAATCTCGAATTGGTCGAGCCACTGTTCGCAGCCGACGCCGGCGGCCAGACGCAAGCCACACTGCTGGCCGTCCTCGACCGGACCGCGACCGGCATGGGCGGCCGGCTTCTCCGCCAGCGCCTGCTGCGGCCCGCGATGGACCGCGCCGAAATCGAGCAGCGCCTCGAAGCCGTGGGCGAACTGCTCCAGCAGACCATCCTGCGCGCGGAGCTTCGCAAGCAGCTCGAAGGTATTCTCGATCTCGAGCGCCTGCTGGCCAAGGTGACGCTGGGCTCCGCGGGTCCTCGCGATTTGCTGGCACTCGGCCGCTCGCTCGACAAGATCCCCGCGCTCAAACGCTCGTTCGATACCGAGCAGGCGGCCCGTTTGCGGGCTATTCACGAGCGCCTGGACGAGTTGCCCGACGTGGCCAATCTCATTCTCGAGGCCATCGCCGATGAGCCGCCGTTCTCCATCGCCGACGGCGGCGCCATCCGCTCTGGCTTCCACGCCGAGCTCGACGAACTGCGCGACCTCAGCCGCAACGGCCGCCAGTACATCGCGCAAATCGAAGCGCGCGAACGGCAGCGCACCGGCATCCAGTCGCTCAAGGTGCGGTTCAACAACGTGTTCGGCTATTACATCGAAATCACGCGCGCCAACCTGCACCTGGCGCCCGCCGATTACGAACGCAAGCAGACGCTGGCCAACGCGGAGCGTTTCACCACGCCCGAGTTGAAGGATTACGAGCGCAAAGTGCTGGATGCCGAAGAGAAGATTCTGGCGCTCGAAAAGGAGCTTTTCACGGGCGTGCGCCAGCGCGTGGCCGCCCAGGCGCAGCGCATACGCGCCACGGCCACCGCGGTGGCGGAGTTGGACGTCACCGCCTCTCTGGCCCAAGTGGCGGCGGAAAACCGCTACCAGCGCCCCACATTCTCCGATAGCGGCGAGATGCGCATCATGGCCGGCCGCCACCCCGTCATCGAGCGGATCGCGGAACAGGAGGCCGGCCGCTTCATCCCCAACGACCTGTACCTCGACGATTCCGCGGACCTCATCGCCATCATCACCGGACCCAACATGGGCGGCAAGTCCACCTACCTGCGCCAAGCCGCGCTGATCGCCATTCTGGCGCAGATGGGGTCGTTTGTGCCGGCCGATTCCGCCAGCCTGCCCGTCATCGACCGCATTTTCACGCGCATCGGCGCCTCCGACAACCTGGCGCGCGGGCGCTCCACGTTCATGGTGGAGATGACCGAGACCGCCGTGATCCTGAACACCGCGACGCCGCGCAGCTTCATCGTGCTGGATGAAATCGGCCGCGGCACCGCCACCTACGACGGCCTGGCGCTGGCCTGGGCTGTGGTGGAGCACATCCACTCCCGCACGCGCGCCAAGACGCTGTTTGCGACACACTATCACGAGCTAACCGAGCTGGCTGAGTTGCTGGAAGGCGTGCGCAACCTCAGCGTCTCGGTGAAGGAAGCCGGCGACCACATCATCTTCCTGAGGAAAGTGGAACCGGGCAAAGCCGACCGCAGCTACGGCATCGAGGTCGCGCGCTTGGCAGGCCTGCCACTGAGCGTGATCGAGCGCGCCCGCGAAGTTTTGAAGCTGCACGAGCGCACCGAGCATGTGGTGACGGAGGAACTGGCGAAATCCGACGAAGGCCCGGTGCAGATCCAGCTTTTCGAGCCCGTGGGTTACGGCATGGCCGAGCGCATACGGAGCCTGGAGTTGGACGAGTTGCGTCCCATCGAAGCGCTGCAATTGTTGGCCGAATTGCAGACGGAGCTGAAGCGTTCATGAGAGTCGCGGGCGTAATGAGCGGAACGTCGCTCGACGGCATTGACGTGGCCGTGGTGGAAATCAGCGGCCGGCGGGTCGAAACCATCGGGTTCCTCTGCACTCCCTACTCCGAGCCCGTCCGCTCCGCCATTCTCGGCGTTTCGGATTCTGCTTCGATTTCGCGCCTCAACTTCCAGCTTGGCGAGCTTTACGCGCGCGCTGTCCTGCGCGCCATCCGCCGCTACGGCCCCGTCGAGCTGATCGGCTGCCATGGCCAGACCATCTACCATGAAGGAGGCGCTCACACGCTGCAGATCGGTGAACCGGCCATCCTCGCCGAGCGCACGGGCGTTCCAGTAGTCTCGAGTTTCCGCGCGCGCGATATCGCCGCCGGCGGCCAGGGCGCGCCGCTGGTTCCGTACGTCGATTACCTCCTCTTCCGCCATCCGAAGCGCACGCGCATCGCCCTGAACATCGGCGGCATTGCCAACATCACGGTAATCCCCGCCGGAGCCGCGCCCGGAGATGTGGTGGCGTTCGATACCGGCCCTGGCAACATGGTGATCGACGCCCTGGCGCGGGAAATGGGATTGCCGTGCGACCGCGGGGGAAAGATCGCCGCTTCGGGCCGGGTGGACGTGGCGCTGCTCGATGAGCTGCTCGCCGACCCCTATTACCGCCGCCCGCCGCCCAAGAGCGCCGGCCGGGAGCAATACGGCGCCGCGTTCGTCGCGCGGCTGAAGAATTCCGGGCTCCCCATGCCGGACCTCATCGCCACGGCGACGGTGCTAACGGCAGCCACTGTGGCGCAGGCACTCTTGCCTGCCGTGTCGGCACTCGTGCCGACATGCTGTGCGGCCGCCAAGCGTCGAGAAGCCCGGAACGGGTCCGCAAACCGGAAGTCTCGACGCGGCACGCAAGAGTGCGTGCGCCACGGTACCGACCTCATCGTCTCCGGTGGCGGCGTGCACAATCCTCAGATCCTGGCCCATCTCGCCGGCTTCCTGCCCGGAATCGCGATCTCCACGTCGACCGACCATGGCATCAATGCCGACGCCAAAGAAGCCATTGCCTTCGCCGTGTTGGCGCACCAAACATGGCGCAAGAGGCCGTCGAACCTGCCTTCCGCCACTGGCGCCAGGCACGCGGTCGTGCTCGGCGGCATTACGTTCTAACGGAAGCTCGGCTGCGCTACCGCGGCGCGCAGGCGCCGGGGTACCCGCTCGCCGATCCGCATGTCGGCCCAGTTGTATGCGAACTCCTTGCCGCAGTCCAGACACACGACATAGGTTCGCGAAGCGGCATTCTTTCGCCCGGCCGTCAGCGGAAACGTGGTCCGTTGGTGAGCGCAACCAAACAGCGCGTCGAGAATCGACTGGACCATGACCCGTTACCCTCCTGATGTGTTAGATACTTCGAACCGGTCGGGAGTTTCAGCGAGTAAATAGCCTGGAAACAATCGACTGTGCTATCAAGCACCCATGCAAACGACCGTTTTCAATGAAGATTTCGTTGGTGTGCATTCCCGCCACAATCACGCCCGCCAGGTAGACGCCCGCGCGCTCGCTCTCTAGCGTTTCCGGATTGGTGCGCGGCCTGAGCGTGGCGGGTTCCAGCGCGATCCCCGTGGCATTGAGAAACGCCAGGTCGGGCCGGTAGCCAATCAGCGCGAATACGAAATCGTTCTTCAGAGAAACTTCGCCTTCCGGTGTCGCCACGCGAATGGAATCCTGCCGGATTTCCACCACCCGCGATTGAAAGTACGCGCGAATCTCGCCGTTCTGAATGCGGTTCTCGATGTTCGGCTTGATCCAATACTTCACCGAATCCGAGATCCCCGCCCCGCGGTGAATCAGCGTCACGCGCGCGCCCGTCCACCACAGTTCCAGCGCCGCGATGGCCGCCGAGTTCTTGGCGCCGATCACGGCCACATCGTGGTTGTAATAAGGATGCGCCTCCTGGTAATAGTGCAGAACCTTGTCGAGTTCCTCACCCGGCACGTCCAGCATGTTGGGCACGTCGTAATAGCCGGTGGCCAGCACGATTTTGCGCGCCTGGTACACGTGACTCGATCCCAGCCGGTCGGCGGTGCACACCTCGAATGCGCCGTCGTCGCCCGCGATCCGGTCCACGCGCTCGTACTGCCGGATCTCCAGTCGAAAATGCTCCGCCACGCGCCGGTAATACTTCAGCGCTTCGGTCCGATTGGGCTTGTCGTTCAGACTCGTCATCGGGATGTTGCCGATTTCGAGCAGCTCCGGCGTGGTGAAGAACGTCATGTTGGTGGGGTAGTGGTAGATGGAATTGACCACGCAGCCCTTCTCCACCAGCACGGTTTTCAGGCCGCGCCGCTGCAGCTCGATGCCGCAAGCCAGCCCCGTGGGTCCCGCGCCCACCACCACGACGTCGAAGGCCTCCCTCACAACTTGCTCTCGACTGCGCGGTAGACCGCCTCCAGCGCGCCGTCGAGCGCCGCCGCATCCTTACCGCCGCCTTCCGCCATGTCCGGCCGCCCGCCGCCCTTGCCGCCCACAGCCTGCGCCAGCGCGCCCGCCAGCTTTCCCGCATGGACCTTGGCCGCGAGGTCCTTGGTCACCGCCGTAACAATCGCGACGCCGCTATCGTCCGCCGAGGCCAGCGCCACCACGGCGCTCTTCCATTTGTTGCGCAGCGAATCCGCCAGCGACCGCATCTGCTGGCGATCCATGCCCTCCAGGCGCGCCGCCAGCACCTTAGCGCCCCCGATGGTGCGCGCGTGCGCCTCCAGCCCCGCCGCCGCCGCTTGCGCCAGCTTGTTCTTCAACTGCTCCACCTGCTTCTCGAGCGCACGCTCCGTAGCCAGCATCTTCTCCACGTGTTCGATCAGTTCCGGCTCCGGCGCCTTCACCAGGCCGGCGATGCCCCGCAACGCGTCGGTCGATTCCTGGTACTGCCGCAGAGCCGCTTCGCCGGTGATGGCCTCGATGCGCCGCACGCCCGCCGAGATGCTGCCCTCGTACACGATTTTGCAGACGCCGATGTCGCCCGTGCGGCTGACGTGTGTGCCTCCGCACAATTCCCGGCTGAACCCCGGCACGGAAACCACGCGCACTTCTTCGCCGTACTTCTCGCCGAACAGCGCCATGGCGCCGGTGGCAATGGCTTCATCGAGCGCCATCACGCGCGTCTCCACCGGCGTGTTCTTGAGGATCTGCTGGTTGGCGAGCCGCTCGACTTCCTCGATCTCCGCGCGGTCCATGGCCGCGTAGTGGGTGAAGTCGAAGCGCAGCCGGCCAGGCTCGACTACGCTGCCCGCCTGCTTGACGTGCGTCCCCAGCACCTGCCGCAACGAGGCGTGCAACAGGTGCGTGGCCGTGTGGTTGCGCCGCGTGGCATCGCGCAAGGTCACCCGCGCGAGGACAGTATCACCCACGTTGATCGGTGTGCACGCGACGATCCGATGGACCGTCAGTCCTGGAACTCCATAAAACACCGACTCGACATCCGCCACTTTGTTCATCGGACCCGCCAGGATCTCGCCCTGGTCGCCCACTTGCCCACCGGACTCAGCGTAGAACGGCGTTCGATCGAGCACCAGCTCCGCCCTGGCGCCCGCAGGCACCCGCTCCACCGGGTACTGGTCCACGATCAGGCCGATCACACTCGCATCCGCTTCCGTCGTCTCGTACCCCAGGAACTTCGTGCGCCCGCGCGCCAGCAGTTGCTGATAGGCCGGGACCACGGCGGCCTTTTCCGCCCCCTTCCAGCTTGCCCGCGCGCGCTCGCGCTGCTGCTCCATCTCGCGCTCAAAACCGGCGCGATCAAGCGTCAGGCCATGCTCGCGCGCCATGTCTTCCTGCTCGTCGGGCGCGAGGCCGTAGGTGTCGTACAGCTTGAACGAAACCGCGCCGGGAATGGTGCGGCCTTCCATGGACTTGATGGACTCGCCAAATACCTTCTCGGCCACCAGGAACGTGGTGGCGTAGCGGTGCTCTTCCTCTTTCACCACGCGCGCCACGCGCTCGACGCTTTCGAGCAGTTCCGGGTATGCGGATTGCATCAACCCGGCTACGAAGCCGGTGAGCTTGTAGAGGAACGGCTCCTGGACGCCGGCCATGCGCGCGTTCCTCATTGCCCGCCGCATGATCTTGCGCAGCACGTAGCCGCGCCCCTCGTTCGAAGGCAGCACCCCGTCGTGAATCAGAAACTCCGCCGCGCGCGCGTGGTCCGCCACAATGCGCAGAGCGGTATCGACCCGCGCATCCGCGCCATAGGCGACGTGGAACAGCCCGGAGGCCTCGTCGATAATCGGCCGGATGAGATCCGTCTCGTAATTCGAGAGCTTACCTTGCAGCACCGCCGCCACGCGCTCCAGGCCCATGCCGGTGTCGATCGAGGGCCGCGGCAGGGGCGATAGCGCCCCGCCGGCGTCGCGGTTGTACTGCATGAACACCAGGTTCCAGATCTCCACGTACCGGCCGCCCGCATCGCTTGGAAACCGCTCGCTTTCGCGCCCCGGCTCGGCCGCTTCCACGCCGAGGTCGTAGTGGATTTCCGAGCATGGCCCGCACGGCCCGGTCTCGCCCATCTGCCAGAAGTTGTCCTTCTCATCCAGCCGGAAAATGCGGCTCCTGGGAACGCCGGCCACCTGCTGCCACAATCGTTCGGCGTCGTCGTCCTCGCGGAATACCGTCACGTAGAGCTTGTCCTTGGGCAGGCCGTAGTCTTTGACGATCAGGTCCCAGGCGAACTCGATAGCCTCGGCCTTGAAGTAATCGCCGAACGAAAAATTGCCCAGCATCTCGAAGAACGTGTGGTGCCGCCGCGTGTACCCGACGTTCTCCAGATCGTTGTGCTTGCCGCCCGCGCGCACGCACTTCTGCGAGCTGGCGGCGCGCGTGTAATCGCGCTTTTCGTGCCCCAGAAAAACGTCTTTGAACTGGTTCATGCCGGCGTTGGTGAACAACAGGGTCGGGTCGTTCGCCGGAACCAGCGACCCGCTGCGCACCACGCGGTGCCCACGGTTGGCAAAAAAGTCGAGAAAACGCTGTCTGGTTTCGTCGCCTGTCACGGAAATTCCTTGTGGATATGGACTAAATTCAATTGTAGCGGAGGCTCGTACGTTGCGCGCCCGCCGCTTGTTGTTATCGTAGAAGCATGCAAGCGCTGGTGAAGAGCAGGCGCGAGCCGGGCCTCTGGCTCGGGGAAGTGGACGTCCCCAAAATCGGCATCAACGACGTGCTCATCAAGGTGCTGCGCACCGGCATTTGCGGCACCGACGTGCACATCTACAAGTGGGACGAGTGGGCGCAAGAGACCATCCCCGTGCCCATGACCATCGGCCACGAATTTGTCGGCAGGATTGTCGAGACCGGGTCCAACGTGGTGGACTTTTTCCCCGGCGACCTGGTCAGCGGCGAAGGCCACGTGGTCTGCGGCCGCTGCCGCAACTGCCTGGCCGGCCGCCGCCACCTGTGCGCGCACACCCAGGGCGTGGGCGTAAACCGTCCGGGCGCGTTCGCCGAATACATCGCGCTGCCCATGACCAATATCTGGCGCCACCACGAAGCGGTTTCGCTCGACGTCGCGGCCATCTTCGACCCCTTCGGCAATGCCGTTCACACCGCGCTTTCCTTCCCCGTGCTGGGCGAGGACGTGCTGGTCACCGGCGCCGGCCCCATCGGCATCATGGCGGCGGCCGTGGCGCGGCACGCCGGCGCGCGCTACACCGTGATTACCGATCTCAATCCCTACCGCCTGGCACTCGCCCGCAAGCTGGGCGTGACGCTTGCCGTCGACGTGCGTGAAACCAGTCTCCGGGATGTGCAGAAGCAGCTCGGCATGACCGAGGGCTTCGACGTGGGTCTGGAGATGTCCGGCAACCCCGCCGCCTTCCGCGACATGATCGCCAACATGAGCCACGGCGCCAGGATCGCGATGCTGGGAATCCCCTCCGGCGAGATGTCCATCGACTGGCACACCGTCATCTTCAACATGCTCACCATCAAGGGTATCTACGGCCGCGAAATGTACGAGACCTGGTACAAGATGACGGTCATGCTCGAATCCGGCCTGGACATCACCCCGGTGATCACGCACCGCTTCCCCTATACCGGGTTCGAGAGCGGCTTTGAGGCCATGATTTCCGGAAACTCCGGCAAGGTGGTCCTGAACTGGGAGTAACGCACTGCGGCTTTGGTGTGGCTGAAAGCTGACCGCTGAAAGCTCTTCTCAGTTCCCCGCCGCCTTCACCGTGATGAGCACCGGAGCGCTGTCCTGCGCGGTCGCCAGCGAGCGCACCTCCACCACCTGCGTTCCGGGCAGCATGGTGACGGGCACCTGCGCCTGAATCTGCCCGCTGGAGGTCGAAAGCAGCGGCAGCGCAATATCGCCGAAGGTCACGCAGGAGCCGCCCAGCACCGTCGGCGGCGGCAGCGTGCTGGCCGTGGCCGTGGCGGCCAGGTTCTTGCCCGTGATGGTGACAAACGAGCCGGGCGTGATGGCCGCCCCCGCGCTGCTCGAATTCACGACCGCGCTCGCGCCGGTCGAGATCGCCGGCTGCGTGTTGTTTCCCGCCGGCGCCAGAGAGATCACGCTCAGCCCCGAGATCGTAATGGCGTACGCCGTCGTGCCCGCTGAATCCACCACCATCATCCGCGGGTTGGTGTTGAACCGGGTGGTGCCGAAAACACTGACCACCGGGTTCTCCGGAACCGGCCCCACCAGCGACACCGCGCCGGCATTCAGGTCGATCGTTTGCAGTGTGGTGCGCGAATCGTCGCGCGTCGCGGTGGTGATGCTCTGGCGCACGGGAGTGGTGAGCCACAGGAACTGGTGGTCGTTCAACGGAGCCACGGCCGCCACGTTGCGGTTGCCGGTGTTGACGATGGTGGCCGTGGGAGGCGCACCGCCCGCGGTCGTGGTGGTGGTCGCGCCCGGCGCGGCCGAGCCGCCCAGAGTGGTCAGCGAGGTATTCAGAATCAGGCCGTTCACCAGGAAGTAGTTGGCGTCGAGACCGGCGCCCAGCACGCCGTAATAGCCCTCAATGGGAGCCGGGATCAGCAGCCGCGAAGCCACGTAGGTGTCCGCCATCGAATCGTAAACGTAGGCCGTCCCGTTTCCCGAAAGCGTCAGGATATAGAGGTTGTCCGGCGTGGCAATCATTCCGCACGCCGGGCATGTCGACAGCGTCACCGGCGTCACCGAATTCGCCGGCCGCGGCAGCGCCGTGTTCCCCACCACCTCCCACTGCGAGCCGTCCGACATGAGGAATTCGAGGCCCACCAATCCCATCGCCAGCGATCGCGGGTAAATCCCGTTGGAGGTGCCGCTGCGCGGGACCGGTGGGAAGACCACGCTGCCCGTCACCTGTTCCCCGTTCAAGTCCACAATGCTGATCGACTCGCCGCCCGTGTTCCCGACGTACAGCGTGTTGCCGTCCGTGCCCATGGCCATCTGGTGCGGCATCTGTCCCACCGGAATCGGGTTCAGGAATACCTGCTGCTGAGTGTCGAATACCTCGATCCGGTTGTATCCCGAGTTGGTGATGTAGAGCCTGTTGCGCGCCTCGTCCAGCACGATGTCTTGCAGGCCCTCGTTGCCGGCAGTGTTGCCCGTGGTGCCGGCCGGACTGTTGTTGGGCATGGTGGGAACCGGATAGATCACGCCCCGCTGGTCCGACTGCCGGTAGTTCATGTACACCCGGATCATATTGGGGATGTTGATGGCCTCGGGCGACGATAGCGTCACGTTGAGCGGTACGCCCTGCGAGGTTCCGGCGCCCGTCCAGATATTCGTCCCCCCCTGCCGGACCACGCCCGAGCGCCCCGGCTCCATGGAAAACGTGATGCTGGCCGGCGCCACGCCGCTGGTCTGCGAGTAGACCAGCGCCGAGCCCACGTTGGTAGCCACGCTGAACGTCAGCTTCCCCTTGCCCAGGTTATTGATCTGGAGCGTGCCGGTAGCGACCCCGAGATCGCAATCGTCCATCGCCAGGAAGACCTCCGTCGTCTGCGGCGCCAGAATCGGGTAATTGTACAGGTTGCCCAGCGGCATGTGCACCAACCCGGAATCCGACAGCCCCCAGGCCTGCGATCCGTCCCCGGTCATCACCATCTTGGCCACAATGCTCTCCGGCAGCTTGATCCCCAGCCGGATGGCCAGATTGGCCGGATCGTTCACCAGCAGCGTCGAGGATTGCGACGGCGGCGGCGGTGTCGACGTGGCCGCCGTGTTGAACGCGCTGTACAGCGTCGAGCCGTCCGGCGAGAAAATGCTGCCGCCGACGTTCTGCAGCGTGTTGACCGCGCCGGTGAACGAGAACGGAGCGTTGGCGTTGTTCTGCTGCCCGATGATCGCCAGCGTGTTGATGTCGAACATCGTGAACCCGGCCATGAACCGCGATCCGTCGGGCGCCATCGACAGCACCGAAGACGCACCCGATATCGTGCGGTTCTGCAAGACCACGCCCGAAGCCACTTCGTAGACGAAGACGTACGTCGTCGAGCTGGTGGGCGTGATGACCCCCACGATGTGCTGCCCGTCCGGCGTGCGCAGCAACTTGCCGCTAAACGTGGTGGTGGGCCGCGTGAGCGTGGGCGCCGGCAATGGAGCCGGAGTGGTGGGAAGCGCCGGAACGTTGACGTATTGCACTTGCGACCCCGTCGACTGGTTCTGGTCGTACACCGCCAGAGTGCCCTGCGGCACGCCCGAAACCACCCCCGTCCCCACCATGCTGATGAGCGCGCGTCCGTCGGCGCCCACTTCCACGCCTTGGGGCGCCGAGGTCAGCGCCACGGTCTGCGTTACCAGGTCCCGGTTCAGGTCGATCACGTTCAGCGTGGAATTCCCGCTGCTGGTCACGTACAGCCAGTTGCCGTCCATGGACATGGCGCCCGCCAGCGGGGTCTTCCCCACCGAAATGGTGCCCACTATCTGGTTGGTGGTGTAGTTGAAGATATAGACCAGGCTGGTGGTGTTGTTAACGAGGTACAACTGCTGGCGCGCTTCGTCCAGAACGATATCCGAGGGCGTCCCGCCTGGCAGCTTGACGACATCGCCGAAGGTGGCTCCCACGGTCTGCTGCGAGTACGCCAGCCGCGCCGCGGCCGCCAAACAAAGCCAGATTCGAGAGTTCACGTAATTATCCTTCCCAAGACGCGGAACTCCTTATAGTACCTTCTAAACCCGCCTCGTGGAGGGAAGTTTCGTACCGCCGGCGACGGAACGTCCGATGCGGATCTTGTCGCCGGTGTTCTTCCCCGCCAGCTACACTAGGTACACATGCCAAACCAGACAATCGGCCTGGTGGTCGACGCCGTCGGAGTCACCGGCGTGCTGCACCAGGTGACCGGCGTGATTGCCCGGCACCAGGGCGATATTACTTCCGTCGAGATTCTGGCCAACCGGCCCGAGGAAGCCCGCACCTACTATGAAGTCGTTCTGCCGGGAGACCTCGACGCGTTGATCGACGGCCTGCGGGCCCTTCCCATCGTGCGCGGCGTCGAGATCGTCAAGACTCTCCAGACCGTCTACGGCAAGCGCATCATCATCATGGGCGGAGGCGCGCAGGTGGGCCAGGTAGCCATCGGCGCCATCTCCGAAGCCGACCGCCACAACATCCGCGGCGAGCACATTTCGGTGGACACCATCCCGCTGGTGGGCGAACAGGAACTGGCCGATGCCGTCCGCGCCGTCGCCCGTTTGCCACGCGCCAAAGCGCTGGTGCTGGCCGGATCGCTGATGGGCGGAGAAATCGAAACCGCCGTCCGCGAAGTCCGCCGCCAGGGCCTGCTGGTCATCAGTCTGAATATGGCCGGCAGTGTCCCCGATGCCGCCGACCTGGTGGTCACCGACCCCGTGCAGGCCGGCGTCATGGCCGTGATGGCCGTCGCCGACACCGCCAAATTCACCCTGGAGCGCCTCAAACGCCGCGTCTTCTAGCCCCCCCGCAACATCTACCCCGATCTCGTGTTATAGTCTTCAAAATTGAAGGTATTGGTGCGCAACCACACCCGCGACACCCTCCTGGCTCACGCTGCCGAGGTGGCTGATACCAGCGCCAAGCGGCGTACCGGCTTGCTAAAGCACGAAAGTTTGGAGCCGGGCGAGGGCTTGTGGATCGTCCCTTGCGAATCTGTCCATACGTTTTTCATGAAGTTTCCGATCGACTTGCTGTACCTCGACCGGCACCACAAGGTTCGCAAGGCCCGGAGCGCGGTGCGGCCGTGGAGGCTCTCCGCCTGCCTGCTGGCTCATTCCGTGCTCGAGCTTCCGGCCGGGACGGTGAAACAGAGCGGCACCCAAGCCGGCGACGAACTGGTGATTGACAAGTTATGACCCGACGACTCTGGTTGGCGGCGCTGGCGTTCCCGATGGCGTCCTGCGTCCACCAAACCCAAGTCGCCAAGGCTCCGCCCGCTCCGCAGAGCGTGTGGGACCGCCAGATTCACAACGCCATCGACGCCGGCGACGGCGATTACCAGTTGCGGGTGCTGCGCGAGAAGCTGGCCGCCGATCCCGGCAACATCCCCATTCGCCTGGAGATGGCCAACGCATACCGCGATCGCGGATACCCGGATGTGGCCCTGGAGGTCTGCCGCCTGGCCGCCGCGCGCTTCCCGGAATCCGCGGAGGCCCAACTGGCGCTGGTGCGGGCCCTGCGCGACATGAACCGCCGAGCTGAAGCTATCGACGGTTTGGTCGAGTTTCTGAAGGCCCACCCGCAGACCGGCCCCCAGTATTTCTCCTGGCTGGGCATTCTGCGCGATGAATCCGGCCTCTGGCCGCTCGGCGAGCCGGCCCACCGCAAGGCCCTCGAACTGGCCCCGTCGCTCGACTATCTGCACAACAACCTCGGCTATAACCTATTGATGCAAAAGAAGTACGCGGAAGCCGCCGGGGAGTTCCGGGAGGCCTTGAAGCTCAACTCCCGCTCCCCGGTGGCGCGCAACAACCTGGGCCTGGCTCTGGCCAATCTGGGTGAAACCGATCAGGCCGTGGCCAACTGGCAGTCCGCCTCCGGCCCCGCCACGGCGCACAACAATCTGGCCGCCGTGCTCATGGAAAAGGGGAACTACCCTAACGCCCGGAAGGAATTAGAGGTAGCCTTGAGCTACAATAACGCTTACCCAGCCGCGCTCAAGAACCTGGAATTGGTGTCCCGTCTCGACGGGCACCCGGCCACCTTGGCCGTGAAGCCGGCCGAATCGCGCTGGCGGCGCTGGAAACTCGCGTTTCGCAGGCTTTTCGTAGGACCTTTGGATAGTTCGCGGACGGAGCCGCTCAAGACCGCTTCCGCCCCATAACCGGAGAGGAACCATGAAAGCAATGATCGTCCGTTTTATTCGCGATGAACAGGGACAGGACCTGGTGGAATACGCCTTGATTGTGGCAGCCGTGGGCCTCGCCCTCATCACCACCGTGAACCAGCTCTCACAGGGCGTTGTCAGCCTGTACCAGAGCATGACGGGGGACCTGGCGAGCATCGGCACCACGGCCCCGTAGCCTCGGACGGTCGATGTGCGGCCGGTGAAGGTGCTCGCATGGCTGGTGCCCGACCTGGCGCTGGTCGCTGCCTGTGTCACGCTCTTCTATTGCCTGTTCCTCTTCCAGGGCTATCGCAAGTTGTTTCGCGATTCGGATGCGGGATGGCACATCCGCGCGGGTGAGGCCATCCTCTCCACCGGCGATTTGCCGCGCACCGATCCCTATTCCTTCACTCGCGCCAGCCAGCCCTGGTTCGCCTGGGAATGGATGGCCGACGTCGCCGCCGGCGCCATAGATCGCGCCGCCGGCCTCTCCGGAGTGGCGCTTTTCTATGCCGCCGCCATCGCCGCCGGCGTCTGGCTGTGGTTCCGGCTCCAGTGGGCGCTCGATGGCAATTTCTTGCTGGCCTGCGCCATGGCGTCCCTGCTGCTCTCCACTTGCAACATCCATTGGCTGGCCCGCCCGCACGTCCTCAGTTGG
>Ga0181521_10002778_pt1 | contig 20919 bp, 19 predicted proteins | sample PEATcosm2014_Bin_32_FD_119764 | JGI IMG/M metagenome (GOLD analysis project Ga0181521, IMG submission 119764) | Peatland microbial communities from MTU Mesocosm Facility, Houghton, MI, USA - PEATcosm2014_Bin02_60_metaG | ecosystem: Environmental > Terrestrial > Soil > Wetlands > Peat | place...
AGCAACGAAAAAGAGAAGATCACAGCCATGCTCACGAATGTCAGCACTCCGGTGATGGAACCAAGGCGAGCGCCCGCCTTGACGGTCAGCGCGAGACCGGTCAAGCGGCGGTAAAGCAGGACCGCGCACCAGCCCGCCGCGCCCCCACGCGCCGGCAGGTTTGCCGTTACTGGTGAAAAACTCGACTGTGCGATGCGCCGGATCTTTCAGATCGATGGCCGTAAAATGCGCCACGGCGCCGTTGCAACCCCGCGCCGTAGAGGAATAGATGACTCCGTCAATCAGATTCAGACTCCAGTTACGTCCGAAAGGAGTGGTGAAGTCGACTGGCGGCATGCGATCTTCGCCGTCGATCAGGCTCAGGCCGCGCAGCTTCCCGTCGCTGGTCGATACGTAAATAGTCCCAGCGTCTTTGTCGATTACCGGAGTCGCATTCTGGGTATTGGAACACAGCCAGGTAGCGGCGTTTTTCGGTGTCAGGTTATTCGGAAATTTCCGCTGCCAGCTTATTGTTCCGCGCTGCGCGTCGATCGCGTAGACCGTGTTATCGCTCCCCACCACATAAACAACAGTCCGGGAACCCTGCGGTCCGTTGACGACGGCGACCAGAGGAGCCGTCATAGTGGAGAGAACCTCTTCGCGCGGCGTGGTGGGCAGCTGCGTCTTCCACTTCAGTTCCAGTTGAGACACGTTGTCTTTGCCGAGCATGGTCTCGGCCTGGTTCCAGCCCGTGCGTTCCTGATCGTAGCCCCAGGTGAGCCATTCATTCGCCGAGGCAGCGGAAGCGGGGTGCAGGCAAAAGACCAAACCCACAGCTAAGCAATAAACTTTGGTAAATGTTTCAGACAGCAAAAATTGCTCCTCATAGTCCGGACTGCCGACTGGGTGGAGTTTACGCGATTTGAGAAGGCGGTGTCAACGGCAGAACTGTGGCAGAACTGTGTCAACGCCCGCCTTTGACTCCGGGGTTAAGAGGGAGTAACATACGTTCGCATTCGAAAGGATTCAGTCATGCATCGTCGTGATTTTTTGAGAGCCGGTATTGGCGCCGCTGTCGCCTTCCGCGCAGCTTATGCCATGGCGGGAGATAAGTTCCGCTGGGCATGCACTTCGGGGATGTTCAGTAAGCTCGAAGGCCAGCCCGATTCCACGCTCAAAATGATTTCGGAGAACGGCTTCCAGGGCGTAGAGGCCAGCATGGTTCTGGAACAGAGCTGCGGCGGAGCGAAAGAGCTGAAGAGCCGTATGGATAAGTACAGCGTTGCCTGTGCCAATTACTGGGGCACCGGCGATTACTATAATCCCAGGGAACCCGAAAAAGTCCGCGAGACCGTGGCCAACAATATCGGCCTGGCAAAAGACCACATCTCGGTGTGCGGCGGCCATGTTCTGAAAGTCAATCTCAGCTGGCGCGACATGAGCGTATATCCGAACCCGCACTGGGCGACGACGGAACAACTGGGGGTGCTTGCCAAAACGCTGAATGAGATCGGCAAAGGCTGCATGGACGCGGGCGTCAAGTTTGCGTTCCATCCCCACAACTGGACCCTGGTTGACACCACCGGGGACGAAGTCAGGCGCATCATGGATCTGACCGATCCGAAGTATGTTTTCATGGTGGCCGACACAGCTCACCTGAGTCTGGGCGGCACCGATCCCATCAAGTTCGTGAATGACTGGTATCCGCGCATTGCCGACGTTCACCTGAAGGACGTCATCGTGAAATACAGTCCGGCCAAGTCGGGATGGAAGGGTCCCGCGCCGAGCCGGGAAGAGCATCTCCGGGACAACCTGTACAAGGAGTTCGGGACGGGCGGCGTCGATTTTCCCGGTTTCATGGCGACACTGCGCAGCCACGGATACGATGGCTGGGTTTCGCTCGATTTCGATGCGCCGCGGCCTAACGAGGGCTTGCTTACGGACAAGATGGCTGCCCGGCGTAAATACATCGTCGAAACTCTGCATGCCTCGTTACATGCATAGCGCCAGGGGCATAGAGTAAGTACAACGACGGCGCAGTTGGTTTGGCGCGCGGCCATGCGAGGAGGTAGTTAACAAGTGGCGAAGAAGCCTGAGTCTCAAGGGCGCCGCGAATTCTTAGGACGCGCGGGGGCCGGCGTGTTGCTGCTGGCCGCGGCGTCCGACGGCCGGGCGGCGGCTGGTTCACAGAACGGGAAGCCGCTGCAGGGCCTTTTCCCCATCGGTCAGACGCCCTGCACGCCCGACAACAAAGTCGATTTCGACAGTCTCGCGGCCGAAGTGACGTTTTGCAACCGTGGCGGAGTGCATGGTTTCGTCTGGCCGCAGATCGCCAGCGGTTGGGCCGGCCTGACACAACAAGAGCGCTTGGAGGGCGCCGAAGCCATTCTCTCGGCGGGCAAAGGCGGCAAGACCGCGCTTGTCATCGGAGTTCAAACCACCGCGGGCGGCCTGGACGGCGCCACCGAATATGCCAGGCACGCCGCCAAAAACGGCGCGGATGCCGTTGTTTCGCTGCCTCCGGAAAAGGCGGACGAAAACGCGATGCTGGAATATTACAAGGGCGTGGGCAAGGCGACGGATCTTCCGCTTTTCGTACAGAGCACAGGGGACATGAGCGTGGATCTCATTGTACGGATGTTCAAAGAGATTCCGACCATGCGGGTCGTCAAGGACGAGGCCGGAAATCCGCTCCAGCGCGTGGCCGAGATCCGGGAAAGAACCGGCGGCAAGCTGAATGTCTTCTCCGGTAACGGCGTACGTACGATGATCACGGAGATGGAGCGCGGATTCATCGGACACTGTCCGACGACCGGACTCTCGGACATCTATGCGCAGGCGTTCGATCTGTGGCATGCGGGGAAGAAGCGCGAAGCCTTCGACATGTTCGGGCGCGTCCTGGCATTCGACAGTATCCCGAACGCGGATGGGTATGCGCTTATCGCGCGCGGCGTTTTTAAGGAAGGAACCATCACGCGGCGGATGACGCTCGCCGGCGGGGCTGCTCCCGCTGCGAACAACCGCGCGGCGCCGCTGGACGAAACCGGGAAGCGCGAGATCCGCGAAGCCCTGAGCACTTATCTGAAGCCTTATCTGAAAGGCTGAGCGCCTGCCGGGAAAGCCATGCCGAATAAGAAACAGAAGCGAATGATGCAGGACCCGGTCACGCGCCGGAACTTCCTGACGGCCGCGGCGGCCGGGAGCGCGGCGGGTTTTGCCGCACTGGCCGATCCGGGCGTGGCGGCGGCGCAGTCCGTCGGCGTGAAAAAGGGCGATCTGCCCGACCTGACGATCAAGCAGGTGAAGATCATCGTCACCGACATGACGGATATTCACCGCCTGAACGGAACGGAAACCGGCGAGATTGTCACTGTAGTTACGAACAGCGGCATCGAGGGCAATTACACGATCGGCAACAGGGAGCGGACAACAGGCTGGCTCGAATGGGCCAAGCCCGCGTTGGTGGGGAAGAATGTACTCGATGTTCTTCCCGCCCTGACGGCCACATCGGGAATGAAAGGCGCGGGAGGTTTTAGTACGCGCCCGCGCGCGGGACAGCCTCCGGCCGCGGCAACAGCGGCAACCGCGTTCGTATCCGTCCCGAACCGCAGCGGCGGTGCGTGGCCCAATTACAAAGCGGCGATGGCCGATGTATGCCTGTGGGACATTCTCGGTAAAGCCGTTGACCGTCCGATCTATAAAATCCTGGGCGGCACGAAAGACCGCATGATGGGCTACGCCAGTTCGCAGCATCTGGCCTCCATTGAAGATTACGTTCCCGACGCCCTGAAGGCGAAGCAGATGGGTTACAAGGGTTACAAGATCCATCCGGGCGCCGGACAGCACAAAGACGGGCCGCCCATTCCTTCCTACGTCGGACACATGGAAGAAATTAAAGTGCTTCGCCAGGCGCTGGGCGACGAGTATGTTCTGGCGCACGATCCGGTGCAGCAATACAACCGCTTCGAAGCGCTCAAGGTCGGGCGGTTGCTGGATGAACTGGATTATCTCTGGTTCGAAGATCCGATCCGCACCACCGATCTGGAAGGTCTGGTGGAACTCGCCAGTGCGCTCGACGTTCCGCTGCATGTCGGGGAGTTTCTCGCATCGATTTCGGATTTCGCCGAGTATATAAAGCGCGGCGCAGTCGACGTGGTGCGCCTGATTGCGGACAATACGGGCGGCATCAGCGGTTCCATGCGCGTGGGCCTGCTGGCGGACGCGTTCGGCCTCGAGTGCACGCCGCACAACTGGGGCAACGTTTTCGACCTGGCGGTCCATTTTCAGCTCGAGCTGGCGCTTCCGAACACCTACTGGTTCGAGGTGCCGCACCCGGTCGAGTATTCCGACAGGCCGTATCACAAAGACAAATTCCGCGTGGATGCGGAGGGCTATATTCACGCTCCCGCCGCGCCCGGCCTGGGATATCCGATCAATCGCGACGTGCTCGACCGAATGACGAAACGCGTTGATGTATGAGCGAATCGGGCAGCCGGCTGAGCGCACGCGCACGTATTCGAATGCTGGGTGCGGTATCCGCGTCTCTCGCCGTCCGGGCAGCCTTTGCGGCCGATGCGGAAAAGTATCCGCGCAACCTCACGAAGGACGATATCGACCGATGGATGACGGAGCTTTCCAACTGGGGACGATGGGGTAAGGACGATCAGGCCGGCACCGTCAACCTGATCACGCCCGCAAAACGAAAACAGGCGGCGGCCCTCGTGAAAGAAGGTATCTCGATATCCCTTTCGCTGGATGCCGATCTGGCGCCGAAGGGTTCGCCCGAAGCCGAGAATCCGGCGCCGCTTGCGCCTGCCGGCGGGCGCGGGCCGCGTTACACCTGGCAGCACGTCATGCTCTCGAACGGCGTCTCCATGCGCGGTCCCAGCGGCTACGCGGTGGATACGATCGCCGTCAACTATCACGGCAACAACACAACGCACTTCGACGCGCTCTCCCATTTCATCTTCAGCGGACATATCTATAACGGATTCCCCGGCAGCGCCATCACCAACTGGGGCGCGGAGAAAAACGACGTTCTGCCGTTCCGCGACGGCCTCGTCACCCGGGGCGTTCTGATCGACTGGCCGCGTTTTAAGAACGTCCCTTATATGGGAGACGATGAAGCGATTTACGCGCAGGATCTGGATGACTGGGAAAAGAAGACAGGCGTGAAAATCGAGAGCGGCGACTGCGTTCTTCTGCGCACGGGCCGCTGGAAACGCGTCGCCGAAAAAGGCCCGCTGAACCTGAACGTCGCCGCGCCCGGCCTTTATGCTTCGTGCGCAAAGTGGCTCAAAGAACGAAATATCGCGTTGCTGGGCAGCGACGTGGTGCAGGATGTCCGGCCCTCGCGAGTGGAAGGCGTGAACCAGCCGATTCACCAGTTGTTTCTGGTGGCCGTCGGGACGCCGTTATTCGACAACTGCGATCTGGAAGCTGCCGCTGCGCAGGCCGCAACACTGCGGCGATCGACATTCATGATGACTGTGGCGCCGCTGCGGGTGCCGGGCGCAACCGGCTCGCCCTTCAATCCGCTGGCGATCTTCTGACAACCCCATGAAGATTCGCGCCATCGTCATCGCGAGCGCGTTCGCGATCCTGCGGGCTCCGGCTGTGCCGGCTGCCGATTCCGGCCGGGAGTTATATGCACAACACTGCGCGGTTTGCCACGGCGCGGATGCGAGCGGCGCCGACCGGGGCCCGGCACTGGCTGGCAACCGGCGTTTGCGCACTCGTACTGCCGCGGATATTGCCGGCGTCATTCACGACGGCACGCCCGACGGCATGCCACCGTTCGCGCTGCCGGAAGATCGGCTGACCCTGCTGGCCGATTACGTTCGATCTCTGAACGCAACGGCTTTCGAAATGAAACCGGCGGGCGATTCGGCGGCGGGCGAACGCTTCTTCTTCGGCGCGGGCAATTGCGCCGCTTGCCATACTGTCGGCGGGAAGGGCAGCCCGAACGGTCCGGATCTTTCGAATGTCGCGCGCCAGCTGACATTGCCCGAGCTGGAACAATCCCTCGCGGATCCGAGCGCGCGAATCGCTCCGGGCTACGCCGTAGTCGATGTCACCCTGGCCAGCGGTCAGTCACTCCGCGGGTTCGCCCGCAGCCGCGGCAGCCACGATCTGCAGTTGCAGACGCTCGACGGCGTTATGCATTTTCTCAGCGACAGGGAATACTCGAAGATCGTGACGGAGCAGGCCTCTCCGATGCCCGCTTTGAATGCCTCAGCAGATGAGCAGCGCAACCTGGTGGCCTGGCTGAGCCGCCTGGGCGGTGTGGCCGAAGGTCCGATTACAGCTGCCGTAACCGCGCCGGCGGAAAGCGAGTTCGCGGCGATCCTGCATCCCAAACCGGGTGATTGGCCCACTTACTACGGCAACCTGAGTGGCAATCGCTACAGTGTGCTGGATCAAATCAATACCAGCAACGCTTCGCGCCTGCAGCTGCAATGGATTTACCCGATTCAGTATCAGCCGCTCGAAACCACGCCATTAGTCGCAGACGGCATGATGTTCGTGACCGGGCCCAATCAGGTGTCCGCGCTCGATGCCCGTTCAGGCCGGGAATTATGGCGTTATGCGAGGCCGCGCACTCCGGCGGGAACCATAGCCGCCGATGCGGCGCTCGGAGCGAATCGCGGCGTGGCGTTGCTGGGCGATCGTGTCTTCTTCAATACGGATAATGCCCACATGATCTGCCTCAACCGATTGACCGGCGCACTCCAGTGGGACGTTTACATGCCCGAGGCGCCGCAGCATTACGGCGCAACCGCGGCGCCGCTGGTGGTGGGCGACCTGGTCATATCGGGAGTGGCCGGCGGCGATGAAGGCATTCGTGGTTTTGTCGGCGCGTGGAAAGCCGCCACCGGCGAACTCGCGTGGCGCTTCTGGACCGTGCCGCAAAAAGGCGAGCCGGGCTCGGAAACATGGCAGGGCGATGCCATCCAGTTTGGTGGAGGGTCCACATGGCTCACCGGCACCTTTGATGCCGAAACAGGTCTTCTTTACTGGCCCACGGGCAATCCATTTCCCGACACCGATGGAACGGATCGCAAAGGCGACAACTTATATACCGACAGCGATATCGCACTGGATCCGAAGACCGGCAAACTCCGCTGGTACTTCCAGTACACACCGCACGATCTGCACGACTGGGATGCCGTGCAGCCACCCGTCCTCGTGGACACGATGTATCGGGGACGCGATCGCAAGCTGTTGCTGCACGCGAATCGCAACGGATATTTCTATGTGCTTGACCGGACAGACGGAAAATATCTTTTCGCGGCGCCGATGGTGAAGAAGCTTACCTGGTCCAGCGGCATCGATGCCAATGGCCGGCCCGCGCTTACTCCCAACAACGAGACGAAGCAGGGAGACGTGATCACCTGTCCCGCCGTGCGGGGTGCCACCAACTGGTACTCGCCGGCCTTCAGTCCGCGGACCGATCTCTTCTACATCATGACCGTGGAAGACTGCGGGTCGTACCGGCAGGCAAAACAGGGTGGATTCGGATTGATCAATAATCCGAAAGACCCGAGCCTGAAATATCTTCGGGCGTTCAATATCGAAACCGGCGCCATGGCCTGGGAGATCCAGCAGACCGGACCGGCCGAACGGAATTACTCCGGCGTACTGGCTACGGCCGGCGACCTCGTCTTCTACGGCGAATCGAGCGGCGCCTTTGCCGCCGTGGATGCAAAGTCCGGCGCCACGCTCTGGCACATGGAAGCCGGTGGTACATGGAAAGGGTCGCCGATGACCTACGTGGTGGATGGCCGCCAGTATGTGGCCATTGCTTCGGGATCGAACATTCTCTCGTTCACCCTGCCTGTCGATTAGTAAATCCACTGAGAGTTGCAACCCGATTTCCGCTGCGATCTAATAGGCCGCATGAACATCCGTCAAAGGACCATCCGCGGATTGGCCTGGCTTTTACTCATTGGGCAGATCCTGGCGTCCACTGCTTATGCGGCCGGCAAAGAGTATTTCGTTTACATTGGCACTTATACAAGAACTCGCGGCAAGGGTATTTACACTTTCCGTTTCGATCCCGCGACGGGGAAACTGACGCCGGTAACTCTGGCGGCCGAAGCCTCCAGCCCGGCTTTTCTCGCAGTGCATCCGAATGGAAAATTCCTCTATGCGGCTCACGAGCACGAGGGAGAAGACCTGCCCGGCAAGAACAATTCTGTAAGTGCGTACGCCATCGATCCCAAAACTGGTGTTCTTACATTTCTGAACAAAATCTCCTCGCGCGGCGAAGGCCCCGCGCACATCGTCGTTGACAAACCGGGGAAAATGCTGTTCGTCATGAACTATCGAAGCGGCAGCGTGGCGCTTCTGCCGATCCAGCCCGATGGTCGATTGAGTGAAGCGACCGCGTTCGATCAGCAGACCGGCTCGGGCCCCGACAAGCAGCGTCAGGCGGGACCGCACGCCCACGGAGGCGCCTTCTCGCCGGACGATCGCTTTGCGCTGGTGGCCGAGCATGGCATCGACGAAGTAATGATTTTTCGTCTTGACGCCGATAAACGCACCATGGTTCCGAACGCCCCGCCATTCTTTAAGGCCACGCCCGGGGCCGCGCCCCGCCATCTGGCATTCCATCCCAACGGAAAGTTTTTGTACGCGCTGAACGAGCTGGGATCGAGCGTAACGGTCTTCGATTACGGAGCGGCCGGTGGAACACTGCAGCGGGTGCAGGAGATCACGACCATTCCCGCGGGATTTACCGGGACCAACTCAACGGCCCAGCTTCAGGTGGATCGGGCAGGCAGGTTTCTGTATGTTTCCAATCGAGGCAACGACAGCATCGCCGTCTTTTCCATCGACGCCGGAAAGGGAACGGTCTCTCTGGTGGAGCATGTTTCCACGCAGGGCAAGACGCCGCGGGATTTTTCGCTCGATCCCACAGGGTCGTATCTGTTCGCCGCCAATCAGAACTCCGACAACATCGTTTTGTTGAAGGTGGACCAGACGACAGGACACCTGACCCCGTCGGGTCAGATGATAGAACAGGTTCCCGAACCGGTCTGCGTGGTTTTCGTGCCGAGGCGGTGAACGGCTGCCCGGGACTCATGGGTAACTCTTAAGCCTTGTCTCTGCCGAGAGGCATGCCGCGATTGATGTAATCCCACAGCGTCACCGAGTAGGGTGAGCGAAGCGCCATAATTCCCGTATCCGGGACCATGTGCATCCCTCCATTCCCTTGGGAGGTGGGCCAGTGGGGCCACCCTTTACCAATGCGGGAGCTCGGCCACCCATCCCCGTTACACCGTGGCCTGCCGCGCATCCTTTCTGCAAGAAGACCTGCACACCTTCTTTGGTGGTTCCGCGTCCCGGAGGGAGCTCCTTCCCCTCAGGACCGATCGAAATATCCCACGCGCGAATTTCTTCTTCCCGAAAATAATTACAGTGCCTTCCGGTAGTGAAAGGTATACACCGAACCCGCTGCTTATAGCTTTCGGGATCGATGAAGGCGTTCTTATCTCCCGCCGATCGTCGAACTCAAATAGGGTGGTGCCGCTGCTCAGCCGCCAGATCCACTTCGCTATCGGCGTGGCTTTGATGTCGGCCGCCGGCACGGGATCTGCAGCCGCGCGCACCGCCGCGGGAGCGGACAGATCGGGGATGTCGCCATCGACGATATACTTATCCACGTAGACACTGAGATAAGGGACATTCCGCCAGTCCATATTCGTCACGTGACCGAGCGGCAGCAGGAAGCCTTCGTTGGGCGTGTAGCCGGTGTAATGCCTTGTCATCTGTGGATTGGTCCATCGCACTCAGCGGGCAGATTCGTCGCGGGGTCTATAGCAAGGCTGAACTTATCGCCCTCCCTCATGACGACATCGACGACGGTCACGCCCGCTTCGGCGCGGCCCGGCGAAAGCTTACTGCCCGGATCGAGCGCGATGCGGACGGCGGCAATCGGATTAATGATCGACCACATGCGGCGGATGTGTGTGCCATCCACATTGCGCGCGTCTTCAAACCAGCTGGATACCCGCCTGACGCCGCCGCCGGTGGGCAGCACGTCGTACGGGATATCGCCGTCGAATCGTTGGTCGTTCAGATGATAATCGTGGCCGTTTGCAATCGCGAACGGGAACAGATAGTTCCGCCGTCCGAGCTGCTGGTAGCGGCCATGTTCGAGGTCGTAGACCCGTTCGAGCGCATTCGCCGCTTCGAACTTCATGGGCGCGTTCGGGTCTCCGCTTATGTTGTCGCCGCCAAACATGTAGGCGTATTGGCCGTAGCCAACCAGTCTGATGTTCTTCATCCTCTGGAAGCGGCACGTGAAGAAACTCCGACTCACGTGCCGCTCGATCTTCATTCCTGACTCCTGATCTCCCAGGCGTTCTACACCCGGCAGGCGATTCCGCAACTTATAAATTTGGTGGGTCAGGAGACCAATCGTCGGCTTCATAAGGCCGATATGAATATATGAAGCTTAGGGACTCGGTAGATCCTGCCCGATGTTAATCGATTCTTCGATGGGCATGGTAAACGGAGCGGATGCCTATGCCCGATCTCCTGGCAATTCCCGATTTCGTCTCCGGCCACAAGTTCGCTGGCAGGAAGAGTGAGCTTGACGAACTGGATCGGTGGGCTGCCTCAAAAGCCCCTCTGTTTGTGATCGAAGCCATCGGCGGCGCCGGAAAAAGCGCACTGGCCTGGGAATGGACGACGACCCGCGCCCAATCCGCCGGGACCCTGTGGTACAACTTTTGCGATGGCGGCGCGGATATGGCGGCATTCGTTGCTTATGCGCTGGCTCTCACCACCGGTCGGCAGGTCGAAGAGTTTCGCGGCAGGTATGTCTCCGAGCTCGCCGCGGATCTTCTCCTCGAACTGAACGAGCGTCCGTACCTGCTCGTGCTCGATGGCCTGGAGCGAGTGCTCGTCGCGTGCAACCGCCTGGATGCTTCCCAAACGCGGGACGACCGGCTCGAATCGAAGAGCGAGCATTGCGCCTGCATCAAGCCCGAAGACGGAGACCTCCTGTACCGCCTCGCTGCCGCCGCTCCTTCGAAGGTTCTCGTGACCTCGCGCCTGATGCCTGCGGCGCTGGCCGACGCCGCGCGCCACCCTCTCCCCGGGGTGTGGCACCTCCGGCTGCCCGGTCTGCAACCGGATGACGCCATGCGCATGATGTGCGACCTCGGCATCCGCGGCGGCATTGACCCGGAAAACGACGACTCAATGCGGCGCTATCTTGGAGAAAATCTCGACTATCAACCGCTCGCGCTCGGGATTGCAGCGGGCCTCATCGGCGACTACGTTGCGGATACTGGCAATTTCGACCGATGGGCGGACGACCCGCAAGGCGGCGCGGCGGCGCAGCTCGCCACCCTCAACCCCGCGCAGCGCCGCACCCACATCCTTGCCGCGGCGCTCAATGCGCTGGAACCAAACCAGCGGCAGGTTCTGAACTGCATGGCGGCACTTCCGGCCGCGGCGTCCTTCGAAGCCATTGAGGCTCTCAGTCCTGTCGAAGGCACGGATCTCGTTTCGGTGCTACAGGACCTGGAGCGCCGCAGCCTGCTCCAGCGGGATCGCCGAGGGAACCGTTACGATCTCCATCCCGTGATCCGCGGTTATGCTTTTGACGCCCTCAGCGAGACGGAGAGGAGGGATATTTGCAATCGGATCACGGACTACCTCCGGAGCAAACCTCGAGACCGGTACGATAACGCGAAAACTCTGGCCGATCTCCAGCAGAGCATCGACATCTTCCGGGCGCTCGTTCAGGCGAATCGGCTGGACGACGCGGCGTCTTTTTATCACGGTGATTTCTCGGATGCGCTTGCGGTCTCCGTGGGAGCCCACCACGAAGTGCTCGCCCTGCTGAAGCCATTGTTCCCGGACGGATTCCGAAACTCCCGGCATGGACCAACGCGCTCATTGGACCGTGATTATCTGCTGAACGATGCCGGACTGGCACTGGATCAGCTGGGCCGCTCCGGCGAGGCAGAAGAAGCACTGGCGGCAAGTCTGCGCATCGACATCGACGAAGGCAACGGACTCGAAGCGCGCACAGGCCTGAGCAATCTTGGGGTCTGCTACGCCAAAACGAGTCCGGCGAGATCCATCGCAGCACACGAGCTGTCGCTGGAACTCGCCAGCGCCGTGCGAGACCAGGGCCATATCGCGAGAGCTCATCTTTTCCTGATGTCGGCCTATGCCGGGGCTGGCCTTTTCAAGCAGGCCGAGGCCGCCTGGGAAGCGTTCCGGCGGCTCACGACTCCCGTAAATCCGGAGATCTGCGCGGTTGGCGACGCCGAGCGCCGGCTCTGCTGGCTGATGTTCCTGCGAGGCACCCTGACGAATCAACTGCTGCACAGCGCGGAATCTGCCGCGGAGGCCGGCAACAACCGTTATGCGATGAGAGACCTTGTCCGGCTTCGGGGAGAATTCTCGCTGCAGCGCGGCGAACTTCACGAGGCTATCGCCAGTTTCGGGAATTGCGTCCAGATGACCCAGGCAGCCGGAATGCCGGCGATCGACGTTGAAACGCGCCTCGCACTGGCCCTGGCACGGAATGGCGACATTGAGAAGGCGCGCCGGATTCCGGATGGCGTGCGCGAATTCGCGGCGAGTGTGGCTCTGGCCGAACTGCACCTCGAACTGGGCGACCGCGAGAAAGCGCGTCAACTCGCTTTGGCCGCCTACCCGCCGGCCTGGGCGGACGGTCCGGCATACCCCCGCTGGTTGGATCTGACCCGTTGCCGCGCCGTCTTTGCAGTTCTCGGAGTGCCCGAACCAAAGCTGCCCGCCTGGGATCCCAAGACTGCAAAACCGGTCGCGCATGAAGCCGCCGTCCGCGGACTGATCGCCAAACTCAGGAAGGCGAAATAGTCAAACCGGTTGCTGTCGGGAATTCGCCGCACTGCCGGAAATACAACGGTGCGCCGATGCCGCTGGCCTGTCTTTTCAATAACTTTTGAATTCGCGGAGCGGAGTTGAAAATGCCGATGACGAGTCATGAGCTCCATTAACAATCTCTCGAGCATCTGGTTACAGTCGATTTTTAACGCAGCTCTCCCGAATGCAGGAGCGACGGCCGGGAACAGCACGAACGGCGCGAACACATCTTCGGCCGGGCTGCAGGCGGACAGCGGCCAGCTTTCGACGTTTGCTCAGCTGACGAGTGCCCTCCAGCAGCTTCAACAATCGAACCCCACCGAGTACCAGCAGGTAACCCGGCAAATTGCCGTGAATCTGCAGAAGGCCGCCCAAACTGCCCAGTCGGACGGCAATACGACCGCGGCGAACCAGCTAAACCAGCTTGCAACGGACTTCACAAATGCTTCGCAGAGCGGCCAACTCCCCGACGTCCAGGATCTGGCTCAGGCGATCGGTGGTGGCCATCATCATCATCACGCCCACGCGTCCTCCAGCGATGCCGACAGCAGCACTGGTTCAAGCAGCACTTTGAGCGACAGCACCACAACAAGCCAGACGCTGAGTCAACTGCTCTCAGCTTTCCAGTCAAACGGGACTCAGAACGCCTCGCTGAGTCCGGCGGCGATTATTCTCAACACGCTGTCCGGCGCCGGGATCACCCTGACCAACGGCTGACAGCGGAATGAACCCCGCACCGCCTTAAGCCAGCACCGTCGCGGTATGTGAATAACCGCCGCGAACCGACATGGGTTCTCTGGCCGCTGTCAGGCAGCAGCGGATCTCCATTCCCTCGCCGTTGCAGGAAAATGGGAGCACGACCCATTTGTTCGTCCCGAGGCTGCGGGAAGTGAAGTTCCGTCCGTATATAACAGTCGGGATACTGAGTCCCAGCGGTCCGAGTTTCTCTTCGATCATCGTTTTGAAGTTACCGATGATCATGTTGGCCACTTCACCGACCGCGTCCAGCACTTCATCATTCACCGAAGAGGCTTCCGACATCAGCAGTTGATTGCAAATCCGGCACGCGAAGGCGGCCGTACACGAGATCACCCCGGCGCCCGTCCAGGTGCCGGCGATCCCTACTATGGCCAGCACGCCATCCGATGTGGTTGGCGCGTTCTGATCCGTGTATTCCGGCTGGCTCACGATCTCCAGACCAAGCATGGTGGAGCACACATCCTTCGCCGCGGTCCTTACATACTCGACTATTGTTTTTTCCTCGATCATAAATGGATACTCTCTCCCGTCAGATGATGCCTGTCAGTTTCTCTTTGATCTGTTCGGCCGTGAATGGTTTGCGAACGTATCCGACGGCGCCGAGCTGCACCGCTTCGAGGACCTTCGCCTGCCCACCCTCGGTCGTGACCATAAGCACGGGAACGTCTTTCCATTCGGGATTGCCTTTGAGTTCGTTCAGAAGCTGCAATCCGTCCATATTGGGCATGTTGATATCCGACAGGATCAACTGCACTTTGTTTGAGCGAAGACAGTCAATGGCTTCAACGCCGTCTCCCGCCTCGTGAATCTGCCCCAGTGGCAGCTCCGTCTGTTGCATCACGCGCCGCAGGATTTTGCGGATGGCGGCTGAGTCGTCGATGATGAGAACGTCCATTATGCTCCCCGATTTCCTTATCGGATGAGCCGGGAATATTTGCGGGTTTTTAGCCTTGAGGGGGGAGCACGTCGAACAAAGTTGTAGTGGGTATACGGGCCTGCGCATCCAGTGCCGCCTGCAACTGCGTCTGCGCCTGCGTCAGCTGCGTGATGGAGGTGGCCTGGTTGGCATCCTGGAGACTGCTGAGCTGAGTCTGCAATTGCGTCGAATCGTTCTGAGAGGAAGTGACGGCGGCATTGATCTGATCCTGCGCCGTTCCATAGAAGGCAAGCTGATTATTCATATAGGTGGACACGGTTTGCAAACTGGAGACAGACGCGTTGATGCCGGCCGTATCGTTGTTCTGCAGCGCGGTTATGAGGCCATTCAGCGTGGCGAAGACGTTATCCGAGGATATCGTATCGTCGGCATTGCGGTTGTCGAATATCGTATTCGCCGTGAGCGACGCGGGGATCTGTATACCCCCCGCTCCCTGGACCAGATCCGTGTTGGTGGCGATGGCCAGCCGGTCTACGCCGGTGGGCGATGAAGGGTCGAGTTGATAGAGCTGTGTCTGACTCTGGTCGCCGCTGAAGACGTAATTCCCGTCCACGGTTGTGTTGGCGTTGGCTACCATTTGCTGCAGCAGTCCCTGCACGTTTTGCGCAAGCGTATTTCGGGTATCGGCGGTCATACTCAGGCCGGTCGCCTGGGTGGCGATAGAAGAAGCGTTTTGCAGCAGAGTAACTGAACTTGAAAGAGCCTGCTCCGCGGCGGTAACCGTTGTAAGTGAGCTGTTCAGGTTGGCCTGCAGGGACTGATTCTGACCGATCTGCGCGTATAACTGGAGAATCGGGCTCAGCTCGTCGGGCGCGTCGGAAGGCTGGCTGACCGCCAGTCCGCTCGAAATTTGCACGTCCGCTGTGTTGAGCCGCGCCTGGATACTGGTGATCGCATTGATGAAGTTCTGGCCTTCTGCGTTAATTCCGGTAGTCATAGATTACGATTGCTTTCACTGGAATCACGTTCATGATTATTCCTCTAGGTGATCAACTGGATCGAGTCGAGAAAATCCTGGGTCGTTTGGTCGAGAATCGTCACCATCTTCGACGCTGCTTGATAAGACTGCTGGAACTGCAGCACCTTGATTGCCTCCTGGTTCAGATCGACTGACGAACTTTGCTGCCGGAGGGTTTGCGCCTGGGTCAGCGCATTCTGACTCGTGGTTTGGTTATTCTGGGCTGTGGAAATCGCGGTGCCCAGCTGGCCTGCCATGTTGCCGTAGAACTCCGTGTAACTCGTGTTGTCGATCTCGCCGGCCGCACTTTGCGGGGTGGCGAGATTTGCCAGAGCCAGGGGGATGCCGTTGTCGACTTCGGGAGGACCTGGGTCAATCGCCGCTAACTGGCCCGGCGTGATTCCCGGGCTCACCGCAAGAGTGCTGGCGATACCAGTGGGATTGCCGGCATTGTAAGTGAAAAGCGGGACGCCGGGAACCGCCGGTGCGCCCGTAGTCGGATTGGCATCGCTGATATTACCTCTGGTCAGAAGACCATTGACCGTATCGGCAATCGTCTGTGCCAGTTGGTTCAGAGAACCCTGTTGGCTCGCTGAACCCTGCAGCTGAGCCAGCGTGCCGTTGACGGCCTGCAGCAAACCTCCAACCTTTCCCGTGGTGATCTCCGAAGTAATGTCATTGCCATTGGAGTCCAGGACCTGCGCGCTGGGCGGAGCGGATGGGTTCGTCGGGGGAGGATTCGAAGGAACGGCGATATTCGCACTGATCTGGTATTGCGTTTGGCCGATCACAAGCGGGGTCTGGCCTCCCAGCAGCACCGTAACCGTTCCGTCGCTTTGCGGCACGGTCGTGATCGGGACAATCTCTGCAAGTTGTTCCAGATTGTTATACAGATCCGCCTGATCTGACGAGTCGGTGTTGCCGCCGCCCGTCGCGCTGTCAACGTTGTCCTGCCGGATGTTCCCGGCGAGTGTGTTTACCTGACTTACCAGATTGCTCAGTTGAGAGTCCGCACTGGTCGCCGCGTTAGAAATGGCGGTGGCTTGTTGCTGAAATGCCTGCGCCAGCCCCTGCGCTCCGTTCAGCACCGACTGCTGTGCGGTACCGTCGCCGGGAGAGGCGCCCCAGGCGGCGAACGCAGAGAAAAGGGTATTGAGCGCTGCGGGAATGCCGGCCGTGCCCGTGACGTTGAAGCTGCCCTGAAGGCCCTGCAGAGTGTTGACCTGCTCTTCCCATGTTCCCAGGGTGGTCTCAGCCTGCTGGACCGCAGTTTCCGCAAAGATGTCGCGCGCGCTGGCGACCGGACCCGACCTGACGCCGCCCGACGCTCCGCCGACAGAGTCGAATGGCATCGCCTCGAAGGTCGGAATCTGCTCGACGTAACCCGGAGTGGCTGAATTATCGATGTTGTTCGAGGTGACCGAGAGCGCGCTTTCGAAGACGGAGACGGCATCCGCCGCACTGTTCAGCGCTGCCAGCAGATTGGACATGTCTCAGCAGAGTACATGCACGTGGCGGACCTTTTGCGCAGGCGTTTCGACCTCCGCCACTTTCGGACGGGTTGCATCGGAGATGGCCTTCAGCATGCCCCGCCGGAAGACCGCGGCGGAATCGAGCAATCCCGCGATGGCGCCCAGTTCGCGTCGCACAAGCAGCAACCCGTCCCGTGTTTCGCCGATATTCAGCCTGCCGCGATCCGTTTGAGCGAGGTTGGCAACCGTCGGGACGCAGTGCGCAATGGCTGCCCGGCAGCGGTCGATGTTTCCCGGACAGGGATCGAGCAACAGCGCGCGCGATTGCCGCAAGGTGTCGAGAACGCGGGCAATCGCCTGACTGGGGTCATCCCCCGGCGTCATTGTGCGCTTGGGCCTGTTGAAATGGCCTGGTCGACGATGGCGCGGCTGACGGCCATCGGGTCCACCTGATAGGTCCCCGACTGCACTGCGGCCGCCAGTTGGGCAACACGCTGCGTGCGGCTGGCGGCGTCACTCTGCATGACCTCGGATAAGGTGCCGGCAAATGGGGAGAGCTGAAGCCCGTCCGCCGAAGATGGCGAGTTCGTCGCCGACCCTTTCGAGGCCGGGCTGGTGAGCTGAGTCTCCGCCGGCCCGGTTGTGTGGCCGACGCCGGTGCTCCCGGGATTGTTGTTATCGATTCGCATTTTTCGAATTACCGGCTCCGAGGCCGCCGTAACTCTCCTTATTCAGGCAACCAATGGACCAAAGTGCATGAGCCTTCCGAAACCGTCCATTAGCCCTGCAACCATCATATCGGCCACACGATCGCCTGTTTTCGGGATTCTTTTTCCGGCGAAAGTTCGCGGAATGGCGAAATTGCGACAGCGGACTGTGCCCCGCCGCCGTCCGATAAGAAGTATACGGCGCCCGGCACAGGCCGAAACATTTCCCATGTCCGACCAGAAGGCCCCGCGCATTATTGTCAAAAAAAAAATAGTCCACCGCGGCGGGCATCACGGCGGAGCGTGGAAAGTCGCTTACGCGGATTTCGTGACGGCGATGATGTCGCTTTTTATCGTTCTGTGGCTGATGAACACCAACGCCAAAGTAAAACAGGCGGTGGCCGGATATTTTCGCGACCCCGCCGGTGTAGGGAAGCTGTCCGGCAGCGACAGGGAAGGGCACGATAAGAGCCTTGCCGATCCGGTCATTCCGCCACCCGAGGCGGCCAAACAGGACATGGAGAAGCTGAAAACGGATCTCGACAAAGCACTTCGCAACTTGCCGAACTTCGAGACCATGAAGGGTCACATCGCCGTCACCGTAACGGACGAAGGAATTCGTATGGACCTGATGGAAACGGCCAAAGGCCTGTTCTTCGCGAACGGGAGTCCGGTGCCGACCAAAGAGGGGGAAGCTGTGCTGCGCGCGGTAAGCGGTCTTGTCAGCAAGCTGCCGAATCGTCTGATGATCGAAGGACACACAGATTCGGTGCCGTTCGCGAGCGGCGCCGGGTACAGCAACTGGGAGCTGTCGTCCGCACGGGCGAATTCCGCGCGAATTCTGATGGAGGGCGACGGCGTGCGGGGCGGACAGATCCTCCAGATCCGGGGCTTTGCCGATCAGCAACTGCGCTTGCCCGCCAAACCGGAGGATCCGTCGAACCGGCGGATTACCATCATCGTTCTGAACGTGCCGAAGAAAGCGGATCTTTCTCCCGCCGGCGCAACGAAGAAGGCGGACACGCCAGAGCCGAAATCCACCTCTCAATAGCACAATGATTCTCTTCTCCGCGTCCGTCCGCATCAGGCCGCGGCGGCCTTCTTGCCCTTGCCGGCCCCGCCGCTGCGGCACAGATTTTCGAGCTCCTGAAACTCCGGCCGCACTCCGTCCGGCACGCCCCGTCTGGCAAACTCCACGGCCATGATGGGCGCGGATCCTCTGCAGAAGGCGAGGATCCCCACCCGAAGGACGTTGAAGTAACGAGACTCCGAATCGATGTTCCTCGACATTCTGGCCGCCATGGGCCCGAAGAACCCGTAACACATCAGAATCCCGAGGAACGTGCCGACCAGTGCCGCGGCTACCTTCTTGCCGATCTCTTCGGGCGGGCCGCCGAGCGCTCCCATCGTGATGACAACCCCAAGTACCGCGGCCACAATCCCCAGCCCTGGCAGCGAATCCGCCGTGCTGGTCAGAGCGTTCACGGGATCGTGTGCTTCCTGATGGTGAACTTCCATATCCAGTTCCATGACCTGATCCAGATCGAATGGCTCGATGCCGCCGCTGATGAACATCCGCAGCGTGTCGCAGAGAAAGTGCACGGCATGATGGTCCTTCAGAAATTTTGGATACTTACTCAGCACAGAGCTCTTTTCGGGCGCATCCATGTCGGCCTCCAGCTTCGGCAGACCATTCTTGCGCGCGAACGTGAACAGGTCGTACAGCATTTTCAGGTTCTCAAGGTAGAAAGCCTTATCGCGGGAGTCGCGGCCGAATACGCCGCCGATGCCGGCCAAAAGCTTTTTGATCGTGGCGTATGGGTTTGCGATCAGAATGGTTCCGATCGAAGCGCCCATGATGATGATCAGCTCCGCGGGCTGAAGCAGCACGAGAAGCTGCCCGTGCTCCATCAGATAGCCGCAGGCGATGGCGCCGATGACGAGCACAACGCCGATGATGGCAATCATGGTTTGGCGGAATCTTTCCCCATCTCGCCATATCGGCCATGCAGGCGCGCCTTTTCCGCCGAATCATCGGGCGCGCTTTCCCTCGTGGCACGGGACCCTCCCCGTATATCGGCCGTTGCGCGGATTTTTTTCGCTACTCGCGTGAGGAACCGCTGCTCCGCAGGTCCTGCACCTTCCGGAGGAGCACGGTCTCGGCCGTGGAGAGGCCCAGCGTGACGGAAACCATCTGACTGTCGGCTCCGTTCCGGAGCATCCCCAAAGCCTCCGCGCGGCGGTCGGCCGTGAGTACCGGGGCGGACACGAAGGCTCTGAGGACCGGGTCCGTGCCCGGGGCTCCGGCCTTCACCTCAGCCAGTTCGGTCCGCAAAGCCAGAATGGCGCTGCAGATCTCGTCCGCCTCGGCAATCGAGCGTGCGCGCTCCGTTTTCAGATCGCACCGCGTCCCCCACGCCAAAAACCCCGCCAGCGCAACAAAGCCCAGAAATACGGCGTCAATGGCCAGCAGGGCATACAACGAGTTCAGATCCATTTCTTCTTCTCCTTCCGGGCCGGTGGTCCGGACTTAAATCACGCCCAGCGACAGCACAGACAGTTCCGGAGGCACTTCGCTGTGCGAGATCACAAACATATTCGGCATCTTGCTCTCCAGAATCTGCCGGATGAAATATCGCGTGCCCGAACTCACAATCATCACTACCGGCGCCTCCGGTTTCGGCGCCGACGATTCCACTTTTTGCAGCAGCGCGCCCATTGTCTCCGGCGATGCCGTGAGATGGCTGGTCTGTTCTCCATGCTGAATGGAAGCCTCGAGCGCACGCTCCGTCGCAGGGTCCAGAAAATACGCCGGCAGTTCCCCCGCATTGTTGAGGAACGGTTTGACGATGCTCCGGCGAACGGCCTGCCGAACGAATTCCGTCAGCAGGATGGGATTGCGCGTGGTGGGCGCGGCCTCGCCGATCGCCTCCATGATCGATACGGCGTCGCGGATCGACACCCGCTCGCGCAGCAGATTCTGAAATACTCTCTGCACAACGTTAACCGGCACCACTTTCGGTACCAGATCCTCGACCAGTTTCTGATTCTCTACCGAGACCCTGTCCAGGATCTTCTTCATATCGTTGCGAGAAAACATCTCGTGTGCATAGCGTTTGACAAACTCCGAGATGTGCGTGCCCATTACGGTGACGGGATCGACGATCGTGTAGCCCGCTTCGCGCGCGGCGTCCGTCCGGTCGACGGGGACCCAGAGGGCCGGAATCCCGA
>Ga0181521_10002780_pt1 | contig 20910 bp, 23 predicted proteins | sample PEATcosm2014_Bin_32_FD_119764 | JGI IMG/M metagenome (GOLD analysis project Ga0181521, IMG submission 119764) | Peatland microbial communities from MTU Mesocosm Facility, Houghton, MI, USA - PEATcosm2014_Bin02_60_metaG | ecosystem: Environmental > Terrestrial > Soil > Wetlands > Peat | place...
CATTCCGAATCAGCGGGTCGGTCGAGCTAGGGCGTATCTGTGAGCAAAGCTGCGAGAGCTACAGTCTCTAGCCTTCATCGCGCCGCCGGCGGCTCCTGGTCGGTGGGAATACCGACTAGGTAGCGATAGAACGCAACGGCCCGGTTGACCTCGGAAGACTCATTTCCCGTGATCAGCCGGTTCGCTTTCTTTCCTGTGCGCACGATGCTGTAATATCGCCAGACCTTTTCCGATTCGCGATCCAGAAAGTAGATCGACTGCATCTCACCCGGGTGGAAGAGGGGCACGAAGAGATAGCGAATCGTGCTGACATTCTCGACATCGATGACGAGCCGGTCCGCCGAAGCCTCAGCAATATGCATTCGGTAGACCTCTTTGCCAGAACGGTTATCGACCTGTTCATAGTAGAGTACCGTGCCCTCCTTCATCTCATCGGGTAGAAAGTCTCCGCGGCGTTGACCAGTCTGCGAGCCGGTCAGAGCGTAGGCATCCACAATTAGTGTTTCCCATTTCTGGTGAGTGGTCGACCAGTAACGCATGCCCGCGAGTTCTGAAATTGCCCCGATGTGGCGAAGCAAGCCCTCAGCGCCCGAGGTATGACGAAATCGCGCAACTGTGGTTACCAAGGTTGTAAAGCCCACAGCAGCCCAACCGGTGCACGCGGGCGGTCTCCAGTCGCGGCCGAAATCAGACTTGCTCCATAACTTCACGATGGCCGAATCATCCAGACCAGGATAGGGCGGAACGGGTTCCTTTCCGCATGGCGGCTGGGGTCTTAATTGCGCATAGCCGTGCGCCTGGCAGAGAAGCATTGCCGACAATACAAACCGAACGAGGTACCAGGTCCAAGTCCGGACAAGCGTCTCATGACGCGGATCTGCGCTCATCTGACCATCATAGTTCTTGCCCGGGGCCTGGGTCGGGTGCCACAGTCGGCAGCACCACGTTTGGACTAAAGTAGGGTACGGCGGGCAGAGCGCCCAGCTCCGGGATTGGTCTCTTGTCGCTGCTTGCATCAAGGGCATAGTTGCTTTTGCACTCATGCGTCTTAGCCAGGATTTCCATTTGGACATCCTGGACCACAGCAGAATACACGCCCCGGCCCGTTCGCAACCGAAATATTGTACTCCAGCCGCCAGCGCGCCATCTGGCAGTCAATAATACAGGGAGTGTTTCACGAGTCTACCGTCCGTATTCACCAACTGCTGCCTCTGTTCATCCGATGCGGAGCGTCGGCTAAACCCTATTTGAAGAGGAGGAATCCTATGATCATTGGTGTCACGCACGACCACGACGGCCGTGTCGTCCAGCGGCTGTCCGTATCCACCAAGGTCTCCATCGGGCTGCCCCCCAATGGAGATCGCAACCATCCCACCAAGCTTGACCACTTCGTCTTCCTGCGCAAGAAGAAGGCGGCCAACCGGGTTGGGTGGGAAGCTGATCCGGAACTGACCCGGCATTATGGCGAGCAGTGCCGCGAACTCCACATCATGCTGATCGACGATGACATCGAAAACGTCTTTCCCAGCTCCTACGCTTGGTGGACGGCCACCGAACGGAAGTGCTGGGGTGATGGCGTCTCGGCTACCCGGCGCACGACTGAGAAGCCTAGCGGACAGCCTTGGACCACGTGCGGTAGCGGTTGTCCTGAGCTTTCGAGTGGGCAGTGCAAGCCGGGTGGAGACCTACGCTTCGTGTTGGCGGACTTCCCGCGGCTGGGGAGTGTCTGCCGCATCCACACCTGCTCTTACCGATCCATTCGCCAGATTCACTCCGCCTTGCAGGAGATCCAGACCTTCACGGGAGGTCGCTTGGCCGGGATCACGGCCAAGCTGACGGTTCGGCCGGAGGAGGTCACGTACTTCGACCGCAAGGAGAAGAGGAAGAAGACCTCATCCATCTGGGCGCTGAGTCTAGAGGTTGAAGGCGACGACATGCGGAAACTCATCGCTAACCTGACTGAGAACGCGCGGCTGTTTGCGGAAACCCGAAAGCTACTCGGCTCGGGTGGCAAGGTCTTGGAGGTGGTAGAGGACGAGCAAGAGCAGGCGCCGGAGGTTGCGGCTGAGTTTTATCCGTCGTCAGTGAACGGCTCTTCGACCGCCGAAGGCACCGTGGCAGGTCCTGCTTCCGAAACGCTCCCTGCCGATACCACCCCACAGTCAACGATGAAGCCTTCGCCGACGGATAACAGCTCGCTCCCGAATGGGGAGAACGCGATTGTCAAACCAAGCGCCTGTGGGACCTCCTCTTCGCCTGCGCCCAACAATGGCAACGGGTCGCCTGCAAGTTCGGGATTCAATCAGCTCCGCAACGAGTTCCTGACAGCGGCACGCCGTGTGGCCACAACTAAGAAGCAAGCCATCGCTGAAGTGGTGGAATGGGCAAGTGGAGGCGCCTTCAAGTACGGCGATATTGGCCGCATGGCGGAGGCTGACATCCCGAAGCTGCGAGCGGCGACTGAACTCATGGCGTCAACGCTTGCCGGCGCAACTCACTGAGCAGTGCCTCTAAGGTTCCTTCAGATGATCGACTGGGAAATTGTAGGTCTGAGGCGCTTCCTCGAAAAACACAAGGCATCGCCAGTTCAAAGAAGGCTACCTGCTACAAATGAAAGCCTTCTGCTGAACCATCCACGTGGCAACAACTCCTGTTGTCGAGATTCTCGAGAATCGAAAATCGTCAAGAGCAGCAGACCCATTCGTGGGGTTCTGCTCTCGGTGAAAGTCGGACGATCGCCGTGCAAGCGTCCTGCCTGCAGATCCCGACTGGAATGTGCAGGCTGGAAGCGCACAACACATCTGTCGCGCGGGTCGGACAACTACCACACACGGCACATCTTTTGCCGCACCATCGGCTGGCCGGGCTTGCAGCCGAACGCCCGCTGGAACTGGGGCAGGTCGGAAACGATGCCGTTGACGCGGTACTTGCCGGGTGAGTGTGGATTGGTGATGGCGCGCATCCGCAGGTCTTCGGGCCGGTTGTTCTCGCAGGCCCACTGCCCGTACCCGATGAAGAACCGCTGATCGGGAGTGAAACCGTCGAGGGCCTTCAAGTCCTGTCCCTGCACCGCCTTCTTCCACGCGATGTAGGCGAGCAAGGTGCCGCCCAGGTCCGCCACGTCTTCCCCACTCGTCAGCTTGCTGTTGATGTGGATATCGTCCACCACGATGTATTGCGCGTACTGGTCCTGCACGCAGGCGATGCGCTCGTCGAACCGGGAGGCGTCTTCCTTGGTCCACCAGTCGCGTAGATTGCCCTTGGCATCGAACTTGCGCCCCTCGTCGTCGAAGCCATGGGTCAACTCGTGGCCGATCGTCCCTCCCGTGTTGCCATAGTTGGGCGCGTCATCCATTTTGGCGTCGAACAAGGGCGGTTGCAGCACGCCGGCGGGGAAATTGATGTCGTTCATCTGCGCATCGTAATAGGCGTTCACCGTGGGCGGAGTCATTCCCCACTCGCCCCGGTCGACGGGTTTGCCGATCTTGGCCAGTTGCCGCTTCGATTCGAAGATGGCGCTGCGGCGTATGTTGCCGGCGAAATCGCCACGCACAATATCGAGCGAGCTGTAATCGCGCCACTTGTCGGGATAGCCGATCTTGTTGACGATGGAGTGCAGCTTATCCAACGCCTGCTGTTTGGTTTCCGCGCCCATCCACGGCAGGTCTTTCAGGTCGTCCTCCATGGCTGCTTCGATCTCGCGGGTCATCTTCACGGTGCGGGCTTTGACGTCGGGGCCGAAGGTCTTGGCCACGAACACCTGCCCCATCGCCTCACCCAGGTTGCGATCGACAAACCGCACGCAGCGCTTCCACCGCGGCTCCATCACCGCCACGCCGCGCAGCGTGTGGCTGTAGAAATCAAAGTTCTCCTGTTGAAACTTCATGGAGAGATATGGAGCCCAGGCGTGCGCCAGATGCCAGCGCAAATAGGTTTTCCAGTCGTCCAGGCTGGTGCTCTGGACCAGCCGGTCCACTTCCTTGTAGAACTCCGGTTCCGTGACGTTGAAGGTCCCCACGCCCGCCAGGCCTTGGACGGACAGGTAGGCGTCCCAGTCGAAGTCCGGGGTGAGAGCTTTCAACTGGACGCGATCCATCTTGTGGAACAGATTGTAAGGATCGCGCTTCTGCACCCGGGTCAGGGATTTCTGGGCCAGCGCCGTTTCCATCGCCATCACGGTTTTGGCTTCCCCGGCCGCGGCGCTCGCCGGGTCGCCCATCAACTCGAACATCCTCACCACGTGGCCGACGTACTGGTCGCGAATTACCTGCGAATTGGGATCGGTCTTGGTGTAGTAATCGCGGTCGGGAAGGCCCAGTCCGCCGGCACGAGCGAAGGCAATCACCTGCGTCGCGTCGGTGAAATCCTGATCGGAGCCGAAGCCGAAAAGCGCCCCACCCCCGCGCATGGTCAGATGCTCCTGGCCGAGGTACTTCCCCAACTCGGACTTCGACTTCAGCACGGCAATCTCCTTCAGGCCTGCCTGGAGAGGAGCAGCGCCGAGCTTCTCGATAGCAGGCTCATCCATGCACGCCTGAAAGAAGTCACCGATCTTCTGCTCGGAGGCATTGCGGGCGCGGCCCGGGTCGGACACCTCCTCCAGAAGGCCCCACAGGAACTGCTGGTTCTCGTCGGCGAGTTTGGCGTACACGCTCCAGCTCGCCTGGTCGGACGGGATGGGGTTGTTCTTCATCCAACTGCCGCAGACGTACTGGTAGAAGTCGCTGCAAGGGTCGGCGGTCCTGTCCATCGAGTTGAGATCGAGGCTGGGCGTGTAGGGCAGGGATTGGAGCGGATGCTTCTCGACCTTTGCCGTCGCGCCCCCCGACGGCGAAATCTGGAGGGTTTCACCGCCAGTGGTGGATGGGGGTTGAGTCTGTGCAAGAAGCAAGGTGGCGAACACGAGCAAGCCAAGCCGTAGTGGGGATCGAGTCATGGAACCTCCGTAGAAGCAAGATGCCTTCAGCCCTCGACGAGCCGGGCCAATTTTCACCTACAAAGCGCGCAACCTCAGTCGCAAGCTTAACCTGAAGTCTTCGTCTTCGCTTCTCAGCGCACCGATAATGTACACCTCGCCCCCTCAGGGCGCAACGCTCCAGCCAGGCTTCGGTTCAAAGCCTTTTTCGGAGGCGACCCCAATAGACCCGACAACAACCAGCCGGTTCGTGCGACAGAGAGCCCTCATCATTTCACCACCAACATGAAGTAGCTGTGCCGTCCACCTGACTTCAGGGAGGAGAGAATGCGGATGCTTCGTCTCAAAGCGCGCCTCAGCGTGGTGGCGGATTACTTCCGCCTCTTCGTCAACCGCCGGGCTTACACCCTCCAGTCCAACCGGCCGCACCTAGAAGGTGCCCGGCATTACTACTACCGGCCCAAGGACAACAAAACCGGCCAGGGGCTCAGCCTTACGCTGGACACAATCCGCCGCCACCTCGAAGGCGAAATCACCATTGGCCTCTACGCCATCAACCCCGCCACCCAGTGCTCCAAGTGGGTGGCTATCGACGCGGACTATGTGGATGCGCTCACGGATCTCCTCAAGCTCAGCTTCAACTTCAGGCAGGATGGGGTGGAGTCGGCTCTTGAGAAAAGTCATCGAGGCGGACATCTCTGGATATTCCTGGCGGAGCCGCTCCCAGCGCGGGATTGCCGCATCTACGTTTGCGGCCTTGCCCTGCGGCTGGGTATCCCCATCAAGGGTGGCAAGCAGCGAGAAGGCATTGGGATCTTCCCCAAGCACGATGTGTTGAAGCCGGGCAGGTACGGCAATGCCATCCGTGGGCCGTTGGGTATTCACCGGGGCGCAGCTCAGCGCTTTTGGTTCGAGGGTGCCGATGAAGATCTTGAGAAGCAGATGCGATACCTCAACTCGCTTCCCAAGATGACCCGTGACCAGCTTGCCCGATTGATTGCCGGGAAGGCCATCCCACCTCATCTCCTGTCGCCAGAACCGAAGGCTGAACCGGCGATAAGGAGACACGTGTGTGGGCCAGAATTCCGGATCCTCGATCACATCAACACCAAGCTCCGCACCGTGGGACACAACAATATCACCTAGTGCCCATCCTGTGCGGAGGAGGGGCACGACCGCAGCGGAGATAACCTCTCGGTCTCGATCGAAGACCCCCGCAAGTACATCTGCTGGGCCGGCTGCACGCGAGATATGATTCGGGCCGCAGTGGGTTGCCCGCGACCAGTCCAACATGTGTGACTTGAGCGAATAAACGGCCACGAATGGAATCATATCCTGGCCGGGAGTACAGGATCTCGGCTATCATTTGACGGTACCCTCGGTTCTACTTGAGCGTTACTAAACCCTGTGCCTTCTTTCGGGATCTAGCCGGCATCACCAACGCGCACCTGATTGCCGAGCGCCTGTGCCCTTGCCTCGAAGGGTTGATCGAGCCTCTGTCCTGAGATACCCTTGATGACCGTCGGCATAGATTCCCCCGCGGTCGGAGGTCATGACTAACCCCGCCACGGGCCTAGCGGAATTGGCAGCCCGTCCGACGGGGTGTGAAATCAAGGGGGTGTTATGCTGATCCGCATAAGACGCCGAGATTACGAGGACCCAAAGACCCTAATGGTAGAGCCTGAGGGGATTATCGCTGCGACATGGACCGAATCAACGGCGTGTTATAAGGGTCAGAAACCGGTGTTCCGGATATTATACGGGTTATTCAAATCATTGTTAGCTGCCACTAGGAGACGACCCTGAGCACATGTCCTCTGCTGCGCGAATCCTCCTGCTGATCACTGCTTCCTCACCGGAGATCCAAAGGCTACGGCGTTCTCGTGTCCTGAACTTCCAGCAGATCACCATGCCGTATCTTGCCGCCTTCGCACCGCCACATTGGACGGTGCTCCACATTGATGAGGCGGTTAGGCCGGTCGATTTCGGGATGCAAGCGGACCTGGTGGCGATTACCTTCCATACCCCGAGTGCGCCTCACGCTTATGCCTTGGCAGCCCGGTTCCGACAGCGGGGAATTACGGTGGTACTGGGTGGACCGCATGTGACTCTGATGCCGGATGAGGCGCAGGCGCACGCGGACGTGATCTTCGTCGGGGAGGCTGAATCCAACTGGCCGCGATTCATGCGCGAATTTGACGCGGGGAGGCATAGCCAGCGGTACCGTTGCAATGAACCCCCGACTCTGGAACATGCCCCGATGTCGCGGAAAGACCTGTTTCACCGGCGCGACCATACCGGTGGAGTCCTGTTTGCCACGCGCGGCTGCCCTTACAGTTGCGATTTCTGCACGCTCGCAGTCATGTATCAGAGCCGCGTGCGCAAGCGACGCGTGGAGGCTGTCGCAGAAGAGTACGGCTCTTTCCCTGGCAAGGTCATCATCCTGTGGGATGACAACCTCGCGAGCGACATTGAGTACGCCAAGGCCTTGTTCAGAGCTCTCGCTCCCCATGGCAAGTGGTGGAGCAGCCAAGTGAGCATTCATGCTGCTCAGGACGACGAGTTCCTTGAGTTGGCCGCGAGAAGCGGCTGCAAGCAACTATTCGTTGGGCTGGAGTCAATCTCGCAAGCCAGCGTGAATGAAGTGCGGAAGGGGTTCAATCGCGTGGCCGACTACCTTCGCGCGATTGAGCGGATCCATTCCCATGGCATAGCGGTGCAGGCGGGAATCATCTTCGGCTTCGACAACGACAAGCGGGCGATCTTCGGCGAGACGTTGGACTTCCTCGAGGCAGCAGGAGTACAGAATGCGACGTTCAACATCCTGACTCCCTTTCCAGGGACTCGGCTGTACCAACGTCTAGAAGCAGAGGGCCGGATTCTGACACGCGACTTGAGCAAGTACAACGGCCGGGCTGACGTGGTCTTCCGGCCCAGACAGATGAGCCCGGAGGAACTTTTGGCCGGATACCAGTATGCGAACAAGCGATTCTACTCATGGAAAAGCGTGTGCAGGCGCTTGTCACGCTCTCCGGTCCAGCTGTCTTGGACTCTGCCCTTGAATTTGGCATACGCGTTCGCCCTCCGATAACCCCGGCGACAGAAGCAGCTCAGTCGTGGAGTCGGTACTTAGGATGCAATGTCCAGTTGGGTGCAGCTAACAAGCATATCGAGCAAACTCGCTTCGCGCGCAGCTCATACGCAGCGCGTTAGCTCCTGAACGATCGCCGCCAAAAACACCTATTCCTGACAACTGCCGGCGGCGGTGCAGCCACCGTTGAAATCGCCTATCAAATAGTCGGGGATCGTCGTTGAAGAAAGCCTCTGAAACTCCCAGGATTTGGCTCAGATTTCGCAGATCGGTCCTGCCTTGACGCCTTTGGTTTACCAATCGTAGTAAACACAAACCGCGGCAGAACGCCGCGCTACGCTGACTATCTACAGACAACATGGGTGACTCGCGCTACTTCTTTCAATCAAACAGCCACATTGTGGCTTAAGCCACCCAACAACCCGAATATGCGGAAAGGAGGCACGCTGTGTCGAAATACGGTTTGACTCACACGGTCTTGCGCGAGGAGAAGTACCTCGTGGAGGCGCTCAAGGAGATGGGCTACGAGGTTGAGGTCCACCCTGAGGGAGTGCAACTGAATTCGTACTACTCGGAGCAGGAGGCGAAGGTCGCGAACATTGTCATCCGGCGCCAGCACCTCCGCGGGGCCTACGGTGATATCGGATTCGCACGTCAGCCGGACGGTCAGCTCGCCATGATTAAAGACGAACTCGACGAGCACCGTGGCTATGGGGCCAAGTGGCTGGGGCGCGTTCAGCAGGTCTACAAGGAGAAGCAGACCCTGGCCATGGCGCGGGCAAAGGGTTACACCCTGAAAGGACGGGAAGTGATCGAGACCTCGGAAGGGCAGCAAGTGAGGCTTCAATTTGCTGTGCGGAGGTAGGCGAACATGCAGGAGAAAACAATTACGATCACCATTGACACGCAGGGAAACTCCACACTGGATCTCGAAGGCTTTGCAGGGCAGGGCTGTGAGAAGGTCTTTGACGACTTCCGTGGCGGGGACTCCATGAAGGTGGAGCGGAAGAAGCCTGCCTATTACACCAGCCAGCAGGTCCAACGAGAGAAGAGCCAGCGCTGAAGGAGGCCTGCCATGCTGCTTCACGCGTTGATTCCCGCAAGCCGTGCTAATGGACCAGGCTTGCGCGCCGTAGTGTTCTTCCAGGGTTGCTCACTCGGTTGTCCGAAGTGCTGGAACCCCGAGACACATCCCTTTCGCGGCACAGAAGTCACGGTTGATGCCGTAGTTCAGGAAGTGCTGCGGGCACAGGCACAGCATGCCTTAGAAGGTGTTACCTTCTCAGGTGGTGAGCCCATGCAGCAGGCGGATAGCTTGCTGACATTGATGTACACCTTGCGCCGGCGAGCGCCAGAGCTGAGTTTCGGCATGTTCAGCGGCTACACGGAATACGAACTCGACCTGGGGCAGTATTGGACGTGGGGTTGCGACTATTCTGAACGGGTTCGTGGCCGAATATGGCGGACGATCCAGGCCTACCTCGATTTCGCTGTCCTCGGGCGTTTCGATCAAACCCAGCCGTGCATCTTGCCGCTGCGCTCGAGTCGCAATCAGGTCCTGCGGCTATTCAGTGGCCGCTATAACATGCAAGATTTCAGCGAGCAGTTGGTGGAAGTCACTGTCCACACAGACGGGCGAGCGGAACTCACAGGATTCCCCACCCTTGGCTTGCCCTGGTAGGAACCACCTTCGGCTTTCCTCGTTACTTTCCCCCCTAAAAGTCCTTCCTCGAAAGGAGCACGCACATGATTCGGTCTATGGAGGAGTTTGCGTCGGCGTTCCATGCCGCACGGTGTGTATCAACCCCGATTGTCGCAGTACGCACTGCCGACCCGGCAAGCACAACGCATTTCATCATCGAGACTCTCAAGCAAGGCCCGGAGCTTCCCCCGATGCTCGGGTGGGATGTGGTCCGCGGTCTCTATGCGATCGGCCGTGACAGCGGCGAGGAACTGGCGCGTGTGCTTGGCGAACGTCAGGCTGCGACGATTGCGCCGGTCGATGCCCTGCTTTTGGCCCAGCAGCTTGGCGAGGACGGCCTCCTGCTCTACTTGAACGCTCACCGCTTCTGGAATGACCCCGGAGTGATGCAAGGGATCTGGGACCTGCGAGATCCCTTCAAGGCGACGGGCCGGATGCTGGTACTGCTGGCAGCGCCTGGCGCGACGTTACCACCTGAATTGGGTCAGGATGTTCTCGTCCTTGATGAGCCTCTGCCGTCAACTTCTCACCTGGAGCAGATTGTGCGGGAGACCTTCAATGCGGCCAAGCTGGATGAACCTGAACGTCAGGTGATCGACAAGGCGGTAGACGCCCTGGTTGGCCTGGCTGCATTCCCGGCGGAACAGGCACTGGCGATCTCATTGGTCAAGCGCCAACTCGATACAGAGGACCTCTGGGAGCGCAAGCGCCAAATCATTGAGCAGACACCAGGCCTCGCGGTATGGCGAGGCGGTGAGACCTTTGAGGACATTGGCGGGGTTGAGAACGTCAAGAGCTTCCTGCGGGCAGTGCTTCGAGGTGTCGATCCTCCCCGCGTCGTCGTGTTCATTGATGAGATTGAGAAGGCGTTTGCGGGGACGGGCACCGACCTCTCTGTTGTAAAGACGGAGATGACAGGGACAATCCTGACCTACATGCAGGACCGCGAGGCGGATGGAATTGTGTTTGTCGGGCCAGCGGGGGCTGCCAAGAGTGCAGCAGCAAAGGCCACTGGTGGTACCGCTGGAATCCCCACGATTGCTTTCGACTTGCCAGCCATGGAGAGTTCTCTGGTGGGGGCTTCGACCGAGCGGCTACGTACGGCGCTCCAAATCATTGACGCAGTCTCGCAAGGACGAATGCTGTTCATTGCGACCTGTAACTCGATTGCCAGCCTACCGCCAGAGCTGCGTAGGCGCTTCACGCTGGGTACGTTCTTCTTTGACCTGCCCTCGGACGAGGAGCGCGAGACCATCTGGGGAATCTATCTCAAGAAGTATGGAGTGTCAGGCCAGCTGCCGAACGATGAAGGCTGGACCGGTGCGGAGATCAAAGAGTGCTGCCGGAAAGCGCATCGGTTGGGAATAACTCTCATGCAGGCCGCGCGCTACATTGTGCCGGTTTCACGCTCCGCGGCTGAGCAGATCAAGGCGTTGCGCCAGATGGCCTCCGGGAAGTTCATCAGCGCCTCGGCACCGGGCGTTTACCAGTACCAGGAAAACACACCAGCGCCCCGGCGACGCGTCATGCGGGATCTGGATGGGCCGCTTAACGTCATGCCCCCCTCGAAATCAGAGGTCTGAAAAGTCAGGCTTTCCGGCCCCCATGGAACCGTCCGAATGCGCGGGCAAGCATTAGCGACATGATCAGAATGCCCGCTCCGAGGACGAGCACATGCTGGGTGTTGCGCAGATCGAAGCTGCCAACATGACAGACCAGCAGGTAACCGACAGCAAGGTTGAAGAAGCCCCATAGGACATTGACCGTCGATGAAGACAAGCCTACCCCTGGCGGTGATGCGAAAGGGCTCTGGAAGGAGCGCCCCGAGATCCCATTGCCGAGATGGGGCAGGCTGTTCGCGAGGAATGCGCCCCCGAACAAGTACGCCACGTAGTGGTACCAGTGCATGATTGCTCCCTTCTGACTGCCAAACCAATGGTAGCAAGTCTCAGGCCCCCCCCATTGGAGGTTTGCTGGAGGCTGTATGTTGGCCGACGAGGGCTGACAACATCCATTTCATTGGGGGTAATTAACACGATTTCCATTTTGCTCCCGATTCCCGTCAAATATACACCCAATTGCCTCAGGTCGATCCTTTCCGTTGCGAGTTTTCCTTCGGACCCGAGTAACTGCCACTAAATCGGTATTACTTGGGACTCCGCTTTGGAATATCGACCGATACGACTCACCAAATCTGAGTGTAACGATCCAGCCGAGCTTTCAGTGGGAGCGGACGGACATCATCCGACAGTACGTTAGTTAAGGTCATACGATGATCTGGAACCAAGAGTTCCCATTACACAAAGGAGGATGAAATGGCAACAGCAGCGCCTATCTTGAACGTTCAGAGCTCGGGCAATGAGCTTGCCCAGCAAACGGTTTTCATCAAACTTCATCTCGGCTTGCTGGGCAACAGTCGAAAGGTTAGCTCCTCCCGAGTTGAAGTCGATGCCGACAAGGCCTTAATTCGCGTCTCAAAGACTCTGCTCGACTCGCCGGAGCTGCAAGCCATCCGCACCCTGGATGGCGACATCCGGCATTTCCTCTACGACATGTGCTTGCCCTTTGATGTCGGCATTCACCTCTTGCCACTGGGCTTGGTGGAGACGGTGGACGAAAAGCTGCACGAGTTCAAATATAAACGAGGCGAGTTGATGGAGTCGTTTCTCAGCGCCTATCCGCGCCTCTGCCAGGAGGCCGCTGGACGACTGCGCACGCTCTATAACCCAACTGACTACCCACCCGTGGACGAGGTGCGCTCCCACTTCACATTTACCTGGCAGTACGTCAGCTATGGTGTGCCGGAACAGCTTCGAGAGATCTCGGCCCAATTCTTCCAAGAGGAACGGGAAAAGGCCGTGGTGGCAATGTCGGAAGCCTGTAGCGAGATCCAGCAGGTGATGCGGGCCTCACTGCTCGAACTGGTCAGTCACCTCCGCGATCGGCTGGGGGATCAGCCGGACGGCAAGCCGCAGCGTCTCCGGGAATCAACCCTGCAGAAGCTGCGTGATTTCCTGAGCACGTTTGACTTGCGCAATGTGGTGGACGACCAGGAGCTGAAGGAGCAGGTCGAGAAGGCGCGAGCCCTGCTGGACGGAGTAAGCACCGATGCCTTGCGGAACATGCCGCTGGTTCGCGCCTGGGTGCGGGACGGCATGGCAAAGGTCGCCGCGCAAATGGACGTGCTGGTTAGCGACCGCGTTAGCCGCAAGTTCCGCTTCGATGAGGCATAGGCGTAATCAGAGCCTTGCCTATCGCGTTCTACTCACCTATACAAAGGAGGCAGTTATACCCATATGCTGAATAAAGTTATGCTCATTGGATACGCTGGCGCTGACAGCGAGATGAAGTTCACCCCTGGCGGCATACCAGTGGCAAACTTCTCTCTGGCGGTGAAGGAGACTTACAAGAACGGCGACGGAGAGAAGAAGACCAACACACTCTGGATTCGCTGCGTTGCCTGGCGCCGCTGGGCGGAGATCGCAGGCGAGTTCGTCACCAAAGGGAAGTTCCTGTTTATTGAAGGAAGACTCCAGTTGCGCAGCTACGAGGATCGGGAAGGGAAGAAGCGCGACGTGACGGAAGTGGTTGTCACGCTGCTGCGGTTATTGGGGCCGGCCAAGAACGGGAACAGCGCAAAGGCGGCAGAGTCCTCGAAGGCTGCGGAGCCAGCTGATGAGGCCGATAACCCCTTCAATGATGCAGCGGACGCAGGCACAGACTTGGACGTCCCGTTTTGATGGGCCTCCTCTTCGGTGTCTCCATCCGAGTGGTCCGGCAAAAGTCGTGCGCCAATTGAAAAGTAGAACTCATGTCTCGCGCAGCAGGGCCAGCCCTAGGCGTAAGGCACTCCGCATTCAAATGGATTGTTTCTGCTGATTATCCGTGGAATTACTGGCGATAATCGCGAAGAGAACGGCGCAAAGGCTAATCACGAAGTTGATGGCGAAATAGACTTGAGGAGCGTGAACAGTTCCCTCCTCTTTGCGGCAAGGGCGAAGCCCAGCCAACCACTGAGCACGGCAATGACAACATAACTGAAGGCTACCAAAGGTGTCCCTGCCGATGCTGCGGCAGACAGCTACATCAACGTTCCGAACATGCGGCCGACAGTGAAGCAGAGCAGCCAGCCACCGAGTTGAGATAGCTTCTTACGTTCCGCTTCCACGTCGGCCTCACGTATTGAATCGCCGCTGGCGAAGTTGAACCCGCAGTCGCAAATGAGAACCGAAGCGGGGCGGATCAATCCACACTTAGGGCAATTTTCTGACGACCTAGGCCCTGCCGCCTGCTGACTTTGTTGCGGCACGGACTCTGGCCGATCGTGCCCTCCGGAAAGGCCTGAGGGGGCATGCTCGTTCGTGGGCTGTTCCGGTTTGACCGTCGAGAGTTCAGACTTGACTGCGGCCGCACGGCAGTCGCGGTTGTGGAGGCCGTTTCTATACGATCTGGAAAGCCGCAGACCTAAAAAACAGGTCCGCGCTTCCTGCTACTGCGCGACGACCGTGGCCCCTGCGATCAAGAACTGGTAGGTCGATCCCCTCGCGTCGTAATTCCCGCCTGAAAACTCGGGGAACTCCTTCTCCTCGCCGGGCCCAATGCTGTCTTTGATCGTGTTATGCTCCTCGCCCAACCTCACGCCGTCCTTATCGAGGAAATACGCAACATATTGGATGTCCCTGTAAGTGTACACCTTGGAAACGTTTCGCACTTGAACCGACCACATCACCCTAGTTCCCCAGGGGTCCTTCCCCATATTGGCGTGGATAAGGTGCAAGTCCATGACTGGATCAGGAGCAGTTTGGCGCGCTGCGGCAAGGGACCGAACGGGCTGCGAGGTTTTGGAGTGACCCCTTGATGCGATGTATACGATCGCTCCTACAACCAGTATGGCGCCGACAACATAAGCCGTCACGCGAAGCAGTTTACTGCGTTCCTCTTTTTCTCCTCTTTCCTCTTCTTCCAGTTCCTCGAACATATTGCCCTCCCGAAAAGTGAATTTTGGTCTTACAGCCATATCAGTAAGGGCCACTCCGACTGTGCCTCCGGCGACTCGTCCTTCGCATCACCCAGCGTGATGGGTTCCGCCCCACAAGCGATCCGTTACGGCCACCCCTGCCGCCACGGTGACAGCGGGAGGAGAAGTCAAGACATTCTCAATCTGAAATAGGCCAAGCCTACAACCTCCACGATAATCAGGCCCTCGGTGCGAGCAGAGAATGTGCTCGATCCGCCCACGCCGTGCTGCGCACAGTCTCGGATCACATGATAGCGCCGCCAGGGGGTTCCATCAAGGCCGACGAGGGCAACGCTTCACCGCGACGGTTCTGGAAGAAACCTGCCAACCCGTGTTCCCATCCCAGGTAAAGTACTTAGGCTTGCGCGCGGCAGCAGACGGTGGCTTTTTGGCGTCTGCGATCTGGACTCCCTTCCGGCAAGGCTTTGTTGCGGGTGAATTCTCCGGCAGGGCGCTCAACTCCCCCATCGTCTCTAACGCGGAAGTAGCTGCCCTTTAGGGGTCAAGGACAGGGTGCAGCCGCTTTGCTGTCGGCCTACTGGAAATGTGACCCGTCCCTGCTTTCGTGGGAGCGACACGGAACGGTCCGTCCCCGCATTCCGATTCTTGGTCCGGATTGAGCCCTCCTGGCACTGGATCCCTCAGCGAATCGCAAACCCATCAACCAGCAAAATATCTTCTGGTTTTGTGCGGGAAAAGTACGGGATTTTCTATACTAACCAGGACTGTAAGAAGCTTGGATTTCCCTAGTTCCAGGGCCGGCAGGGTAAGCTGCCGGCCTCCCTCCTTACAGCGAGGCAGAGGAACGGGAGACCAAGAGGAGAGATCTAAGTGCCTGTCCTAAGTCGACCCCAACAACAATTGACCGCATTTGGATCACTCCCGCAATCGAACTGGGAGCTCATTGCCTCACGGCTCACAAGCTCCACGTACGTTTATTCAGTTAATGGAAATAGAATGAAGCTGACCAAGAAACAGCTCTCCGCCAGTTACGTGATGCAAGCAACGGTCGCCACAGTGGGGATCCACACCGACGACGTAGCCAACCATGGGAATTCCCGATTTGATCGCTGTCCCATGGCTAGCCCGGAAGGCAAGGTAGAGCCCATCCCACAAGTCAGCTTCTGCACCACCTCTCGGGAAAGGGTATGGAGTCCATACCAGGCGTTTATCCAAGTTCATACGCCCACGGGCCTAGAGAAGCACAGCCAGCTTAATGAGCGGCACCCGAGTTGTAACGTTGAAGAAGGTCCCCAATCGGTCAGTTTGGGATACCTGCTACGGAAATGGCAAGGCGGGATGGCAATGGCGGCGACGAGTAAAGCAGTACCACCGTCGAATGAGTGTGAGTAGGTCATAGCTTTTTTCAGTGGCTATGAACGAAGGAAGCACTTACTCGGAGTGTGTCTGTTTTCTAGGAAAAAGACTTCCAGGCATGGGTGATTGAAATAGATCATTTTCAAGGCTGAAGCTCATATGTGTTAAATCATTTGATTGTGAGCCTGGCCTCGGGGCCAGGCGTATTATCAAGATATATTCTTCTGCTTTGAACTATCATTGATTAACCCATGCTTGCTAATTATTCGGTCATATCTGCCTGATTGCAATAATTCAATAGAAAGTAGCAATTCCACAGAACCACAATCAGAGCTAGTTTAGCCAGGACGGGATTAGTGTCGAATTTTGTAGCCTGGACGACAGGCCATGGCGGAGAGATGGATTCCAGTAGATCTCCATAATCAATCCCCTGCCTGGAACAATCCCATGCCAGCTATTCATAACAATTCGGTCAGGAAAGGAGTGGTGTGGAATTCTGATGTACTCACCCCACCTCCATCCCCTCCCCCCTCTACCTCCTCCTCGCTCCCCCCTCCCCTTCCTCCTCCAAGGCGAGAAGGCAGTATGAATGACTATCTTGCCTGGTTCGATGGAGCCTGTGAACCTGTCAATCCCGGAGGAACTGCCAGCTTCGGAGTGGTGATCAAGGACAATGCTGGTACCGTCCTCGTGAAGGAGCACGGGATCGCTGGCAAGGGCCGTGCCATGTCCAACAATCTGGCGGAATATGCCGGTGTCCTCCACATCCTGAAATACCTGAGTTCTCGCCCGCCCGGACGAGCTACCATCCACGGAGATTCCAACCTGGTAATAAATCAGCTCAGTGGCAGATGGCGCATCAGGAAAGGACTCTACCTCTCGATCGCCACCGAAAGCAAAGAGTTGCTTGCTCACCTGCGTGGGCTGGGATGGCACATCGACTTCTGCTGGATTCCTCGGACACAAAATAAGGAATGCGACGCGTTATCGCGCAGCGATAAATTCCAACGCACTCCTCGATGCCACGGAGGACCGGCCGTCATTTGGGGATGACCGAAACCTCGTCCTGTTGATGATAGGTGCAGGTCACTTCCTCCAGTCGGTGACCTTGGGCGAATAATGGCCTTTACAGAAATCCTGCACCCTACGGATCACGTTGCGACCAGCCGACGGCGTTAGGCCGGCGGTCAACGCTAACATCATTACCAGCTTTGATGTGGGTCCCCACGCTGGGAAAGACGACGAATCGCAACAGATCGCAGCGATGGACTTAGCGGTCAGTGGCACTTTGTCTACCTCGTACGCGTAATCTTCAGTGTGACTGTCCACTGCCCCCGCCGCCAAGGTATCAATCGTCGCATCAGACCGATACAAGACAAGCAGTTTTGGAGCTAGAGTTAATCTCTCGAGCGCAAAACCATAAAGAGTGAAATCTTCGATCCGTGCCTCATGGTAATCCAACTCCTCCTCTACAGCGCGCTTCAAGAGCAGTTCTAAGCTCACGTTGTTAATATCAGGAATATCTGTTTTGTCCGGAGAAGCTGGACCGTGCATGAACTCGCCAATTCCTGCCTCCCAGGCACCAGAATAGGGCGTCCTCCTATTCGACTGGCGTCTTCTCAAAAGCAAGAATCGGTCTTTGCTGAGTATCCCCATGTGGATCGCGAAATCCGAAGGGAGCAATAAAGGGTTTCTCAACTCAAACGCGTTTGCAAACGAATGGCGTCGAAGCTCTCTCAGATTCAGCCCAGCCAACCTTTCATGTATCGCGAGGTAATATACATACTTCGCCGGTCCCAACCAAATTTCATCATTGCGCCCCTCATGAGCCCGCTTCACCTGAACCCCCTCGAGTCGAACATGTCTTCCCCATGGCTCAGCATCCAGAGCTAGCCAGTCATCCGGGTTGGCGCTTTTCCAGTCTAGTAGAGCGTTGTGAAGAAGCGGGTTGCCCTCCACCGTACGGTCGTAGCGTTGAAATCGCACGTTCTCCGCGTCGTAAACCACATCGACGTCCAGCGGTGATCGCCCTGGCTGCGGAAAACGTAGAATCCACGCACACTCGCTGTCCTGAACGGCCCTTTGCTCCGAACTTAGAGTCAGGTTCCAATCATTCGATTCCTCGTGCGTCCAGATCGGCACGCCAATTGTCCCAGTGATGGAAGAGTCTAAGAATTTGTACCTCTCAATGAGCGTCAGGACAAACTTCGCAGCAACTGATGCGGCGTAGTGCCGCCACTCATCTTTGGTGCTTACATCATCCTTGGCACTAGTCGCAGGATCTTGAGAGGCCTTTACTAGTAGAAACGGTCTTGCGGCTTTCCGGCAGGCTATGGAAACACCGAAGCTCTCCATCTCGAGCCCTAACGCATCCTTACCGAATTCTCTAAGCAGCCACTCCCGCGCCTCAGCGAATTCTGACGCAACCAGTTTATCCCCGCTACCGATTTTGAATTCGTGGTCGGCGTGGACCGTAGGCAATTGGCATGGCGATGCTGGGCGCGGAACGGGAATCTTGGCCCACGGGCAGTCGGGATCATTCTTGAGGAAGGCGGCAGCCTCCCACAGAGTGACATCAACGTCGAGAGGTAAACCGCGATGCTGATACTTTACCTTGGCGCCATCTCCGCCTGAGTCAGTGATCTTTGCATGTTCGTAGGGCGCAATCCAGAAAGGTATAACAATATCGCCAAAACCAACACCTGACTCAGGAAAGCCTGCAGCGATACCGGTGAGAATCACTGCCCGTGGGTCGCGCCTCTTGATCGCGTCGGCTACTGCTGCCTGAGAGATCGCATTAGTCTGGCCAGATTTGATAATGGCGACTTTGTAGGGCCCCACGTCTGTGATTGCGTCGGGTGGCTCTTTATAAGATGGAGGTGTGTGCAGCAAGCCAACTAAGTCATTGAACTCGTCCTGAGTTGCCGTAACAACTAGAAAGGCTACCCTATGCGAATTTGTTACCTTGGCTCCGCTCATTGAATTGGTCTCCCCTTTTGCTCAACTGACCGAGATCGACCTGTCTTTAGACGCATGCCGGATTATACTGCCTATAGGATACAATCGGTAGCCACAGACAATGCCTCTCCCTTCATGCAGCCTTTGGTCTTCTGCGGTGGGTGCGCAGCCCGTTACACTCCGCGATTCGTGGCAGCGGCAAACCCGTAGACCCAGACACCATTTCCACAATAACCCGGTCACCCGTAATCAATTCACGTAACTTGCCGTCTACACTGGTATAAGCACTCTGCTAACCTGGCTTGAAACTCAACCCTCAATTTTCCGATTCACAACATACTTAACACGAACTAAAGAAAATAAGCTCGTGCGCGAAAAGGAGGTCCTGTGTTCGTTGAACTCATGCCGCTTCTTGCCGGCCGTACTGTGCTCATCACAGTGGCCAAGGTGGATGACAAGACAATCTTGCCAACCCGCGGCAGTGTCATTTGCAGGCTTGAATAATGCCCATTGGCAGTGGGCGGCACGGACAGGATTACTCGCACACCCGTGATGCAGCACAGGAGGACCCCTGCATGTCTGAAACTCAAGGCCACTTTAGCGGTATTCGTGGATTCCTCTGGCTGGCCGTCGGCTTTTTGCTCCTGGCGGCTGCCATAGGAAGCGCAGTCTATATCATTGTGCAGCTTCTTAAATAGCCGCAGGCTGACATCGCGGCTGGTGTTCCGCAGAACAATCGTCGTTCGTCAAGTCGGCAATCCAGTAGCAAAGGAGAGCGGTAAGTTGGATTTTTAGGCCAGCTACAAAGGCGGTGTAAGCGTCGAGCGTCGCCGGATGTAGAATAGAGGGCATGCCGCTTCCCTTACCGAACGCTGAAGATGCACTCAGGCTTTATGTCGCGCAGCATGCAGGCTCATTTCTCGTACTTGCCCCTGACGTTCAGAATGTCCCGACCGTAGTAGCTCACTCTCCGCATTTGCTGAAGGCAGTACATCTTTCAACTCATGAAGTGACCGATGACGTTATGCTGCGAAATGCGTCGGCCAGACTGAACAACCCTGGCACCCCACTCATTCTGTGTCGTTCTAGTTTCGACGGACCACCATTTCGAACCGGCATTGTGTTCTCCCCATTTGGCGAAGAAGTAGTCCCGTGGCGTGCCGAATCGATGATCGGTCACGGCTTGAAGGCGCAAACCTATTTGGCGTCTCTATCAAACGGTAGTTCCAGTTGGTCGACATCGGCGAGGATGGGTGGACCGGTGGGTTATTTTCTCACAGGCGGCTCGCGAGCATTTGACCTGTGGCGCGTCGTGAGGCATGAAATAGACCTGGCTGATAGATGGGTCTTCACACTCGCTCCGGTAACGTTAGCAACAGGGCTCCCACAAGTGCAATTCGTGGGAGTGAGCGATGCCGGATTCCGCGCAGAAGCCGAGCAACACTGGTCAGAATTTCAGAGCCATCTTGTCGGGCATCAGTACTATGCCCTCGTAACCTCTGCCAAAAACGTAGCTGAGACACTACTCGCGTATCATCTATCCCAGGCGGGCATCTCGTACCGCAGGGACTACAATGATATGCTTGCCAATTTAGCTGAACTACTCAAGACCAGTGGAACGAAGGTCGTGCCTTTTGATTTTATGGCCTACCATTTAATGCAGAAGCTGCGTCTTCTCCACGCGAGGACTCATCCTGGGCGAGTTGCGGATATGGGACGGGCTATTCGGCCCGAATTCGCCCTAACGGCAGCTGAAGACCTTGTGGAACTCCTCACCATTGCTGGCTCCCTCCGTGCCAATATAGCTGAGACACTTCCCGTATCCTTAATTACTGAGTAGGGCGAGAAGGGAATTCAGCATGACGAGCAACAAAGCTTACGCATTGATTCCTGCGGTTTTGCCTGCCGCG
>Ga0181521_10002781_pt1 | contig 20907 bp, 10 predicted proteins | sample PEATcosm2014_Bin_32_FD_119764 | JGI IMG/M metagenome (GOLD analysis project Ga0181521, IMG submission 119764) | Peatland microbial communities from MTU Mesocosm Facility, Houghton, MI, USA - PEATcosm2014_Bin02_60_metaG | ecosystem: Environmental > Terrestrial > Soil > Wetlands > Peat | place...
ATGAGCAGTACATCCTGGATGATCCGGATCCTGCCCGGGCCGATTATTCCCTCCATCACGCGATAGCGCTTGATCCGCACTACACGGAGGCCTGGCTGGATCTGGCCACAGCTTATGAATTGGAAGGGAATGCGGAGGCGACACGCGAGGCCTACCAACGCGCCGAGCAAAGCTACCCGGTTTCGGCGGAAGTTGCCTGGCGCTATGGAAACTACTTGTTGCGGACGGGGGATTTGCCGCATGCGTTTGAGGAACTTCACCTGGCGCTGCTGGCCGACCCTGGCAGGGCTGCAGCGGCCTTCTCTCGGGTCTACCGGGCGGACCCGAACCTTGACGAGATTCTTGGCAAGGTGTTGCCAGCCCAACCGGGAGTGTACGTCGATGTGATCGCCGAGGCCACGAGCGCCAAGCAACTGGGCGTGGCCATGGAAGTCTGGGCACAGTTGCTGGCAATGCAACCGCATCTTCAGATACGCGATTTCGCCGCGCTGGTGAACGCACTACTGGCATCGGGAGCAGACGCCGATGCAAGGCGAATCTGGGAACAGGGAATGGCCACGTTGGACCTTCCGCCGTTGCTGCAGCCGAGGGGTTCCGTCTTATGGGATCCAAGTTTTGAATCCGGCATCAGCAACGCACCTTTTGCCTGGCAATTTCAGCCGATTGTGCAGGGAGTGCGCACGACACTCGATGGCACGCAAAAACTCTCGGGGGAGCAGTCGCTGCGGATTTCGTTCAACGGCAAGGAAAACCCGAATCTGGACGTGGCCTGCACCATGGGGCTTGTGGAACCGGGCAAAGATTACCTGTTCTCCGGCTGGATCAAAACGCAAGAGTTGACCACAAATCAGGGGCTATCGTTCCGTTTGCAAAGCATGGGCAAGACGTACATTCCCCCGATCGTGACGCATGAGGTGCATGGCACGACTCCGTGGACTTCAATTGATCTCCCGTGGAAGGCCGGGCCAGATGTTCATCGGGTGGAGGTGTGTATACGCCGTGATCCTAGCGACGACCCGGATGTACGCATATCGGGGAACGCCTGGATCGATGACGTGACGCTGGTGCCGGAGACGCCGGAGAAGCGGCAGCCATGAGATTCTTCCGCCTGGTTATCTGTGCACTCGTGACGTTCAGCGTTCTTGCATATGGTGGAGTGGAGGAATGGTCGCAGGCGGTCGTGGAGATCGGACTGGCGTGGCTTGTGGTGCTGTGGGCTTTGCGCCAATACCAGCGGCAATCCGAACAGGTCCAGCTCTCACCTTTGTTTATGCCCCTGGCCAGCCTAAGCCTGCTGGTGTTCATGCAGATGGTATTTCACACCACGGCATCGCAGTATTACACACGTGTGGAGCTGCAGCTTCTGATTGCCAATCTGTCTTTGCTCTTGCTGTTGACGGTGTCGTTCAACCGTTCCAGCCACATGAGAGGGCTGTTGTGGTTTCTGATGAGCCTGGCTTTCTTCGTTTCGATCTTTGGGATTCTTCAGCACCTCACATTCAACGGCAAGCTCTACTGGTTCCGCGTCATGAGGTATGGTGGCCTGCCTTTTGGGCCCTATGTTAACCGGAACCACTTTGCGGGGTTTGCGGAACTTCTGATCCCGGTTGCGTTGGTGCCTTTGTTCCTGGGGAAAGTCCGTCGCGAGCGGCTGTTTCTTGTGGTGCTTTTCGCGATCGTCCCGATCGTGGCCCTGCTGCTTTCGGCTTCGCGCGGAGGGATCGTCAGCCTGGCCGTAGAAATGGTCATATTGTTTCTTCTGTTGCTGGTGCGGCGGGTCCGCGGCAGGCACATGCTGGTGGGGGGAATAGCGGTGTTGTGCGCCGTCCTGGCGGTTTCCTGGATTGGCGTGCATCAGGTGCTGCAGCGGTTCACCAACTATCAATCCCTGGAGGTCACCGAGGGGAAACGTGCGTCTATGCGCTTAGACACCTGGCATATCTTCCTCGACCACCCGGTGATGGGGACGGGACTGGGGACACTTCAAATGGTCTTTCCCCCGTATGACACGTTCTATGACGGCAAGATCGTGAATCACAGCCACAACGACTACCTGGAGGCCTTGGCGGAAACGGGGGTTCTGGGTGGCCTGTGCTGCGCCTGGTTTCTTGGAGTCCTCTTACTTGAGTCCTTGCGTGGGTTGGCGGAGCTCGGAAGTTCCTTCGGGGCCTCCTTGAATTTGTCCGGGCTGGTGGGATGCAGTGGGCTACTGGTCCACGGTTTGGTAGACTTTAACCTGCACATACCAGCCAACGCGATGCTGTTTATGGTAGCCGCGTTCCTGGCGACGACCCGCCTTCAACCCTCCTCGCCCGGGCGAATCGCAGGGGATTCCGCCGGTCAGTTTAGTGCGAAAACAAGGGGCAGTTCGCAGGCTACAAACGGTATAATGCCGCAAGGGGGTCAGACATCTTGATGTACGAAGTGCGAGGTGCAAATCGATCGTTGCCCATGTGCTTAATGCTCCTGGCGAGCGGGTTCGTGCTTGCCCCGCGGATTTTTGCGCAGGACGCCCCCGTCCTGGAAACGCCGCAACAGACCAACGAGCGCATTCGAAATCTTTCTACGGGAGCAAAGTCTGGTCCACACGATTACGTGATTGGAAATGGCGACCTATTGGATATATCGGTGTTCGATGTGCCAGAACTGTCGCGCGAATTGCGGGTCAGCCAATCGGGCACGGTCGGGATTCCCCTTGTCCCGGTTCGTCTGCAGGTTGTGGGGCTGACCGAACTCCAAGCGGAGCAGAAAATCGCGGAGGTTCTGGAAGCGAATGGCCTGGTGAGTCATCCGGTAGTAGGTGTGATGGTGAAAGAGCATCGCAGCCGGCCGATTACGATTGTTGGGGCGGTGCAGCACCCGATGGTCTACGAGGCGGAGCGCAGTGTGACCTTGCTCGAAGTGCTGGCCGAAGCTGGCGGCATAGCAGTGGATGCCGGCGATACCATCATCGTTTCTCGCGCTCATACCGCAACATTTATTGAAGTGAAGGATCCCGCGGCAATCAATAAGCCGGGCGCACCTGGCGCTGGCGCGGGCACAGGTTCGAACTCAGGCGAGCCCCCGGAAATCGATGTGGCGACCGGCACGACGGAAGCCAGCGAAGCCGCGAAAACTCCAGCGACCGGAGCTTCCGGGTTTCCTTCTGTGGCGGAAATGCCGCAGACCGCGGCGGCACCTCCCGCGGGGGGCATTCCGCTGCCGGAGCAACGATTGGCGTCTGCAAGCACGATTACGATTAATTTGAATGAGCTGCTGGAAGCGGGGGATCTTCACAACAACATTCCTCTTCAGGGCGGAGATGTGGTTACGGTTCCGCACGCAGGGATTGTCTATGTCCTAGGGGCGGTCAACCATCCAGGTGGCTTTGTGGTTTCAAACGATCGCACGCAGCTCACGACTCTCAAGGTGCTCTCTCTCGCCGGGGGCCTGACGAGTATTGCGAAGTTGGATCACGCCGTCATCATTCGGAAGGACGATCAGGGCAAGCAGACGGAAACGGAAGTGGATCTGAAGAAGGTGATTCATCGCGAATCCGAAGACCTGCAGATGCGCCCCAGCGACATCCTTTACATTCCGGATAGCCGGGCCAAACAAGTGGTGCTCAGTGCAGTGGCTTTGGGAGTTACTCTGGGCAGCGCTGTAGCCATCTACCGGATCGCGTATCACTGAGATGCCTGAAATGAACGACGATACGAAAATAATGCCGCGGGACCCCGGGTCAAATGGGGGCGTGAATGTGTACAGTCCATCCGCGCGCTTCCACATCGACCTCTCGCCGCGCGAACCGCATTTGTATGACTACCTGCTTATTTTGCGGAAGCATCAGTGGCTGATTCTTTCTTTCCTGCTCCTGGTGGTAACGATCGTGAGCATTGCCACGTTCCGCACACGCCCGGTGTATGTGGCCACCGCGAAAATCGAAATCGACCGCGAAAATCCGAATGTCCTCCCGTTCCAGGGCGCGGATTCCTACGATTTGATGATGGAGGACGAGAACTACATCGAGACGCAGGCGAAGATCCTGACGAGCGAGACGCTGGCGCTGCAGACGGTCCGCAATAGTGGGGTCGCAACCAATCCGGACTTTGCCAGCGAAAATGGCCCATCAGAGGCAATCGCCACCGGAAGCCTGGCGAATCAGAAACGCCCTCCGGAAATCAGCGCATTTCTTGGGAGCCTGGGCGTAAAACGCATTCCGAACAGCAATTTAATGGAAGTGAGTTTTGAATCGACCGACCCGCAACTGGCGGCGCGCATGGTGAATGCGCATCTGGAAAATTATATCGAGCAGAATTACCGGAGCAAATACGAAGCCACGACCCAGGCATCGCGGTGGCTGGCCGGGCAGCTTGACGAACTGAAGGTCAAGGTCGAGCGGTCTGAAAACGCGCGGATCGAGTACGAGCGGCAGAATCAGATCTGGACGGTTGACGACAAGCAAACCATGACCACGCAGCGCCTCGGCGATTTGAACAAGGAACTGACCGACGCGCAAAGCGATCGCATCAAGAAGCAGGCGCTTTACGAATTTGCGAAGTCCGGAGAACTCGAAGCGGTTCCGCAGTTGCGCGATAACACCGTTCTACAGGAATTGCAGAAAAAGCGCTCCGACCTATCCGTGCAATACACGGAAGCCGTGAACCAATATGGCCCGAGTTTCCCGAAGGTGCTGCGGATTCAGGCGGAAATCAAGGATGTAGACGAGCAGATTAACCGCCAGAGCAAGAGTGTTGTCGTGGAGTTGGAGAACGACTACCGGGCCGCGCTGCAACTGGAAGAGCTTCGCACCAAAGCCCTGGACCAACAAAAAGCGGACACCAACTTGATGTCTGAAAAAATGGTGCAGTACAACATATTGCGGCGCGAGGCGGAAGCCAACAAAGCTCTTTATGAAGGGCTGTTGACCAAGCTGAAGGAAGCGGGCATCTCCGCGGGTCTGCGGTCTTCCAACATCCACATTGTTGATCCGGCGATGATCCCTTCCTATCCGGCGCGTCCCGCCAAAGCGCGCAATATTGCGCTGGCGTTTCTGGTGGGGCTGATCGGGGGAATCGGGTTGGCGTTACTCCGCGAGTATCTGGATAACACGGTGAAAACCCCAGATGACGTCGAAACGCTTGCGCGCCTGCCTTCTCTTGCCGTGGTGCCAGCTTTTGGAGACGGCGCAACGGCAAGCAGACGAAGCGGACTATTGAGAGGGGCATCCACGAACGGCAATGAGAAGCGGATCGAGCTTGTGGCGCAACACTTGCCGAAATCGCAGGTCTCCGAGGCATTTCGCGCGTTGCGTACAGCTCTCCTGCTCTCGCAGCCGGATCGTCCGCCGCAAGTCATCCTGGTAACCAGCGCGCTGCCGCGCGAAGGAAAAACCACTGCTGCCGCAAACCTTGCGGTGACCCTGGCGCAGTTGGGCGACAAGACCGTTATCGTAGATGCGGACCTGCGCAAGCCCGGCATCACTCGTTTGTTAAATTTGGGGACTGGCAAGTATGCCGGCTTGAGTTCTTATCTTGCCGGCGTGTCCACTTTGGACCTGGTCACAGTTCCGCATCCCGCGATTCCGAATCTTGCGGCAATCCCCACGGGGCCGCTACCTCCAAATCCGGCGGACTTGTTGTCGTCGCACCGGTTGACGGATGCCATCGCGGAATTGCGCACTAAATACAAGTTTATTGTGATTGACTCACCGCCCATCATGGCCGCCACCGATGCGGTCATTCTGTCCGTGCAAGTCGATGGCGTACTCCTGGTGGTGCGCAGCGGTGAAACTCCCAAAGAAGCCTTTACGCGCACGCGGGACCTGCTTACGAGCGTGAAGAGCCATCTCTTGGGAGTGGTGCTGAACGCCGTAGATGCCAGCGCCCCGGATTATTACTACTCTTACCGATACTATCCCTATTCGTATGGCTATGGTCCTCAGGAAACCCTGGATCCGCTCAGCGAAGGATCCCCCTCCCGCGCTTCGGTACATTCTGCGGACCTCGACGATTCTGACAAACTCTGAGGAGGCTACGTGCGATATCTCATTACCGGGGGTGCTGGATTTATCGGCTCGCACCTGACGGAAAGGCTGCTGGAGCAAGGCGAGCGGGTGGTGTTGCTGGACAATCTGTCAACGGGCAGCATGGAGAATATCCGGCACTTGAAAGGTTCTGATCGTTTGGAGTACCACCTGGACGGGATCGAAAACCGCCAACTCCTTGCGGAATTAGTGGATGATGCGGACGTCATCGTTCATCTTGCGGCTGCGGTGGGCGTGAAACTGATCGTGGAGAGCCCGGTGCGCACGATCGAAACCAATGTGAACGGCACGCAACTTATCCTGGAAGCTGCCTGCAAGAAAAAAAAGCTCCTGCTGATTGCGTCCACTTCTGAGGTGTACGGCAAGAATACTCAGGTGCCCTTTCACGAAGATGCCGATCTTGTTCTCGGCCCTACAACCAAGGGGCGCTGGAGCTATGCCGCTTCCAAAGCGCTGGACGAATTTCTGGCGCTGTCGTACTGGAAGGAAAAGAAACAGCCGGTCATCGTGGCGCGATTTTTCAACACTGTCGGCCCGCGGCAGACTGGGCGTTACGGGATGGTGCTGCCTAATTTCGTGAAGCGCTCCCTGGAGCAAGCCCCCATTGAAGTGTACGGGGATGGGACGCAATCGCGGTGTTTCTGCGACGTGCGTGACACCGTCGAGGCGCTGCTACGCTTGATACCGCTGGAGCGGGCGCTGGGGGAAGTGGTGAACATCGGGAACACCGAAGAAGTTACCATCGAAAACCTGGCCAAAATCGTCAAGCAGCGTACGAACAGTTCTTCTGCGATCCAGTTCGTGCCCTACGACAAGGCCTATGAACCAGGCTTCGAAGACATGATGCGCCGCGTGCCGTGCATTGATAAGCTTGTTTCTCTCACGGGCTTCCGTCCGCAGACTTCTCTAGCACAGATTATCGATCGCGTTGCCGCTTATTTCCGCCAGAAAGATGGGTTTCAGTCAGCACCGGTGGCAGCAAAGAGCTCCATCGCATGAGCTGATCCCTGACGGTCGTTTCTCGGAGATTTTAAGCAGGCATTGAGCGCTTGCGGTTGCTTCGCGGCATTTTTCCGCGAGCTCCCTTTGCTCATTTTGGGCCCCTGTTATTGGCTGTGCCTGTCCGTCCCGGAGGGATACCGGGGCTGTCACGAAATGCAGTATTACGCTACAATACTGCAAGAAGTTTGCCGCGGAGAGGTGGCCGAGAGGCTGAAGGCGGCGGTTTGCTAAACCGTTGTAGGGGCCAAAACCTCTACCGGGGGTTCGAATCCCCCCCTCTCCGCCAGTTCTTTTGAATTCAACTCGCTAGTTTGCCGTCCCAGAAGTTCGTGCGCTTTCTCGATCGTGGGGAGAGGGCATCAGCCCTGATAAAAACCATTGCAAGAAAAAGAGTTTTGGCACCTGAGGCCAGTTTCGACTATTCCAGCGGACTTGCGTGACGGCACACCAGGGTGAAATCATCACGCGTGGACCCACCTGCGGCTAGCGGAGTATCTTCAAGCATTCCTCGAAATAAGCTATAGGGATAGAAAACGATGACCAGTGGAATGCTGGCCCTAAAGAGCAGCTGGGCATGCGCTTCCCCTTGACGAGAGCTTGTGAGGCGCATATCCTTTTCGCCACAGGTGGGGCGAATGTTTTTCAGGGCCGGTGCCAGAAGTTGGGCAGAGACTTCCACGTCCTTCGTTACAATCCTGGTGTTGCTCATTCATTTGACCTGTGCGTTGCTTAGCCTGTGCATAAGTCTGCCTGCGGCGGCCCAAACGAAAGTCGGCACAGAAGACAATGCAACGTCCGCGAATAGGCTTAAGCCAATCATCGTGGATTATCCCGACGAGAAATCGATCTTCCCGCCGGACATGGCGCCGCCCACTTTTCTCTGGCGAGATACCGCGGAAGACACAACGGCGTGGCAGATTGATATCGTATTTGCTGATGATTCCCCGGAGGTGCACGCGAACTCCCGCGGCGAGCGCTTCCAAATCGGCGAGATTGACGAGCGCTGTGTTGCACCCTCAAACGAGCGGCCCACCCTGACTCCCCAATTAGCCGCCACCCGAACGTGGATTCCCGATGACGAAACATGGGCATCGCTGAAGAAACATGCCGTGGATTTTCCGGCGACCATCACGTTCACCGGTTTCCGAGAAAAACTGCCGGTGTCCCGCGGCAAAGTCAGTGTCCAAATATCCAGAGATCCGGTGGGCGCGCCTATCTTCTATCGCGATGTACCGCTCATGCCGACAGAAGGCGATAAGAGTGCAATCAAGCCTCTGGACCCTAATGCGGTGCCTTTGATCGCGTGGCGACTGCGATATGTGGGCGAGACGCGCAGCCGCTTGCTGCTGACGGGCATGCATACTTGCGCCAACTGCCATTCTTTTTCGAATGACGGTAAGACGCTCGGCATGGATATGGACGGCCCTGGGAACGACAAGGGATTGTACGCACTGGCTCCCGTGCAGCCGCAGATGACTATCCGGCGCAAGGATTTGATCTCGTGGAACGGCGACTGGCAGTTGGGGCTGACCAGGGTCGGCTTCATGTCGCAAGTTTCGCCGGATGGGCAGTATGTCCTGACCACATTCACGGGACCGGGACTGGACTTGCAAGGTTCTTACTACCTCTCGAATTTCAAAGACTACCATTTTCTCCAGGTGTTCTTCCCAACGCGGGGAATCCTGAGTTGGTACAGCCGCGCCAAAGGAGAGCGACAGCCTTTGCCGGGCGCCGATGATCTTGATTATGTGCAGACCGACGGTGTGTGGAGCCCCGACAGCAGCTACATCGTTTTTGCGCGAGCAAAGGAAAAGGAGCCCTATTCGATATCCCAGCAGCCCGCAAAGTATGCCAACGATCCAAATGAGACGCAGATCAAGTACGACCTGTATCGTATTCCGTTCAATGCAGGGAAAGGCGGGCGGCCACTACCGATCGAAGGTGCGTCCGGGAACGGCATGAGCAATAGCTTCCCCAAGGTATCGCCAGATGGCCGATGGATTGTATTTGTGCAGAGCCGGAATGGCCAGTTGATGCGGCCCGACAGCCAGCTTTACATCATTCCCGCCAAGGGCGGTGTGGCGCGGCGCATGCGATGCAATACCCGGCTGATGAATTCATGGCACAGCTTTTCGCCCAATGGGCGCTGGCTGGCATTTTCCTCGAAAGTGCGATCACCGTACACGCAGCTTTATCTTACGCACATCGATGCGAACGGCGATGATAGTCCGGCGATCCTGGTGGAGAATGCCACGGCGGCAAACCGGGCCGTGAATATTCCTGAATTCGTTAACATCCCCAAAGATGGTCTGCTGAAGATCGATGCGCCCGCAGCCGACTCTGTTCAGATCTGCGATCACGCCGCTGAATTGACGCGCAACGGAAAATTCGCGGAAGCGCTCGCGGAGTGGAATAGAGCGGTGGAAACAGATCCGGAAGATGAAGCAGCGCGTAACGGACTGGCCCTCGGCCTGGCCAGGAACGGAAATTACGAAGAGGCGGCGACAAACTTTCGTAAAGCGACGGAGCTGAATCCGAAATTTGTGGAAGCTTACTATAACTGGGGAGAGTTGCTGGAGCAGATGGGTAAGCGCGACGAAGCGATTGCGGAATGGTTAAAGGCAGTGGAGGTGACGCCGGGTTACGCCAAGGCGCAATACCGGCTGGGAGATGCTTACTACCAAATGGGAATGATTCGTGAAGCGCTGGCCCATTGGCGGAAGGGGATCAGCGTGGAGGCAAACCATTTGGCAGTTTTGAATCAGGTGGCCTGGCTGTTGGCAACCAATCCGGATAATTCCATCCGCAACGGAGGGGAAGCCGTCGCTTACGCCGAGCGGGCACTCGGGTTGGCAGGCGGGGAGAAACCAGAAATTCTCGATACGCTCGCTGCGGCTTATGCAGAGGCAGGCAGGTTCTCGTCGGCTGCGAGGACCGCGCGGCGTGCTTTGGTTCTTGCGACGCAACAGAACAAGCAAGAATTAGTAGAGGAGCTGAAAGCGAGGGTTGCGCTGTACGACGGCGGCAAAGCGTTCCACGACGAAACTGAAAGCACAACGCCAGAAATGCGAATGAAAAACTAGCCGCGTTTCGTTGCCACCGGCCGTGCGTTGCTATCCGTGCTGCCTGGATTCCTGTTGGTCAAAGTAACCGCCCCTGGCATGGCCATCACCGAACTGCGGATCTTGAGTTCCGTTTCCAGCAGGATGCGCTTGGGTTTGTTTCGTAGACCGTTTATCCGGTCCAGCAGCAACCCGGCCGCGGTGGCTCCTAGTTGGTAGTCGGGTTGGAAGACAGAACTGAGAGCGGGACTGGTGTATTCACAGAATTCGAGATTGTCGAATCCCACCAACGAAATATCCTCAGGGCATCGCAAACCCAGTTCATGGACGGCGCGGAGCACACCCAGCGCCATCAGGTCGTTGCAGGCAAAGATGGCGGTGGGACGCGGCAACATGCGCAAGAGACGTTTAGCGGCCTGGAAGCCGCTACGGGTATCGAAGTTAGCTTCCTGAATGAACTCAGTAGCGAGCGGCAAGCGCGCTTCGCGCAAGGCTTTCTTAAAACCGTTCAGCCGTTCCACGGCGTTGGCAAGGAGTGCCGGACCGGTAATAACCGCAATGTTCCGATGCCCGGACTGAATAAGATACTTGCTTGCCCGATAGGCGCCCAGTTCGTTGGCGACAACGACGGCGTCGCCGGTCCAACCTTCTGGACAGCGGTCCAGGCAAACAGCGGGAGGAATGCCCGGTGCGCCAGCAAGGATTTCCGACGTGAGCGTGCTGCCAGCGGCGGGAATGATCAAGAAACCGGCAGCGCGAAGAGAGCGAAGTTCCGCAAAGTAGGAAGCCTCCTTAGCGGGATCGTTGTCGGTGTTACAGAGGATGAGCCGATGAGAGTGTTTGAAGGCCACGTCTTCCGCGCCGCGCACGACACCAGGGAAGAACGGGTTGGTGACGTCAGGAATGATCATGCCGAGAATCTTGGTGCGATTCAGGCGCAGTCCTTGCGCGAGGGCGCTCGGTTGGAATCCGAGGGCACGGATCGCTTCTAATACGCGCACGCGAAGCTTGGGCCGCACCGGCGCAGTGTTATTGACAACGTGGGAGACAGTGCCGATGGAGACTTGAGCACGCTCCGCAATTTGCCGCATTGTAACGTTGGCGCTCATCAGTTGAATTGGTATTCAGTAAAGTCTAAAAGCGCCTCTTCAGATAGATGATGACTGATTTCCGAATGGCTGGTCCCCTTTTACTGTGCGTCCTGCACTAACCGGAATCCCAAAGCCCCGGAACGGTCCATGCTCGGTGCCATCATGAGTAGTTTACCGTGCTCGGTAAGTTTATAGGCTTGCGGAAAATACCAGATCGAGCCCTGCGGTACGTAGTAGCTACCCCCGCGTAGAACTCCTCCTCGCGTATGCTCGTCGGTGAATTCATCGGTCCACTGCCAGACATTTCCGACGAGGTCCATAACACCGAACGGGCTTGCCCCCTTGGGATGCGCGTCCACGGCATCGGGGCCGCGCATAGTTCGTGACTTGTCAGGCGCTGGGACGGCCGACGGTTCCCAATCGTTGCCCCAGGGGTACAGCCGCCGGTCGGTTCCCTGTGCGGCATACTGCCATTCCCATTCGTGGGGCAGACGCTTGCCCGACCATGCCGCATAGGCGCGCGCGTCTTCCAAGGATACCCAGGTAACCGGCTTGTTGTCCCATCCTTCAGGATAGGTGCCGTTTTTCCAGTCTCGCAAGAAGTTCAAGTCATCCTGAGGATGATAGTGGGTAGCCTCCAGAAATTTCTTGAATTCCGCGTTGGTGACCGGGAATTTATCAATCCAGAAGGATTTCACATGCAGGGTATGCTCATGATACCGGCGGGCCGAATCTTCCCAAGGGTACTGGACGTCCACGCCCATATCGTTGAGGCCTTCTATCTCGACACCGTTCACCTGAAACAGGAATTCCCCCTCGGGTATATTGACCATTCCCGGCGGCGTGCCGGAGGGTGGTTTTGTGGAAGCGATTTGCACCAGTTGCTGAGGTAGAACAATCCATTTGTCGGCGAGACCGGCCAGAGGTGTGGCGGTGAGCGATTTCATTTGCGCCATAAGGGTCTTGTGAGTGTTCGAGAGAGGCTGCTTAGAAGCCAGCACCGCTCCGTAGTCTTTTGCATCGAGGCTAAAGAGCAACACCGTCTTGCCGGCTCGGCGCTCCGGCACAAGTTCTACGCCGTGGTATAAGTCGTAGTAGTGCATACCTTCCTGAAAAGGTAGCTCCATTTGAGATCCCACGATGTTGTATTCGTTTCGATTAATGATGGTCCAGACCGTTTCGTCACCCAGCGGCCAGCGACTGGCAAATGCACCGAAACGCAGCATGGGGAAAAACGGTTCCCAATCCTGCGAGATGAGAAACGGAGCGACGGCTCGTTCGATTGTAGCTACGCGGCGAGTCGCTTCGCTGTCGTGAGGGGTGATGCCGTTCCAAATCCCCCAGATATTCTCCCAGGTTTCCCAGCCGATGCCGTTGAAGAAGGCGAACTGCAGATCGTCGGTCTTGGTGCGATTCCAACGGTCGGAAATGTTCACCATGTGCCGTGGTTCAAGCCACTTGTAGCGGTCCACCCGGGGAACAATGGGAAACTTATACTGGCCCCATGTCAGCACGTCGTAAGTCACCGCTTCGTCGTGCGGGCCACCTTCGGGCTGAAAGGCGAGGGGGTGACCAACGCGATCCGCGGCTTCGGAATACGCGCGTGGCACACCATCCTGCGTGTCTCCATTGATCCCGTCCGCGCCGATGTCCTTCATGAGATCAGCAATCTCTTCCGGCCAGGACTTCTCGGGTTTCCGCGTGCCCTGGTCCCACATCATCATCGGAAACAAGACGCGGACGCCGCGTTTGTGAAAATCGGAAATCATCTGCCGCACACCTGCCACACCGCCGGGCATGCAACGAATCATGTCGTGCTGATTGCGATTGTCGATGCCCATGTTCGGATAGGTGGGCCATATCAGCACCGCATCGATTCCCCCATAGCGTTTCTGAAGATCATCTAAATAGCGGTCCACGGTGTATTTGCCCGCGATCGGATCGTAGAAGTAGCGGTCCTGGACCATCATCTGCGGCTGCATGAAGCTCGACTGGGTCCATTTCAGCTCGGGCATCGCATAACGCGAATCGTTGTAGCCGATGCGAATGCGCCGTTCGACGCGCCAGTGGATCAGGTCGGCGAGCCATTGCGCGTGCTGCTCCGGTGAGCATGTTTCCCAGCCGCCTTCCCACGCCCCCCTCATCTCGAGACACTTTGGGCCAGGAATCTGCTGCCAATCCGGGTCCCAGGCAGTGCCTGCGCCGGGGACGTACTCGGTGTCTTGAGCAAGGAGCGGGACAGCGCAAAGCAACAGAAGAAACACAACAATGGGGCGGAGCAAGTGGGAATTCACATCATCCTCCAAGGTTTACATCTTGTTGGAAGGCTGCGTCCAGAACAGTCTAATCAGCGGCTTCCTCGCGTGCCAGTCTCGCACGCTTGCGGCGTATGAATGCAGCGAATGCAGGTTGGGAAAGAAGGAGGACCATCCCATCGAGCCGGCGCGCCCCGGCCGATGGGATGGTCCGCTTCCCGGGCTAGAACGTAAGGTGCAGCCCGAACTGGGCTGAACGCGTCAAGTTCTGAGAAGTCGACAGTCCGAATTGCGAGCTTGAGAGGTCGCTGACTGGTGCCAGGAGATTCACGCGGTTAAAGATGTTAAATAGGTCCGCACGGAACTCCAGGCCGTATCGTTCCCACTTAATCTCCTTGGCGAATTGAATGTTTACGTTGGCAAGTCCTGGCCCGATGTAAGTGTTCCGTCCCAAGGTCCCCTGACTTCCGAGCGAGGGGACTGGAAACGCCGAGGCTATGGCGAACCCGTTGATGAAGTCGCTCCTGTTGCCGGTTTTGACAGTGCCAGCCGGCGGACGATTGGGCGTGTCATAGTCGTAGCCGTCCGCATTGTAGTCACCTCCGGCGTTACTGGTGATTATGCTGCCGGGGATGAAAACGTTATTGATGTTGTAACAATCACCTGCCGGCAGAGGTCCCACGGCTGGGTTTGCGGCGCAGACTGGCGCGAAAGGAGCGCTGGTGTAGACGGTGAAAGGCAATCCACTTTGCAGCACTAGAATGGTCGAGAATCGCCACCCACCGAGAATGGTATTCCCCACCCCCTCATGGAACGGTGAGGGGAGCATGACGAGGCTGTCCATGGTAAACCTCTTGGACACATCGAAGTCAGAAAGACCATGCTGAAGGGGAATATCGAGCGGATTGAATACGGCCTCGCTCGTATTTGAGTAGGAGCCGTTGTCGTTGCTACTGATGTCGTCGGTCGCTTTGCCGAAGGTGTAAATGCCGCGGAGCTGCCACGAATGGCTCATGCGTTTGGTGATCATGAGGCTTCCATAGTCGCCATCCGCAATGCCGATGGTTCGCCCAAAGAGAATTGGACCGAAGGCAGGATTCAGACGTGTCTGAATGCCATCGTTGATGATCAAATCCCCCGGGAAGCGGTTGACATCGGTTTGTACATACAGGTGATCGCTGTGTGACCCGTTGTAGTCTGCCTCAACGGTGACGTTATGTCCCAAGTCCTTCTGAATGGAAAGCATCCAGACGTGCGTTCGTGGCTGATCCACATTCGGCTGCACGCCGGACGTCACCACCGGAATACCTGCGATTCCTCCAGAGGGAGTGGTTTGGAACGAGATGGCCGGAATTGCCCAGCCAAGCCCTGCTGAGTTTCCTAAGCCATAGCTGAAAGGATGAGAAGTGTTGGTCAGGCCGAAGGACGGCGTGGCCCATACGGGCGGATTGGAACGGTTTGGAAAGGACCATGAGCCGTCGGCGACGTTGTTGTAGTAGAGACCGTACCCGCCTCGGACAGACATTTTACCGTTTCCGAAGACGTCCCATCCGAAGCCGAGACGAGGTGAAACACCTTGCGGGCGGTTTGTTGTGACGAAGGCATCATTGCCACCATGAACTTCCATGGTCCCATTGGTGACCTGTTCCGCGAAATCGCTACCGCTTCCAGGAGTAAAGAAGGGGAAGGGAGTAGTGGAGTTGTGGTAATTGCCCCAGTGACCGAAGTAGTCGTAACGGAGTCCGAGGTTCACGGTGAATCGCCGGGTTACTTTCCAATCGTCCTGGGCATACATTCCCATATAGACCCAGCGAAGAACCTGATACAGATTGTCCGCCAGTGTGCCGGTGGCCACATCCACGGTCGGTCCAGACTGCGAATAGACCCCGTCTTGTGCAAAGTCGACGAGGTTGGCGAAGTTGAAGGAAGGCCGAATGATGGGAGAGGTAAAGTTGTCGTCGTCATGGTGCCTGTCGAAGTCGAAACCAGCGGAGACGGTGTGTTTCCCGTGGGTCCAGGTGAGCACATCGTGCCAGTTGAAGTTCTCATGAACCCAGCCAGCGGGGCCCCACTGCGAGTAATAACCGGCTCCCGTAATGTAGGCGTTGGGAAGCTCTTCGTGACCGACTGCGGAGGGATTGCTGCCGATAGCGCGGTGCACCGTGAATCCAGCCTCATTCAGGAGGTTAGGAGCGAACGTATGTGTCCAATCGATTTTGGCGTAAAAGCCAAAGTTAGGAATCAGGACCTGATAAATTGGACGCGGGTCCTCTGTTTGTGAGTCCGAAAAAGTACGGAACATGCTGAAGAACAAGCGATCTTTGCTGGTGAGGTTGTAGTCAACCCGGAAATGCCACTGGTAGGCATTGTGCGCGAGGCTTTCCGAAAAATTGCCTATTCCAACCGCCGGCAAGTCCGACGGAAACGCAGTGCTGGGATAGAAACCGGGATTGGCAGCTTCCACCTGGGCGACGGTGAGGACGCTGGTCAGCGGCGGAGTGCTCCCTACGGGAGCCGCTTTGAAGAAATAGGTCGAAAGGTTGTTTGGGAAAGTTTGTTCCACAAACTGGACGAATTGGGGAGTCTCAACCGATGTGACGTCCGTGACGGCGTTGGAAGAAATCAAGCCAAATGCGCTGACGAAGAAAAACAACTTGTTCTTCAGAACCGGCCCGCCGAAAGTGCCGCCGAACTCGTTGCGCCGGAACACCGGAAAATAACGACAACCGATGTCGCCAGGTATGCAGGAGGATTGGAAGATCTCGCGCGAGGTCAAGACGTTGTCGGTGTGATATTCCGATACATTACCGTGATATTCGTTTGATCCTGGCTTAGTGAAGACCTGAACCCAGGCGCCGCTGTAGCGGCCCTTGGAGGCGTCAAACGTAGCTCCCGAGACACGAATGGATTCAATCGTGTCGGGTTCCGGGGCCAAGTTCACAACGCCGTCGCGGGAAGCACTATTCATGGACGTGCCATCAACATCGTATTCATTGCTGTCCTGGCGCTGTCCGGCGGCATTGATCTCGTAGGCTTGTTCCTGCTCGAAGCTATCGTTGTTGTTCGATCCGGAGCCCGTCGCACCACCACTCGGCAAACCCGAACCGGTGATACCAGGAGCCAATTGAATCATGCTGGTGTACACGTTTCTTCCCAGCAAAGGCGCCGTCGCGATCGTGGATTCCTCCAATTCGCGCGAGGTATCGCTCTTGTCGGTCTCGACCGCGGCGATGGTTCCGCTCACTTCAACCACTTCGGTCTGGGTCGGCAGGGCAAGAGTCGGATATATCGTTTTCATTTCGTTGGCTTCAAGGTGGACGTCCTTCTGGGTCCAAAGCTTGAATCCCTTGGCTTCGACATCGATGGTGAAGAGACCCTCCGGCAGGGAGAGGATCCTGAAGCTACCACTGTCTGAGCTGGGCGAATACTGACTCACGTGGGTAGCCTGGTTTGTGACGGTGATTTTCGCACCGGGAACGACAGCCCCGGATTGTTCCACCACTATCCCCGTGAAGCCGCTGTTGAATTGGGCATATGCAGGAGCGGCAAAGCCACAAAAAACAACCAGCAGGAAGATGGTGAACAACGCTGCGGATCGAAATCGTGAAAAAAGAATCATTACTGCCTCCTTTGACCTAGAGAGTCACCTGGGGGTCGACTCAATTCTTGGGTTTTGCATCTCTTTGGACTTAGCGGCCTGGCGCAGCCCCTCAAATCGGTCAATCAGTGCCTGAGCTTGAGCTTGCCTTCCTGTGCTGAGATATAAGCGGGCAAGCTTGTATTCCGCTGAGGCATGATTCGGATCGGCGCGGAGACAAGCCACGAGATTCTGTTCCTCAAGTTTGGGAGATTTGTCTGAGTAAAGCTTCGCCAACTGGTAATAAGAATCCGCAAAGGCCGGATTCAGGCGAATTGCTTCCCGAAAAGCGTGCTCGGCCCTGGTCTGAAGCTCGGGATTGGGCGGCATTCCGCCCTGAATTTCGACGAGGACGATGCCGAGGTGGTAATGCATATAATAATTGTTGGGAAATTGGCGTAGGGCTGAGGTCAAAGTGGCTTCGGCGTCTTGCAACTTCCCCGCGTGAGTTTGCACAATCGACAGGCAGAGTAAGGCAAGACTGTTGTCTTTTTGTTGTTCGCCGGCCTTGCGTAAGGTGTCTTCCGCTTCGCCCAAGCGACCGAGGCTTTCGAGGACAACAGCCTTCTGCACGAGCAAGCGATAGGAGTTGGGTAAATTCTGCAAACCGACATTAGCAGCTTCGAGGGCCAGCTGATTATTTCCGTAATCGGCGCAGAAGGTGCTGAAATCCAGGTAGTTCTCTTCTTTTTCGGGAGCGAGCTTGGCAGCCTCTCGCAGGGAATCGAGGGCCAGAGCAAATTCGTTATTCTCGCGAGCGACATGAGACAGCAGATTCAGGGTGTCCGCATCGGGATTTCTGGTTGCTGCATCTTTGAGTATTTCCAGCGCCTCTTGCGAACGCCCAACGTGGTCCAGGGTGAGAGCATCTTGATACTCAAGTCCCTTGAGGCCGCTGTCCTCCTGCTTGGCCTTTTCCACCTCTGCCAGAGCGAGTTCGTCCTCTCCAATCACAGAATAGAGTTGGCTTATCTTCAAATGTTGCGGAGCGGTTAAACCGGGAGTTTTGGCGAGAGCTTTGAGGGTCGCCCCAGCCTTTTCCGTGTGCTTGAGTTGGCATTCTGCATTCGCGGACGAAAGCAGGGCTTCCGGGAACTGATGAAGAAGAGGGCCAGATCGCGCGAAAAACGAGACGGCGCTGTCGTATTGCCCCTTCTTTTCGCTGATCATGCCGAGAAAGAGATTAGCGACCTGCTGGGTGGGCCCGGGTATTTTTGCAAGTTTTTGGAATTCTGCGGCGGACAGATCATATTGGCCAGCATCGAAATACGCGATAGCCAGATTCTTGCGGGCAGGAATAAATCCGGGGTTTATACGAAGACAGGCAAGCAAATACTCCGGGGCTTGCACCAGGTCGCCCTTCAACATGTAGGCTGCTCCAGTGGCATCGAGCATCACCGGATCTTGTGGGTCGTGAGTTAGTCCCTCCTGAAACACGCGAATGGCGTCATCTATATGTCCCTGACGCACAAGTTGCATCCCATCGGAATAATAAATTTGTCCTTCAGGTTTAACCTTCGGGTTGGTCGTTACAGGAGCCTGCGACCGCAAAGGGCCTGCAAAGGCGAGTATCAGCAGTAGACTTAGCCCAGGGAAGACAGCACGGGGCAGGGAGGGGGCGCGCAAAGAGGCGCATACATAGGGAGCGAGACGGAAGTTATCCGCCGCAGACAACATAGCCACACCACCCCTGGGCTACCGACCCCAACAAGTCCGTCCACCGCTTTTGAAGCGTTTCACGCGCTCAAAAGCGGCGCGTCAGCAAACTTACAATAGTCCGCTTTTCGTGAAGCGGAATGCCTGGGCGGAAATTAAAACGTTTCAAAATATTTGTCAAGCAGTTTTTTTTCTGTCATGATGTGCTTGTTTTTGCGGCACGGTGATGCCCGCGATACGCTGCAATGGCAGTTCTTCCCTTCGCTCCCCGGAAGAGAGAGTCCGGCTGAGAGGTCATGTTCGGGGTGATGCATTTGATGCATGCCATTCTTACGCTTATCGCAGAAGTGCCTCGGGCCCACCAACTCTTATGCCATCGGTCGTGGGAGTTTCCATTTTTTGTGGCTGGGTTTACCGCTATTTCGGTAACGCCAATAATTTCCGAATGACGATTAACGCTGTCTCGCGAATGACCTCCGGCATCGGAAGACAAGGCCGGGACTCGAGGGCCGCATGACGAAACGCCTCTTGGTAGTCGGCAGCATTAACCTGGATTTAGTTGTAGTTGCCCCAAGAATTCCACACGTCGGTGAAACCATTTCAGGGATGAGCTTCAACACTTTCCCCGGTGGAAAAGGCGCCAACCAGGCGTACGCCGCCGCTCGTCTGGGAACGCCGGTAAGCATGATTGGGAAACTTGGGAATGATGCTTTTGGCGTCCAATTGCGAAGCAACCTGGAGTTGGCCGGCGTGGATACCGGCGCCGTGGAGGAAGTTTCCACCTCTTCGGGGATCGCGCAAATCACGACGGCAGAAAACGGCGAGAATGTGATCGTGGTGGTCGCGGGGGCGAATGGTCACGTTTCTCCGGCTGATCTCGACCGGCATTTGGAAGTAATCCGCAACTCCTCGATCATCTTGGCTCAATTGGAGATTCCCTTGGAAACGGTGGCCTATCTGGCAAAACTAGCCGGACGGGAGGGAATTCCTCTTGTGCTCGACCCAGCCCCGGCTCAGCCGCTGCCTTCACCGCTGCTGCAAGCGGTCGAGTGGCTCACACCGAATGAATCGGAGGCTTGCACTCTGTTGGGTTTGCCCGCAAAAGAACTAACGATGGACAGACTGGAAGAATCGGCAGAGCTGTTGCTGCAGCGTGGCTGCCGTAACGTGATCCTTAAACTGGGGCACCGAGGCTGCTTTCTGGCACTTGCCAATGGAATGCGGGTCCATGTGCCGAGTTACAAGGTGAAGGCTGTGGACACTACCGCAGCAGGAGACGCCTTCAACGGCGCCTTCGCTTCCTCACTTATGCAGGGGAATGATCCGATGGGTAGCGCGCGCTGGGCGTGTGCGGTTGCGGCCGTTTCGGTTACGCGGCATGGTGCGCAACCCTCCATGCCAACGCGGGCGGAAGTTCAGGGATTTCTGGACGCAAAGCAGGAAGTGGAGACCACGGACCAGCTAACGGGAGGGTAAGCGTCCCAAAAAGCCAGCGGATGACCTTTTGCCTCTCTTGGAGTGCTGGTCGCGCTCTTATTTCCCGGATGGCTCCTTGACCTTGAGCACACGGTCACCCTCGACATCATTCAGCGTTTGAACTGTTCCGGATGGCCAGCGTATCTCCACAAGTTTGGCCTTGGAGTCCTTGGCGAGGCCAAAGTGCACCGGACCGTGACTGGAAGAGGCATAGCCAACGCTGGAAGTCATATGGTTGTATTGAGGGCCAGCCGAGGTTACGACTTTTACTACCGTACCAATTCCGTCACGATTGCTTTTGGTGCCCTCCAGCGAAACATCCAGCCAGTGCCCGGAGCCTTCGGTTCGATTCGTCCAAATTTCCGCTTCTTTGCCGAGGGCCGTTACTACAACGTCGACACGTCCGTCTCCGTCAAAGTCTGCAAACGCGAGACCTCGATGCCTGGCCGGGGGAGCCGCATCCAAACCAGCCTCGGCCGTCAGCGCTTGCCAATGGCCATTTACACCCAGATTGCGGAATACCGTGTTGTATTGTTCGATATCCATCCCGGGCTTTGGAATTCGTTCGACGTGTGCCCGTGAAATGAACAGATCTTTCCAGCCGTCGTTGTCAAAGTCGTAGAAGCCAGCACCATATCCACCCATTTGACGGCTCAACTGGCGCATGCCGCTGGAGTACGTGACTTCCTCGAAGCCCTTGCCG
>Ga0181521_10002782_pt1 | contig 20907 bp, 19 predicted proteins | sample PEATcosm2014_Bin_32_FD_119764 | JGI IMG/M metagenome (GOLD analysis project Ga0181521, IMG submission 119764) | Peatland microbial communities from MTU Mesocosm Facility, Houghton, MI, USA - PEATcosm2014_Bin02_60_metaG | ecosystem: Environmental > Terrestrial > Soil > Wetlands > Peat | place...
AGCAGTGAGGCGGGGGGAACCGGGCTGGGTCTGACGATCGCCCGAGATATCGTGCGGGCGCATGGCGGGGAGATCGTGCTGGAGGAGAGCCCGCTCGGCGGGTTGCGGGCGCGGATCAGGCTGCCGGTGTAGGGGGCAGTTGGCGGGCCAAAGTGCTGCCACCCCGGCAGGCGGTCCTCGCACTCGGCACGCGGCATTCTTGATCGGGCGGCCCGATCACCCTCACTCGGAGCGCTCCCGCGCTCTGACCTCACCCGCAAAGCGGGAGCAGTTTTTTTTAACCGTCGGTTAACCTCTCCTGGCGCACACTGCCTGAGTGTGATTCGCGCCAGAACGGCGCAGCCGCAATGGACCGTTCTGTCATGCCGAGCGATCTCAGCGTCAAAGCCGTCGGCCCGGTCCTCGGTGCGAGCGAAAACCCTGCCGAGCCGAAGTCGGAGAAGTTCACGCCGCCAGCGCAGGCACCGCCCACGCCGCCGGCGGTGCTGGTTGCCAACCCATCGCTGCGGTTCGACCCGGTGTCGGGCCTGGTGGTGATCGAGTTCCACGACGAAGCCGGGGACGTCACCACGTCGATCCCGACGCTGCGCCAGCTCGAAGCCTATCGCATCTGGGGCCAACCGGTGCCGAGCCTGGATCTGTCGGCGGCGGCCGTTCACGTTTCGGCAACCAACAAGGTCTAGCCTGACCGGACCACTTCCGGGTCAAGACCGATGCCGATACCGCGCCTGCTGCTGGCAGACCGGGTGAAAGGCGCGCAGGACAGCTTCCTGCTGCCCCTGCTGCCGGCACTGCGGCGCCATTATGACGTGCGCTTCGTGTCTGCTCCGCCGGGTCCCGCGCTGGGGCAGGCGATCGCCGACGCGGACATCGTCTGGCTGGAATGGTGTTGGGACCATGCCGTGTGGGCGACCACGTCAGGCGTGCTGGCCGGCCGGCCCTGCATCCTGCGCCTGCATTCGATCGAGGCGTTGCAGACCGATTTTCCCGCGCGCGTCGACTGGGCGCAGGTGCATCGCCTGGTGCTGGTCGGCGGCGACATCGCCGACCTGCTGACCAGCCGGTTCCCGGCGGTCGCCGCCGCCGTGCCGATGCTGCGGATCGCCAACGGCATCGACCTCGCGCGGTTCGCGCCGGGCGCGCCGGAGCGGTTCCGCGTCGGCTGGGTCGGCCATGTGGAGCCGAAGAAGAACCCGGCGCTGCTGCTGCAGATCGCCTACCGCCTGCGGCAGCTTGACCCGCGCTACACGTTTCACGCGGCCGGCGCCTTCACCGACCTGCGCACGCTGCGCTACCTGGAACGGCAGATTCCCGCCTTGGGCCTGGGCGGCGCGATGCGGTTCGACGGTCCGGTCGCCGACATGCCCGCCTGGTACGCCGACAAGGGCGTGTTGCTCTCGACCAGCCTCTACGAGAGTTTCGGCATGGCGATCGGCGAGGCGATGGCAGTCGGTGCTTTCCCGGTGGTGCACGGCTTCCCCGGTGCCGAGCAATTATGGCCGGCGGAGTGCCTGTTCGCCGGCATCGACGAGGCGGTGGCGCTGATCCGCTCGGCGCGGCCCGGGCTGTACCGCGCCTGGGTGGCAGACCGCTACGGCCTGGAGCGGCAGGAGTCGGCGGTGCTGCGGCTGTTGCAGGAGGTCGCCTGCTGCGCCGGGCGGTGCTCGCCCGGGCCGCGGGACCTTCCGGTGGCCGACGCGGCAGCCGTCGAACCCTGAACCCCGGTCCCGCAGTGCGGCGACGCAGCTACTCGCCTTGCGGCTTGTCTGCCGCCGGGGCGACCGGGCTGGTGGCCGCAGCAGCGGTGGCGTGCGGCGCCGGCGTCTTCTCGATCGCGCCGGTCATCGGAATGAAGAACACCCCCATGTCGCGCCGCGAGTGGATCTTGCCGTCCGCGTCCTTGGTATAGACGTACAGCACCTGGCCGCGCTTGAACGGCTGGCCGATCGGAATCACCATCCGTCCGCCCGGCTTGATCTGCTTGAACAGCTCCGGCGGCGCGTACTGCGCGGCGCAAGTGACGATGATGATGTCGAAGCCGTCGGTCACCTCCGGCCAGCCGTAATAACCGTCGCCAACCTTGGTATGCACGTTGTCGTAGCCGATCGGCGCGAAGATGCGGCTGACCGCCTTGCCCAGCGGCTCGATGATCTCGATCGAATAGGCCTGCGCCACGATGCGCGACAGCAGCGCGCTCTGGAAGCCGCTGCCGGTGCCGATCTCCAGCGTCACATCGCCCGACTTTGGCTGGCAGACCTGGGTCATGTAGGCCTGCCCCAGATAATCCGACAGCGCCGAGCCCCAGCCCAGCCCCCACGGCTTTGGCTCCGCCTCGTACGCATCCCCCGGGGTGGCCCGATGCTCGGAGTAGATATAGTGGAAATACTCGCGTGGCACCGCCTGGAACGCCGCCGTCACCGCGGGATCGGCGCTGCCCAACCGTTCTTTCAGATAAGACTCGATCAGCCGCATCGCCGCCGGCTTGCGCTTCTGGATGGCGTCGAACTGGGCATCGGTCAGGCTGACCGGCCGGCCGGAGGCACGCATCGCCGTCTCGTAAGTGTCGCGCGTCCAGGGCGGTGCCGCCAGGGCCGCGCGCCAGGACGCCAGCGCAGCGGCCGATGCCAGCATGGCACGCCGCGAAACTCGATCGCTCAGAGCAACCACACGGAAAGTTCCCCACCCAATGCAACTGGTCGTGCCGCGTCATAGCCCAACGCCTGGCAAAACGACAGACCGCATGCGGTTTCACTGACAGCAGGCTGGGTGCTTTGCCTGAGGCACCATGGCGGCCAGTCTCATTTCCCAGAATTTACTGGCGATTCGGTACGACCTGAGTTAACTGCGGCAAATCCGACGCTGGGCCGGCGCTGCAACCGGTCCGTCGACCCAGCGAACCGCAAATCGGGGGGGAACGACACGGTGACCATCACCAGCACCAACCACAATCCTGGCAACGACTCGCAATATGCGCGCCACCGGCTGATCTGGAAGGGGAAGCACAACCAGTTGCGGGATACGATCGCCCGGCTGCAAGGCACGTCGGGGATGCGTGTCTTCGAGTACACAAATAATCATAAATTCTATGAAGATTGGGGGGTGCGCTTCTCGGCTGATCGGCTGCCTCCGACCAAGCGCTCGCAGATTCTGGGCCGCTGGAGCTGCGACCCGCCAAGCAGAAAAATGCTGGCCGTTTTGAGCGGGAAACTGGCTGCCGATCTCAGTGTACTATGGGACGATTTCATCGTCGTGGGGGCACGACGTATCGGCTCGTCAGACGGCGTCGGGTCAAGGACCGGTGTCGAACGAGGCCCCTACACGGGCACGACCGTAATTGTGTTCGCCTATGGTCCGCAAAGTTTCGACCTGATCATCTCGAAATACGGTTTTGGCGCTGGCAACCAGCGCAACCACCACTTCTATCAATGGCAAGCCCGCACCACGGGGTTTGAGGGCCTGGTTCATGTCGACGACTACGAAGGCGAGGAGGGGCTGACGTTCTACGTGGTGTCCTGACCGTCGCTCATCCTGGCGTTGCGGGCGCTTCCGCCCAGGCTCGCGCGGGGCGCATGGCCGGGAAGCAAGCCAGCGCTACCGCATAGAACACGGCTGCCGCGATCAGCAGGTCGTCGAGGCCCGCCTGACGCGCGATCAGGTTGGCGAGCGGCGTCGCCACGACAGAGAAGGCGCCGTTCAGCCCCCAGGCCCAGGGCAGCACGCCGCCATTGCCGAGGCGCGCCAGGCCGAGCGGGAATGGCAGTCCCAGCGCCAGCGACACCGGTGCCAGCACCGCCAGCACCAGTCCTGCCCGCGCCAGCCACGGCCATCCCAATGTCGCGAGCATCAGCGGCTGCAATCCGGCCAGCAGGGCGGCACACCAGCAAAGTACCACCAATGCAGCCCCCGCCATCGCCACGCGCGGCGCCACGGCCAGCCGGTCCGCTGCCATGCTGCCGAGCCCGGAGAACACCAGCATGCCGGTCAGCACGACGGCGAAGCCGCTGGTCCGGTCATTCAGCCAGAAGCTGGCGCGCTCGATCAGCGCGATCTCGATGAACAGGAAACCCAGCGCCAGCGCGGGAAAATACACCGCCGCGCGCAGCAGGCCCGCGCTGCCGGCGCGCAGCCGCCGCGGCGCGGCCAGCGGCACCAGCAACGCCAGCACGGCGATCACCGCCGCCTGCGCCAGCACCGCCAGGTTCACCAGCCCGCCGATTTCCCCCTGCGGCAGGATCTCCAGCCGGCGCAGCAGCGTGCCGAGCTGATCCAGCCGCAGCACGGCATAGAAATACGGCCGGTCGAGCGTGACCGGCGCCAGGTTGAACGACTCGCGCGACGGACTGTCGGCGCCGGCCAGCACCGCGCCCGCTTCGTCGGCGATGGAGTCGTCCGGGCCGCCCGACTGCACCTCGCCGCTGGCGAACGACACCGCGGGGAGGTCGTTGTAGATGTTGGCGCGCGCGGCGGCCACATCGATGCCGGGGTACCACGACACGTCGAACGAACGATCGTCGCAGAATTTCCGCAGTGTGGCGATGCGGGAATCGGACCAGGCATCGCGCGACAACAACACGCGGGCACCCCAGGCCGAGCGGTAAACCACGACATGCGCGCCCGCATCGGCGAGGCCGGCGCGATGCAGTGCCACGCGCGCGGTCGCCAGCACGCGCAACGCATAGACCGGGAAGTCGCGGATCGAGACCGGGATCGACACCAGCCCACCCGGCGCCAGGGCGTGCAGGTAGCTGGCGATCGCCTCGACGCTGAAGGCGGTGGCGTTGGCGTCGGCCGCGTCGAGGAAATCGGCCGAGATGTCGATGATGTCCCAGCCGGTGCCGCGATCCTGGCGGTCCGGACCTTCGACTGTCGTTGCGAGCGCAGCGAAGCAATCCCCCCGGGATATCGCGCCAGCGCACGCGGGAGATTGCTTCGCTTCGCTCGCAATGACGGCTGGGGGACGGTCGTTCGGCTGGCCGTTCTCGCCAACCGCCGCCACCGGACCGGAGTCCGAGAGCGTCACATGCGGATCGCCATGCCATGCGGGCGACGGACCCAGCCCCTGCGTCAACGCGCGGTGCAGCACCGGTTCGGGTTCCAATACGCGCACCTGCGCCGCGCCGAGCGCCAGCAGTTCGGCGATGCGGAAGCCGCCCGATGCGCCCGCCAACAGCACGTGCGCATGCGGCACCAGTGTGTAGGGCAGTGCGTCCAGTGCGGACGTCGCATAGCCCGCGACCGGGCCGGACGCTTCCGGCAGCGCGGCGATGCGGTTGCCGTCGCGATACAGGCCGAAGCTGCGCGGCGGACCCTCGACGCCGAGCAATCCGGCGTTGTTGGAGACGTCGGTGTCCACCCGCTCGGTGAAGTCGTCGAGCAATGTGTAGTCGCCACGGGGCGAAAACACCTGCGCCAGGGTGCGCGCGCCGGGCGTTTGCAGCGGCGCGTAGATTGCCTTGAACTGGTTCACCTGGGCCTGGTTGTCGAGCACCAGCAGCGCCTCGCCGGCCAGCAGCGCCAGCCCGGCGGCGGCAACGCTGCGCCAGCGGTGCCGTGGCGGGAGGAAGCACGCGCTGACCGCCAGCGGCACCAGCAGCAGCGGCACCAGGAAGAACGCGTGCACCGCGAACATCGCCGCCAGCACCAGCGCCGCGCCGGCGCCGGCGCCGGTCAGGTCGTAGCTGTAGACCACACCGATGCGCGACGCGTTGAGCACGAAGCTCAGGCTGACGAACAACCCGGCGAGGAAGAAGAACGGCAGCAGCGCCGCGTAGTAGCCGGCGATGTTCCAGAGCTGGTCCGCCCAGGTGGTCGGGTTCTGCAATTGCAGCGGATTGAACGGGTTGATGGTGGTCAGGTGGAAGCCGATCGCGGCGCTGAGCACCAGCAGCGGCGGCAAGGCGGCCATCAACCATGTGCCATGCCGCGCCAGAGCGTCGCGCCACAGCGCCAGCACCACGCCGCTGAGCGCGAACCCGACCATGACGATGGAAATCACCCAGTAGCCGTATTCCGACCAGGTCGCGACGGCGAAATAGCGCGTCAGCGCGGTCTCATATCCCACCGCCGCCAGCGAGATGAGGAACAGCGGCCACAGGCTCACGGCCAGATCCGGCGATGGATGAAACTCTCCAGCAACGCGTTGAACCGCGCCGCGTCATCGACGAACAACGCATGACCGGCGTCGGTGAACAACGCCGTCTCGGTATTCGGCCGCTTGCTTTGCAGGTTCTCCGCCTGCGCAACGAAGCCGGGGCGCACGACATATAGCACCGGCTTGGCGGTGGCGTAGATCGCCTCGCGCCAATAGGTGCGCGGGACGGGGTAGGACAGCAGCGCCCGGCAGGCGGCTTCCGGGGTGTGCAGCGTGGCCTCGGTGAGTCGATCGAGATACGCGGCGTTCTGCGGCCGGTGGAACATGCCCTGGACGAAACGCCGCATCGCCACGTCGTGCGGCAGTGACGGGCCGGGGTGTGCCGGCGGCGGGACGGGCAGGGGTGGCGGCTCCTCGCCGACCGAGTTGTCCACCAGGACCAGGCCGGCGATCAGCGCGTCGCCATGGGTGTGCACGTAGGCGAGCGTGTCGAGGACGCCGAGCGACCAGCCGACCACCACGACCGGCACCGGTTCGAGACGGGTGATGAGGTCGGCGATGTCCTGGCCGCGGCGGCCCGGCTCATAGCCGGTGGCGGGGGCGTCCGAGTCGCCCTGGCCGCGCGGGTCGAACGCCACGACGTGGTACTGGCGCGAGAAGGCGGCGATCTGCGGCGCCCAGATCCAGGCGGGCATGGTCCAGCCGGGGACGAACAGCAGGATTTTCCCCCCGCGCGGGCCGGCCTCCAGGTAGTGCAGCCGCACCCCGTCGCTGGTGACGAAATAGCGGCTCTGCACGCGCGGGAGGCTCTGCGCGGCGCCCGGCCGGACACCGGCCAGCAGCGCGAGCAGGGCGAGGAGGAACAGGCGCGGGAGGCGGCGGGCGCGCATGCGGGGCACAAGACCGGGACGCGCCGTGGGCTGTCAACCGGAATGCGGCTGGAATTCGGATACAATCTTCGGGTCACGGGCAGGGGAGGCTGCCGCGCCGCGGCATTGCCGTCATGTCGTCCCTCGAAGGGGACGAATTATGCCGACCGCCGCCACGCTTAGCCCTCGCGAAGTCGCCGAACTCTCCGGTGCGCCAAAGCGCGTTGTCGAGAAGGCGATCGAGGAGCGGGTGATTCGGGCGCGGTTCCAGGTCTCGCGGGATGCGGGGCGGACCGCCAGGCGCATGCTGCCGACGCATGCCGTCGCCTATGCCGCGCTCATCGACCGGCTCGACCTCCGGTTGACCACGGCACACAAGAGGCGTCTGGCGCAGCTTCTGGCGCATCTGCCGCCGGGCGACATCCGCACGGCCCGCGTGGAGCTGTCGCCCGCGGTGGAGCTCGACGTCGGGCGGCTGGTCGGCGATGTGATGGATCGCGCCGAGCGCTACCGAGTGGCGCGCGATAGCGCCATCGTCATCGACGAAGAGATCAAGGGCGCCACGCCGGTCATTCGCGGCACGCGGATGACCGTCTATTCCGTGCTCGGCCGGGTCGACCATGGCGACACGATCGACGAGATCCTGGCCGAAAATCCGGACCTTGCGCGTGAGGCGTTGGAGGCTGCCGTCACCTATGCGCGCACGCATCCGCTCATCGGACGGCCCGGCGGGCGGCCATGGGCTCATGCCGCGTGAGGCGGAACCGGCTGAACGACGCCGCCTTCTCCTATCCCACGTAGAATGGCAGAATGCGAGGCGACCGCCACGAAAGGGCACCAGCGCATGAACGAAGTTCGTACCCGCGTCGTGGTCAGCCCGGATCACCGCATTTCCGGCACGGCACCCGATGAGGTGCCAGCAGGTGAGCATGACGTCACGATCACGGTCACGGATCGGCGAGTCCGCAGGCCGGCGGGCCGACCGCTCGGTTTGAACGATTTGCCGAAGCACGACCTGGGTCCGTGGCCGGAGGGGCTGAGCCTGCGGCGCGAGGACATGTACGGCGACGACGGAAGGTGAGCTTTGTCGATACCAACGTCCTGATATACGCGGCGGCCGAGGGCGCGCCATTCCACGACAGGGCGCGCGCCGGGCTGGTTCGTCTCGCCGCCAACGAACGGCTGTCGATCAGCCGGCAAATCCTGCGTGAATACCTCGCGGCGATGACCCGGCCGCAGACCTGGGGGAAACCTCTCAGCCTGGCGGAGGCCATGGCGGATGCGACGGCCTTCGCCAATCGTTTCGGCGTGCTGGAGGACGGCCCGGCGGTCTGGGATCAGCTCTGCGAATTGAGCCGCCATTATGCTTTTGCTGGCCGTCAGGTGCACGACGCCAACATCGTCGCCACGATGCTCGCCCATGGCGAGGGTCGACTGCTGACCTTCAACACCGGCGACTTTCTGCGCTTTGGCGCTTTGATTGAGCTGGTCGGGCTGTAAGCGAGCGTCGGATGGGGCCGCAACCGGCGGGCGCGCCGCACGCGATCCGCATCGTGCGAGATTTCATCTCGTCGTAGCTGGCGATGCCGAGCTTGAGCGTGATCATAGGCGGGCTCTTTTTTCCACAGGTATCGCGTTCGCCTCGGCCCAGAAATCGCCGATCAGGGTCGCCGCGTCGCTGCCGCTCGACTGAATAGGCATTGCCAAACCTGCTCAAGCGTCTTCAGTGTCTTCCAGGTGTCATTGTCGCCATGCTGAACTGATCCGTCCATCCTACCGGCGATTTTAGGCGGCGGAACTGCGCGCCCGCTTTGGCCTGAAGACGCCGGATGCCCTGCACCTTGCCTGTGCGCAACACCATCGCTGCGATGCCTTGTGGACGAATGACGACCGCCTTACGCAGGCGTCGCAAGGGCTGGCACTTCGTATCATGGCGAGCTGAAGCCCCCGCGGCGCCGCCCCGCGCGCCCGCTACCGCTTCAGCACCGCCAGCGCGGCGAACGGCCCGTGCCCCCCACGCGCCGGCCCGGTCTCCGCCACAATCGGCACTCGCCGCCGCCGCAACGGCAGCAGCATGGCCGGCGCCGGAGGCCCATATTCCCCCGGCCCCATCCCCACGCCCGGTACCACCCGGAACCCCAATGCTCGCAGCGCCACCGGCAGCAGATCCGGCTTGATCGACAGCCGCGACGCCAGGCTCGGAGGCACCGCCATCGCCCCCTTCCGCGTCGCCCAGCCCAACTCCCCCGCCACTTGCTCTGCCACATCCAGCCGCAGCAGCATCGGCCCGGCCGCGACCCAGCCCAGCGCGAGGGCAAACCCGGGCGGCCAGTCCGCCGGACACGGCACTGCGACCAGCCCCGCCGCCGGCAGCGTCGGCACCGGCACCCCCTGTTGCAGCGCCAGAAGCTGCGCCCGCATCGCCGCCGCCCGAGGCTTCAGCAGCGCCGGGATGAACAGCGCCAGCCGCCCGGACCGCACCCCTAGCGATCGCAACGCCGCCCGCAGCTCCGGCGTCGGCATCCCGTCGCCATGGCCCGGCGCCCCGCCATGGTTCGGCGCCGCGCCGTGGCCGGCTGCCCCGCCATCGGCCATAGCGCCGCCGGCGCCCGACACCCCGCCAAACCCTGGCGCCCCGCCGCCACCCGGCGCCCCACCCCCACCAAACCCCAATGCCCCGTCGTCGCCCGGGATCACCCCCAGCGCCTCGGTCAACCGATGCAGCCTGCCCCGCGCTGCCGGCATCGCGTCGCCCCGCACCGCCGCGGCGAAGAGGGGCGCAAGGTCGGCGCGGACCCGGTCGTCCAGGTAGCGTTGCAGCCGCGCCCGCAGCCGCTCGCGTTGCGCGCCATCGAGATACTCGCTGTCCAGCATCCGCACCGCCGGCCGCAGCGCGCTCGGGCCGCGCACCAGGCGGGCCACCGGCACCCCGTCCCAGGTCACCGCGTGATCCGGCGTCAGCGCCAGCGCCGCGTCGGGCGCGGCTTCCAGCGACGCAACCCGGCGCGGCATCTCCTCGCGCAGAGCCCGGCGGGCGGCGCGCAGCACCAGTTTCTTCTCGTCGCCCACCGCGTCCGGGTCGGGCAGGAACAGGAAGCCGGCGACGTGGCCGACCGGGTGGCCCTCCACCACCACCTCGCCGCGGCGCGTGACGGCGGACAGCAGCTCCTTGCCCTCGGCCTCGTCCAGCCGGCGCATCAGGTGGGCGGCACGGCGATCGACGAAACGGCTGGTCAGGCGCTCGTGCAGGGCGTCGGACAGCAGGTCCTCGACCTCCCGGGCGCGGCCCTGCCAGTGCAGCGCGTCGGCCACCCAATCGCTCCGCGCCGCGATGTAGGACCACACGCGGATGCCGGCCAGGCGCTGCATCAGCGTGTCGATGTCGCCGTCCGCTCGCGCCAGGGCCGCGATCTGCCCCGCCAGCCAGTCGGTCGGCAGCCGCTTCTCCCGGGCGACATGGCCGAACACCCGGGCGCACAGGTTGGTGTGGGTGTCGTCCGCCAGCTTGCGGAAGTCGGGGATCTGGCAGCACTCCCACAGCAGCCGCACCCGAGCCCGCCCGTGCGCCAGCCGCCGTATCTCCTGCTCTCGCGCCAGCGCCGCCAGCGTCTCCATGTCGGAGGCGTCGTTGCCTTTCACCAGGCCGGGGCCGGGCGGCGGCGCGGTCAGGCTGTCCAGCAGCGCGTCCACCTGGCCGAAATCCAGCGCGCTGTTGCGCCAGCACAATTGCTCCAGCGGCTCGAAGCTGTGGGCTTCGACCGCGGCGACGGCGTCGTCGGGCAGCGTCAGGCACTGGGCGGTGGTGCCGAAGGTGCCGTCGCGCATGCCTCGCCCGGCGCGGCCGGCGATCTGGGCGATCTCCGCCGCGGTCAGCCGCCGGGGCCGGTTGCCGTCGAACTTGCCCAGCCCGGCGAAGGCCACGTGGTCCACCGCCATGTTCAGGCCCATGCCGATGGCGTCGGTGGCCACCAGGAAGTCCACTTCCTTGTCCTGGTAGAGCGCGACCTGGGCGTTGCGCGTCCGAGGCGACAGGCGCCCCATTACCACCGCGCACCCGCCGCGGCGCCGGCGGATCTGTTCGGCGATGGCGTAGACCTCGGCGGCGCTGAACGCGACGACCGCGCTGCGCGGCGGCAGCTTAGACAGCTTGGCCGGCCCGGCATAGACCAGTTGCGACATGCGCGGCCGCGTCTCGATGCTGGCCGACGGCACCAGGCGGTTCAGCAGCGGCCGGATCGTCTCGGCGCCGAGGAACATGGTCTCCACCATGCCGCGGGCATGCAGCAGCCGGTCGGTGAAGACGTGCCCGCGGTCCGGGTCGGCGCAGAGCTGGATCTCATCCACCGCGACGAACTCGGCGTCGCGGTCCAGCGGCATGGCCTCGACGGTGCAGGAGAACCAGCGGGCGTCGGGCGGGACGATTTTTTCTTCCCCGGTGATCAGGGCGACGTGGCGGGCGCCCTTGCGGGCCACCATCCGGTCGTAGTTCTCGCGGGCGAGCAGGCGGAGGGGGAAGCCGATGATGCCGGAGGCGTGGCCGAGCAAACGCTCGATGGCGAGATGCGTCTTGCCGGTGTTGGTCGGCCCGAGGACAGCCTTGACGCGAGCAGCGAATCCGGAATCGAAGCCGGGCATGGGCGAATGGTTGGGGTTCGCCGGGCGGATTGCAAGCGTTTCCGACGGGCCGCTGATCGTTTGTTCACGCCCGGCCGGTTGCATGCGGCAGCGGCCGACTGTCTGCCGCGTCCGCGGATGCCGGTTCTCCTTCGTCCGCGGGGCATTCCGGGCAGAGCCGATCAGCGCACGCCGGCCGTGCCGGCTTTGCTCAACTCAAGGCTTGAGCCGACCTGCCACTCCTGGCACCCTACTGCACAGCAGACCCCGTCAGGTCCGACCTCATCTGGCAGTCGGACACAAGAATCACCAGGAGGGCTCGCCATGAACGCGCCGGTCCATTTCGATCCGGTTGCCGACGCCTACGCGCTGCCGCTCGACGCCATCGATGTCAGCAATCCGAAGCTCTACCAGGACGACGTCTGGCACCCGTATTTCGAGCGCCTGCGCCGGGAAGCCCCGGTGCACTACACGCAGGACGGCATGTACGGCTCCTTCTGGTCGGTGACCAAATTCAAGGACATCATGCAGGTCGAGACCAGCCACCAGGTTTACTCGTCCGCGGCGAAGCTCGGCGGCATCACCATCACCGACCGCCCGATGGAATTCCGCCGCTCCAGCTTCATCGCCAGTGACCCGCCGCGGCACGACGACCAGCGCAAGGTGGTCAGCCCGATCGTCGCGCCGGCCAACCTACAGAACATGGAGCCGATCATCCGCGAGCGCGTCTGCCGCGTGCTGGACGGCCTGCCGCGCGGCGAGACGTTCGACTGGGTGCAGCGCGTGTCGATCGAGTTGACCACGCTGATGCTGACGACGCTGTTCGACTTCCCGCTGGAGGACCGCCGCAAGCTGACCTACTGGTCGGACGTCTCCACCGCCGACGTCAACGCCGGCGGCGAGGTCGATTCAGAGCAGAAACGGCTGGAGATCCTGACCGAGGCGGTACGCGTGTTCACCGCCCTGTGGCATGAGCGCAAGGCGCGGCCGGGCGGCTTCGACCTGATCTCGATGCTGGCGCACGGCGAAGCGACGAAGAACCTGGTGGACGACCCGGCCGAGTTCCTCGGCAATCTGGTGCTGCTGATCGTCGGCGGCAACGACACCACGCGCAACTCCATGAGCGGCGGGCTGTGGGCGCTGTGCAAGCACCCGGCCGAATACCAGAAGCTGCGCGACAATCCCGGGCTGATCCCGACCATGGTGCCGGAGATCATCCGCTGGCAGTCGCCGATCGTGCACATGCGGCGCACCGCGGTGGCCGATGCCGAGCTCGGCGGCAAGCAGATCCGCCAGGGCGACAAGGTCGTGATGTGGTACATCTCGGGCAACCGCGACGAGGAGTCGATCGACCGCCCGAACGAGTTCATTATCGACCGCGCCCGCCCGCGGCATCACATGTCGTTCGGTTTCGGCATCCATCGCTGCGTCGGCAACCGGCTGGCCGAGCTGCAACTGACGATCCTGTGGGAGGAGATCATGAAGCGCTTCCCGGTCATCGAATTGATGGACGAGCCGAAGCGCATCTACTCGAATTTCATCCACGGGATCACCGCGATGCCGGTACGCATTCCGGCGTAACCCACGTCTCCCCCTCCCCTTGTGGGAGGGGTAGGGGGAGGGGTCGGTGACAATCCGTGAGCGCTTCGGCAGCAACCCCTGGGGCGATCGCCACCGCGGTATCGGTGTCCGAGGACCAACGCCGCGTATCGCTCGCCGACGGCCGTGAGATCGCCGTGCCGCTGGTCTGGTTCCCGCGGCTATTGAAGGCTTCACCCGTGCAGCGCGCCAACTGGCGGCTGATCGGCAGGGGCGAGGGGATTCACTGGCCTGACGCCGATGTGGACATATCGGTCGCCGGCCTGCTCCGACCGTCCTGGTGGTGCCCGTGACGGCCTCACCGAGGCACTTGCCCGGCCAAGGACTGTGACACGAAGCCGGTAGGTTGCCATCGGCGCCGAGGCGGACCCGGTTCGGCGGACGCCGCCGTGCAAACCGCGGCCGTTGTGATAAACAGGGTCGGTACGTCCCGGCCAACCACCGGACGACGGAGACTCAGGCACGAGCGACTACGATGCCGACGTTTTGCGTTGGATCGCCGACAATACGACCCCCACCCGTGATCGCCGCCGTGTTCTACGCGACAGCGAACATTCCGGCCGCCTGTAGGGTGGCGGCCTGAACCCGACTGCCCTCCCTTAAGCGCCCAACCTGCTCCCGCCACAACCGACTCCTCGCTCCATCGACGTATTGAAACCTGCCCCCACAGCACGCATATCGCGGCCCGCAAGGAGGTTTGAAATGAACGACACCATTACAGAACAACACGCATTTGGCGCCGAAGTCGGGCGTTTGCTCGATCTCGTGGTCCATTCCCTCTACTCGGAGCGCGAAATATTCTTGCGCGAACTGGTGGCCAACGCCGCCGACGCCATGGACCGGCGCCGCTTCGAGGCCCTGACCGACCCCAACCTCTCCCCCCCGCCCGAGGCCAAAATCCGCATCGTCCCGGACAAGCAGGCCCGCACCCTGCTGATCGCCGACGACGGGATCGGCATGAGCCGGCAGGAGATGGTGGACAATCTCGGCACCATCGCCCGGTCCGGCACCCGCGCCTTCGGCGAGGCGCTGGCCAATGCCAAGCCGGAAGACCGCCCCAGCCTGATCGGCCAGTTCGGGGTCGGCTTCTACTCCGCCTTCATGGTCGCCGACCGGGTCGAAGTCACTTCGCGCAAAGCCGGCAGCGAGGAGGCGTTCGCCTGGGCCTCGGACGGCGCCGGCGCCTTCACCATCGCCCCCGCCGCCCGCGAAACCGCCGGCAGCGACGTGCTGCTGCACATCAAGGCCGACGCCGAGGAATACCTCGAGCCGATGCGGCTGGAAGCCGTGGTGCGCAAATGGGCGGACCACATCACCCTGCCGATCACCATCGCTCGCGACGGCAAGGACCAGCCGGCCAACGAGGGCAACGCGCTCTGGCGCAAGCCGCGCGCCGATGTCACGGAGCAGAACTACAAGGAGTTCTACCGCCACCTCGGCCACATGTTCGACGACCCCTGGGCCACGCTGCACTGGAAGGCCGAGGGCATGCTGGAGTTCTTCGCCCTCCTGTTCATCCCCGGCATGAAGCCGTTCGACCCGCTGGACAACGATCGCGAGTCGCATGTCCGCCTGCATGTCCGCCGCATGTTCATCACCGACAAGGCCGAGCTGCTGCCGGCCTGGCTGCGCTTCGTGCAGGGCGTGGTGGATACCGAGGACCTGCCGCTGAACGTCTCGCGGGAGATGCTGCAAACCACGCCGGTGCTCGGCCGCATCCGCAAGGCGCTGGTCGGCCGCGTGCTGTCGGAGCTGAAGACCCGCGCCAAGGAGACGGAGGAATACGCGAAGTTCTGGGAGAATTTCGGCGCCCTGCTGAAGGAGGGTGTGTGGGAGGATACCGAGCACCGCGCCGAACTCGCGCCGCTGCTACGGTTCCGTTCCTCGACGCAGGACGGCTGGACCTCGCTGCCGGAATACGCCGACCGCCTCCAGACCGGCCAGGACACCATCTGGTACCTGGTCGGCGACACCGCCGAGGCGCTGAAAAGCTCGCCGCAACTGGAAGGCTTCCGTGCCAAGGGGATCGAGGTGCTGTTGCTGCCCGACCCGATCGACGCGTTCTGGCCGGAGCGGCTGGACAGCTTCGAGGGCAAGAAGCTGAAAAGTGTCACCCAGGCGGGCGAAGACCTCGGCAAGGACGCCGACGCCCCCGACATTTCCCCGTTGCTCGCGGCGATGAAGGAGGCACTGGGGGCGGACGTGTCGGACGTGCGCGCCACGGCGCGGCTGACCGATAGCGCCGTGGTGTTGGCGGCCGGCGAGCGCGGGCCCGATCTGCAAATGCAGCGCCTGTTGCGTCGCGCCGGCCGCGCGATGCTGCCCGCCGCCCCGGTGCTGGAGGTGAACCCGCGGCACAAGCTGATCGAGACCCTGGCAGGCAAGTCGGCCGACAAGGCGCTGATCGGCGAAGCGGCCGCAACGCTGCTGGACCTGGCGCGCGTGCAGGAAGGTGATCTGCCGCGCGATCCAAGTGCATTCGCCCGCCGCGTCACCACGCTGCTGGCGGGGAGCATGGGATAAGGCAACCTCTGCCGCGCTGCGCGCGGGATTGGGCGATCAACCGTGAGCATTGAGAGTGGTCGGGTCGGCACTCGGCCCTCTCAGCCGCGCGGCTATCGCGACGTGATCGCCTGTGCAACAGCCAAGCCGGGGTCCGCCGGTTCGATATACGCAAACCGCGGGATGCGTATAACCAAGGCCTCGCCCACGACGTGGGGTTGCGCCGCGAAGCGGGAGTCGCCTGCTCGTCACGCAGGGGATTGCTGCGTCGCTACGCGGCTCGCAATGACAGCGGTCCTGACGATTCCAGTCAGGGTGGAAGTGCGCTAATACCAACCGTCCGAAAGATTGACGTACGGCACGGTCCGTCCCAACCGTCATGGCCGGGCTTGACCCGGCCATCTATGCAGCCTCAGTGCCGCGATAGATGGCCGGGTCAAGCCCGGCCATGACGGATTGCGGCGGGCCGTGCCAACACCATGCGAGAGTCAGTGTTTCGGGCGCTTGGTATAAGTACCGAGGTGAGGGTGAAGCGCGCGCCCCGCCGCACCCCCACCCGGCGCTGCACGCCGACCCTCTCCCACCGAGGGCGGAAGAGGTTTTTTACTTCAGCGCCGCCGCCGCCTGCGTCACTTCGGCCGCATGCCCGGTGACGCTGACCTTGCGCCACGCCTTGGCAACCTTGCCATGCCGGTCGATCAGGAACGTGCTGCGCTCCATTCCCATGTACTTGCGGCCGTACATGGATTTCTCCACCCAGGTGCTGTATTTTTCCGCCACCGCATGCGTCTCGTCCGATGCCAGCGGGAAACTCAGCTTGTATTTCTCGGCAAACTTCTCGATCGGCTTGATCTTGTCGGGCGATACGCCGATCACCTCGATGCCGATCTTGCCCAGTTGCGGCAGGGCTTCCTGAAACGCGCAAGCCTCTTTCGTGCAACCCGGCGTGTCGGCCTTCGGATAGAAGTACAGCACGAACGGCCGGCCCTTCATCGAGGCCAGGCTGACCGTTCGGCCGCCACTCGCCGGCAACGAAAAATCCGGAGCCTTGTCGCCTTCCTGTACGCTCATGCGCCGATCTCCCCCAGCAGTCCGCAGTCCGAGTGTGGCGTGCCGTGCGCATTATGCAAGAATCCCGGATCCGCCGGCGTGTTGGGGTCCGCGGGCAGGGCGTCGTGATTGACCGGCAACGGACCGCGACGGAAGCTCGCCGTGCAACGGGAGGGCCCAGGGCCATGCAAGCAAATCCAATGCGCGCCGCGCTCGAACGCGGGGAGCTGCAAATCGGCACCTGGGTGAACATGGTGCGCAATCCGGCGATCCTGACCTTGCTCAAGGCAGCGGGCGTGGATTTCGCGCGGGTGGACATGGAGCATACCGGCGCCGACATGCAGGAGATCGCGCACCTGGCGCTGTTGTCGCGGGCGCTCGACTTTCCCATAGCGGTGCGGCCGCCCAAGGCCAACCGCGAGTGGATCACGCGATTGCTGGATGCCGGCGTATGGAACCTGCACTGCCCGCAGGTGGAGAATGCCGCGCATGCCGCCGAGATCGTCGCCGCCTCGCGCTACGCGCCGCAGGGGTTGCGCGGCAACGCGGGCCACAGCCCGGGCACCGATTACGACCTGACGGGCACCGCGACGGAGCGGCGCGCGTTCGCCAATCGACAGGTGTTCGTGACCGTCATGTTCGAAACCGGGGCGGCGTTCGCCGACCTGGATGCGATCGCCGCGATGGATGGAATTGACGCGTTGACCATCGGGCCGGCGGATCTGGCGCAGGACCTGGGCGTGTTCGGCACACCGGATCAGGCGCGGGTGCTGGATGAGAAGCGGGATCTCGTGCTGGCGGCGGCGAAGAAGCACGGCAAGGTGTGCGCGATGCTGTGTTCCAGCTACGCGCAGGCGCAGCAGTGGAAGGCGGCGGGGGCACTGCTGCTGGCGTATTCCAGCGACAGCGAGGTGCTGCATTCGGGGTACAGCGAGGCGATGCAGCGGATCAAGGGGTGACCGCGCCCGGCGCACGAGTACCTCGGCACAGCGGTATTGACCGGTTGCGGCATCGATCCTTCGGCCTTACGGCTCCACACGGCTCCGGTTCAGCCGTGGAGTATGCTTCCTTTGGGCAGCCGCTTTGGGTGGAAGCAGACCTTCAAGCCTGTGCGGCACACACGCTCCGTTGGGTGGTGGGTCAGTTCCAACAGCCCTGAAAATATTCGTAGTTATCTACCCATGCAATGCCACAATCTCCATGTCATACGATTGGCATGATAACACGAGACAGTTGGACGATTGACCTGAGATGTCCGGGTTGTGGTGCGAACGGCACGGCCGAAGTGTCGGAGGATGAGCGACCAATTACGGTTTCGGAAGGCACCCTCAGAGTAGATAAATTACCCGGTGGATTCCGGGTGAGAAAGCTGGGGAGCACTATGCTCACGACCAAATTCGAGTGCGTCTCCTGCGGCGAGTTGACCGTTTGATGGCAACCAAACATCGCCCCGGGCCCCGCGACCCGATCCAGCTTGCGAAGCTGACCGACCTGCCGGGATGGCGAGAGCCGGGCGGTCTGCCGGACTATGGAACAATCAGGGTGTTGATGATCTTGCCGTCCGGTCCTGGCGTGCGGCGCAGCCAATTGAGTAGTTCGAGGTAGCGGCATATCAGGTCCAACTCTTTGGGACCGACCCCTGATTCGCGCGCGAGCTCGTCGTCATTCAACCCTGGCCAGCGTCGCAGGGTTGCCATCACACGCTCGGTGTTCGTCGGCATCAGGGGACCTCCTGAGCGGCAAACCTGCGGTAAAAATCAGATGGAAGAGTCCGAAAGCGGGGGGCAGAGTAAGCCGACGAGCCGCACGATCTTTCGGGCCGGCAGACAGGCATCGGGGTGACCCGCCGCAATGGCCGCGCGCGGCACAAAGGACACCGTGGCATCCTCTGGATGCGGAACGAGGGCCGTGCCGCCACGTTATTTGACTTTCCGCAATCTGGTCGCCCCACCACCACCCAGAACAATGCCGATGACCTGCCCCCCACAGGCTGCGGCGGCGGCGGCGCGCCAGGGGTCAGCGTTCCACCCAGTCCTGATTGTGACCTCGTTGAGGGGCGTTGTCGGTAATGTAGATTACCGACGCGACAGCGGCAAGCTTTTTACCCGTACGTTTTGGGCAGGTGAAAAGTGATGCGCGCCCGGACCAACTGATAACATTCACAAGATGCCGCCACGAGGCCCGATCGATCAAGTATCGTGACCTGCCGCCTGCCGCGCACAATTAAGCCGGCATGTTCCAGCTCCCGGGCAGCATTCGTGATGCTTGGCCTCTGGACCCCCAGCATTTCGGCGAGCAGGCTCTGGGTGATCTGCAGCGCGTCATCGTCGCCACGGTCACGCATCATGAGCAGCCATCGTGCCAGCCGCTGCTTGAGGCTGTGCGCACCATTGCAGGCGACCGACACCATGACCTGCTCGAGAAAGGCTTGGATGTAAGCATACATGAGATTTTTGAAGGCTGGCATCGACTCCATGGCCCGGGTGAACGCCGCGCGCGACATCCTTACTGCGCCCCCCGGAATCTGGACAAGAAGCCGGACGGAGGAACTCTTGGCGCCGAAGACGGCTTGCACAGCCGAGCAACCCTCCCTGCCGATCGTTGCCATCTCAATGATACTGCCGTCGGCATAAACCGCCACTACCGAGACGACGCCGCTGTCCGGGAAGAATATATGGTCGAGCGGACTATCGGCGTCCACCAGGACCTGCGCCCGTTGGCAGCGAATGAGTTCAAGGTCTGGCATGAGCCGCTTGAGATTGGCGGGTGGCAGGGCGAGTAGAAGCCGATTGCGGGGCCAATCCGATAGAGCATTCATACGCTCTAGATGGTACCCGCCACGGGCCAGGCAACTAGGTAGAAGTACCCACTTGCCATGCGCCGAGGCTGGTCTGATCTTGATGATGTCATGGCATGGCACGTCCAATATCAGAAGCACGCGGTGGACCACATCTCAAGGCATCCAAGCCCCGAACTGGCCATCGAAGCAGCTTGCCGTCTTATCGATGACGGCTACGATGTTTACGGCATTGGCACAGGACCGCTCACCGACTCGATCGCTAGAGACCAGATCGCCCGTATCTATGCGCTTTGGGCGAGGGGAAAGAACCGCTCGGCTGAATTTCAGACCGATTAGAGCAATGATACGACCGCACTTTATCGGTGCGCACCTCCGGTGCAAAGTGTGTTCTGTGCGAGAGCTAAATCGGGGTTGGGCGCGCGTGCTTTCGTACAGGCCTGCGACTCGTGCTCCGATATCTCGACGCGCAGGCGCCAGATCAACGCCGGCTGCATCGGTACGTTTGGATCGTTCATCACGCGGTCCGCCTCATCGAGCTTCCGGGCATAATCTTCATCGGTCATGTCCTGCGTCTCCTTGCAACCGCCTTAGCGCGCTAGCTGAGAAGCTGTGCCACAAAGTGCCAGACCAAGCATAAAAATCGCGGATGCCATCAGCAGCACAATCGCCGTCGCCCATCTGCTGTTGCTCATCGATGGCTCCCTTCGTCCCAACCTTACGCTAAATGGGGGCGGCGCGACGCATAAGGTTCGGAATCTACTCAGTGCCATGACACCAATGCGTGCCGTCCACCAATGATCAGGCGGTTGTCGATGTGCTGATCGGCGTGACGCTGCCCGTGAGTCACGCGCCGGCGCTCGAGTAACGCGACCCGGCGATGAACGCGTGCAGAAGTCCGCCGCATATCGTCCCGGGGTTCTGGAGCCGTCGATCCATCCAGCCCGCCGAATGTCCGCTCTGGGTTGGAACCGGCTGGCCCGCTGAGCCTCACCCCGGCGGACAAACAGTCCGCGGTAACCCATCATCCAAGCAGTCAAAACCTCTGTGCAGAACTACTCGTGCTGCCGGTCATTGATTCTGCGGTCGATGGCTGAACCGCTCGCTCCGCGAACACCGGCAGCGCCTGTGGCAACAGCCGCATCTTCCCGGGCTGCCGCGTGAACCAATCCATCGGGCCGATCCATCGGGGTGAACATCGCCACCGACGCGGCGTCTGTTTGTAAGTATGACAGGTAGAGTTATTATAATTGACAAACGCTCTCCGCTGTGCTAGACGCCGTGCGCTGTACGCAACCCGCCAGGAAAGGCCGCTCCGTCTCCGTCCCGCCATGATGCGCGATCCACTCACAACGCCGGCCGGCGCCTGTTCCCCCGATGCCGAT